>Ga0335079_10003918_pt1 | contig 17138 bp, 20 predicted proteins | sample Lox_Sample_33_FD_206719 | JGI IMG/M metagenome (GOLD analysis project Ga0335079, IMG submission 206719) | Soil microbial communities from Loxahatchee National Wildlife Refuge, Florida, United States - Lox_Sample_3.3 | ecosystem: Environmental > Terrestrial > Soil > Wetlands | place: USA... | reverse complement strand
CTTTGTCGATCACTTTCCTGTCATTCAACACGACCGTGACCTGGCGTCCCACCAGCCGGATATCGTAGGCCTGCCACTCGCCCGCGGGCTTGCTGGCATTCTCCGAAGGAGCGATGCGGCTATAGAGCGCTCCGTTGCTGTGCAGATTCGGCGGTTTGCCATAGTCTTCCAGAATCTGCACTTCATAACGGCCGCGCAGACCGATACCACTGTTGCTGTGCTCGCCCACGCGATATTCGACGTGCAGCTTGAAATTCCAAAATGACTGTTCGGAAACCAGGTTGTTCGCGCCGGCGGCGTTGGCCATGGAGCGCTGTTTCACTTCCCAGCCCAGCGCAACATTCGGAATCAAACCCCGCCAACCGGAGAGGTCTTTATGGTTGAAGAGCTCGACCGGCGTTCCATCGTGCCACGTGCCGTCGTCTTTTTCCGTGACCTCGGGAGCGCGTGTGCCGATCCACTGGAGTGTCCCGCCGTCCGACGAGTGCCGCTCACCCGCTACTTTCCCTTGGCTCAGATGCGCCCGAAAATCCAGGTGCGCCGGTTTGCCGGTGCGAAAGTCCTTGTAGTCAAAGTCGAACCGCAGCTCGCCGTTCTGGATCGTCAGATGCGGAATGTCATTCATGTCGCCGCCGGGGAATCCCACGAACTTCCCTTTAGGCTGCGGCGTGCCGGCGCCACTGATCTCCATCCACCAGGCACGAGAGCGGGCTTCGTCAGGAACCGTGATATCCCAGCGGCCGTTGAACTGCGCGTCGTCGGCAAGAGCGCATGAGGCAACGAGGAGTAACATCGCGGAGACGCGCATAGGATCTTGCGCCTAATCTAACACAGCTCCTCGCGGTTCAACGCCGCAAGCTGGCTCAAATCAAGACGCCCGGTGTATACCGCCATACCGACGGCAGCGTGAACTCGCATGGCCTGGAGTGCGCGCACTTCATCGAAAGTGGTGATGCCCCCGGCGGCCGTGATTTCGAGCTCCGTGGCCGCCCGCAGTCGCCGGAACCAGTCGAGATTGGTGCCCTGCATCATGCCTTCCTTGTCGACATACGTGCACAGAAAGCCGGAACAGTACGGTTCAAGCGGCGAGAGCACCTCTTCCGCACTCAGGTTGGTGGATTCACGCCAGCCTTTGACGACAATGCGGCCCCCTTTAGAATCGAGGGCGACGATGAGGCGGTCCTTGCCGATCGCGTTCGTCATTGCGTGCAAGAAATTCTCGTTCACGCCATTCACGCCGAACGCCGCCGTGCCCAAAATCACTTTGAGCGCGCCCTGCCCGACGAGCGCTCTTGCGCGCTCGACGGACCGCACGCCACCCCCGACGCGAGCCGCCGCGTGCGAGGTAACCAGCGTTACCAGATCGTCATTTGCGCCGTGGCCCATGGCGGCGTCCAGGTCGATGACCTGAATCTCGGAAAATGCCTTGAACTTTTCAATCATCACCAGCGGGTCGTCGGCCTCGAGGGCCTTCTCGCGGCCCTGGACAAGCTGCACCACTTTGCCGTCCATGAGGTCGATGCAGGGAATGATCATACAGTTTTGCGCACGGCAATTCCGTGGCGATCGAGATGATCTTTCAGCGCCGCGATGGTGCACGTTCCGTAGTGGAAGATGGACGCGGCAAGAGCGGCATCGGCTTCGCCTTCGGTGAGGACGCGCACAAAATCGTCGGGCTGCCCCGCTCCACCCGAGGCGATAACCGGAATATGCGTTGCTCGAGAGACAGCTCGCGTGAGCGCGCAATCGAAGCCCTGCTGCACGCCGTCCGTATCCATGGACGTGAGGAGAATCTCGCCGGCCCCCAGCGCTTCGCCGCGGGCGGCCCACTCAACTGCGTCGATGCCTTCATCATCGCGCCCACCGCGCGTGTAAACATTCCAAGCGCTGGGCTCACGCCGGCGTGCGTCAATGGCCAGCACCACCGCCTGGGCGCCGAACTCGTTGCTTAATTCGGTGATCACCTCGGGACGCCGTACGGCTGCTGTGTTCACCGTAACCTTGTCGGCGCCCGACATCAGAATCCGGCGCGCATCAGCGACAGAACGGATTCCGCCACCCACCGCCAGCGGGATAAAAACTTTCCGTGCCGTCCGGGCCACCACGTCCGCCATGATGTTGCGATCGTCGCTCGATGCTGTAATGTCGAGAAACACCAACTCGTCAGCGCCCTCGCGATTATAGCGGTCCGCCAGTTCGACCGGATCACCGGCGTCGCGCAGATTGACGAAATTTACGCCCTTGACCACCCGGCCGCCGGTGACATCGAGACAGGGGATGATGCGCTTGGCAAGCACGGGCTACAGCTCCACAAAATTCTTGACGATCCGTAAGCCTACCGGACCGGATTTTTCCGGATGGAACTGCACGCCGAAAATATTGCCCGCATCGAGGACCGCCGTGTAGGGTACGCAGTAGTTGCATATAGCCGCCGTTGACAGCGTTTCCGGCACGTAGTAGCTGTGCGCGAAATAGACGAACGGCTGGGCGTCGAGGCGGGCAAGCAAACGCGAAGGCGCGCGCACCTGGAGATCGTTCCAGCCCATGTGGGGCACGCGGGCGTCTTTCGGAAATCGTCGCACCGCGCCCTCGAAGATGCCCAGCCCACGGACGTCCGGAGCTTCCTCGCTCGACGTAAAGAGCGCTTGCAGACCGAGACAGATGCCGAGAAACGGCACACTGCCGCGAATGCATTCGACCAAGGCGTCCCGGACCTCCAAACGATCGAGCGCGCGCATCATCTGCCCAAAATGGCCAACACCCGGCAGGATAATCTTCGAAGCTTTGCGCAGCCCAGCAGCATCGCGCACCAGCGTGTAGGTGGCGCCGATCTCGCCCAGCGTGTTTTCCACGGACCGGAGATTGCCGGCGCCGTAATCAAAAATGGCGATCATAGTAACCCCTTGGTCGATGGCAACTGATCGCGCAGACGTTTGTCCGTGGAGCAGGCGTACTTCATCGCCCGCGCGAAGCATTTGAAAATGGCCTCGATCTTGTGATGGTTGGAGCGCCCGTAGAACACTTTGGCGTGAAGGTTCGCGCCGGCGTGATGGACGAAGCCGCCAAAGAAATCCTCCACCAGTTCCGTTTGCAGGTCGCCGACGAGCCGCACCCGCACGAGGTCTTTGTACACGAGGGCCGGCCGGCCGCCCAGATCAAGCGCCACCATGGCGAGCGTTTCATCCATGGGCAGCAGGAAATATCCGGCGCGGTTGATGCCGCGGCGATCACCCAGCGCTTTCGAAAACAACTGCCCGAGCACGATCCCCACGTCTTCGACGGTGTGGTGCTGGTCCACGTCGAGGTCGCCGGTGGCTTTGAGTTTGAGATCGAAGCCGCCATGCTTGGTGAAAAGCTCGAGCATGTGATCGAAAAAGCGGATGCCGGTCGAGACCTCATACCGTCCTCGGCCGTCGATAGCGAGCCGGCCGCTGATCTGCGTCTCTTTCGTGTTGCGCTCGAGGGAGGCGCTTCTCATTGGTTCACGACCGCTTCGAGTTGATTGATATCGTCCAGCACGGCGACGGCTTTCTCGCCATTGAGCACCGCGACCAGATCCTTGTACCGGGGATTCGAGGGCGCCGCGATCCCGATGAAAGGTACGCCGGCTTCGCGGGCACAGCGTGCATCGTCAACCGTATCGCCGATGTACCAACGCTGCTCAGGCCGGCACTGATCGCAGATCTTGAGCAGGCCCTCCGGCGCGGGCTTCGGGCGCGCGACATCATCGGCGCCGACGATGGGGGTAAAGGGCAAGTGCGGCGCGCAACGCGAGAGCGTCAGCTCCGCCTCCCAACGCAGCCGGCCCGTGAAGACGGCCAATTGAAACTTCTCAGCCAGCCTCTCGAACAGGCCGTCGCGCGCGATCCAGCGCTCCCGCAGGATCAGGCCGTCCGATCCATTGCCGTGAAAAATCGAATTGAAGTAATCGACCACGGCCTGATACTCGACGCGCACGCCGGCATCGCTGATGATGCGGTGTGATAGAGCCCAGTCGTCGTTCCAACCGCCGCGGTTCTTCCAGTCCTGGATCTCTTCGCGGCTGATCCGCCGCCGGGTGAAATGCTCCACCGTGCGCTGGATCGTTTCGCGGTACGACTCCGTAACGTCCACCAGCACGCCGTCCATGTCGAATACCAGCAGTTGTCCGCTCACCAGATCTCCGTGATTGTGGCCAGCAGCCGCCGCGTCTGCTCGCGCGTGCCGACAGTCATGCGCACGTGGCCAGGCACCTCGTAACTGCGGTCGCGCACCAGAATGCCGCGGCCGCGCAGCGCGTCCCGTATTTCGATGGCGCGTTTTCCGAGATTCGCCAGCACGAAATTCGCCGAGCTGGGCACATAACCGATGCCGAGCTTTTCCAGGCCAACGCACAGAAGCTCGCGGGCGGCCAGCACTTCGGCGACGTACTTTGCGATGTAGGCGCGATCTTGAACCGCGGCCTGCACGGCGAGCCCAGCCACCGTGTTCACGCTGTACGGCGACTGGGCTTTGTGCAGAAACGCGATGTTGGCCGGGTTGGAAAACACGCAGCCCAGCCGCATCGCCGCCATGCCATACACTTTAGAAAACGTCCGGCTCACGAACAAATTCGGGGCCCGCTCGACCAACGGCAGGGCGGTGACGCCGCAGAATTCGTAATAAGCTTCATCAATCAGTACTGCCGCCTTCCGCGCGCGTTTGAGAATTCTCTCGATGCCATGGAACTGCACGGCGGTCCCGGTCGGGTTGTTGGGATTAGCGATGATCACCGCGCGTGTCGTGGGGGTAATGGCATGCAGCATTTCGTCAAGCGGAAAATCCATCTGCGGAGGCCGGTATGCCACTTCGCGAATTGCCGCGCCCGCCACCTCAGCGTAGAAACGGTACATGGCGTACGCCGGCCGCAGCACCACCACCTCGTCGCCGGTGTTCACATACGTGTTGATGAAAACCTGGATGGCCTCGTCAGTGCCGTTCGTGAGCAGAAATTGTTCGGGCTTCACCTCAAAGAAGTCCGCCAACACCCGCTTTGTGTCCGCGTACTCGGGATAGACGGCCAGGCCGGCGGGCTGCAGGTGCTCGCGGAGAAACTCGATCACGCGCGGCGAACAGCCCACGGTATTTTCGTTGAAATCCAGCCGCAGCTTTCCCTCGCGGCCGGCGGTGGGTGGCGAATAAGGAGCCATCTTCAGCACCGCCTCCCGCGGCCGCACGATACCCTTCGGCACCCTGGCCGGTTTTGCGCTAGCCACCCGTCCTCACCTCCACCGAGCGCGCATGAGCTTCGAGTCCTTCGGCGCGCGCCAGTATCGTAATCGCTGGGGCGAGGCGTCCCAATGCGCCCGCGCTCAGTTGCTGCACGGAAATCACCTTTAAGTAATCCATCACGGAGAGCCCGCCCCGCACCCTTGCCGCTCCGCTGGTGGGTAGAACGTGATTCGGCCCCGATGCATAATCGCCCGCGGCTTCCGGACTGAATGGCCCGATGAACACGCTTCCGGCATTGGTTATTTTTTCGAGGAGCGATTCATCGGGAATGCTCAGGTGCTCCGGCGCAAAACGGTTGGCGATCTCGATGGCTTCGTCGAGTGAACGGACGATCAAGATGGCGCTGTTGCGCCGGATCGCCGACTTGGCAACGGCCGCCGTCGGCAGAGTCTTGAGCTGCTGTTCGATCTCGGCGGCAACCTCGCGCGCCAGGCTTTGCGACGTGGTCAGCAGAATGGCGCAGGCGTCGGCATCGTGCTCCGCCTGAGCAAGCATGTCGGCGGCCAGGCATGTGGCGTCACCGTCCGCGGCAATGATCAGAATTTCAGTGGGACCGGCGATGAAGTCGATGCCCACCTCGCCCGCCAGCAATTTTTTAGCCGCCGCCACATAGATATTGCCCGGACCCACGATGCGATCGGCCCGGGGGACCGTTCGCGTGCCGAACGCGAACGCGGCTATGGCCTGAGCCCCTCCCATCTGAAAGACGTCGGCGACTTCGAGCAGCCGCGCCGTGCCGAGAATCTCCGGAACCGGTCGCGGGCACGCCACCGCAACACGTCGAACCCCGGCAACCTGCGCGGGAATCACAGTCATCATCAGGGTGGAGGGCAATGGATAGCGGCCGGCGGGGATGTATGCCGCCACCGTGTCGAGCGGCCGCACGATCTGTCCCAGGCGCAGCCCCGGCGCCATCTCACGAAACCGCACCGGGGGCAACTGCATCTCGGCAAATGCGCGTATATTGGCTGACGCGGTTTCAACGGACTCACGAAAACCTGCCGAGAGCTTCCCGCAGGCAGCCGACAGTTCGCGCCCGGGCACGCGGACGCTCTTACGCTCGAGCCCGTCAAATTTTCGCGCGTATTTCAGCAGCGCTTGATCGCCCCGCTTATGCACCGCTTCCAGAATCGGCCGCACCACGGCTTCGGCTTCACTCAACCGCGACGTGCGGCGCGCGAGCAGCCGGCCGATCTGTTTGGACTCGAGAATGCGGATCATGGGCAAATCACATCACGATCTTGTTCAGCGGATATTCGACAATTCCCTGCCCGCCCGCCTGTTTCAATCGCGGGATGATGTCGCGCACGGTCGATTCATCCAGAATCGTATTCACCGCCAGCCACTCATCATCGCTCAAATGCGAAATGGTGGGCCGCTTGAGGGCCGGCAGCACGGACAGCACCTTTGCCAGGCAGTCCTTGTGCACGTTGAGCATGAGTCCGACCTTCCCCAGCGCATTGATAGCGCCATCGAGGAGCATGCGCATGTCTTCCAGCTTCCGCCGCTTCGCGCCATCTTGCCAGGACTCCATGTTGGCGATGAGCTGCGTGTTTGACTCCATCACCGTGTCGATAATCTTGAGTTTATTGGCGCGCAGCGACGAGCCGGTCTCGGTCACTTCGACGATGGCGTCGGCGAGCACCGGCGGCTTCACTTCCGTGGCGCCCCAACTGAACTCGACTTTGGCGCTCACGCCGTGAGCCGCCAGATAACGCTTCGTGGTGGCCACCAACTCAGTCGCGATAATCTTGCCCTCCAGGTCCTTCACGGTGTGAAAGGACGAAGCTTCGGGCACGGCGAGCACCCACCGCACTTTGCCGAAACTCTGCTTGGCGTACACCAAGTCAGCGATGGCCTCCACTTTGGCCTCGCTCTCTTCCACCCAATCGCGGCCCGTCAGCCCGGCGTCCAGAATGCCGTCTTCCACGTAGCGCGCCATTTCCTGCGCGCGGATCAGCATGCATTCAATTTCCGGATCATCAATCGCGGGAAAATAGGAGCGCGTGCTCGTGGTGATGTTGTAGCCCGCGCGGCGAAACAGGTCGATGGTAGCCGCTTCCAGACTGCCTTTGGGGATGCCTAGCTTCAGCCTCATTCTCTACTCCCGTAAACCGCATTCGGGTCATAGGTGCGGGCCTCCGATTCGACCCATCGTCCGTCTTCGAGCCGCCGGTAGAAACAACTCTGATAGCCGTTGTGACATACCCCAGGACCCAGCGCTTCCACCCGCACCAGCACGGCATCTCGATCGCAATCCGTCGAGATTTCCTTCACCACCAGGCGGTGGCCCGACGTCTCGCCCTTCAGCCACAACTTGCTACGCGAGCGGCTGTAGAACGTCGCGAATCCCGTTTCCACTGTCTTGCGAAACGCTTCTTCATTCATGAAGCCCACCATGAGGACGCGGCCCGAGACGTGATCCTGAATCACTGCCGTAACCAGCCCGTCCGACTTCTGAAAATCGAGATCCATATCGTTTAACAACAAAAAAGCCCGCCAAAAACTGCGGCGGGCATCCTTTCCTATTTCGCTCTGAAAGACTTAGAGGAGCGCCCGTCGCGTGAGGGGATGCCCGTGATGAGGATGGCGTCCGGCGACGGAAGCTAGTGTCATAAAGAATTTACTATAGCAGAATCGGTCACTCCAACTCCAGATCCAGGTACATCAGGCGGCCGTCACGCTCGATCTGGAGGACCGTCGGATCGGTGGACTTGAGCTTGTCGAGCGCCTGGCGTAACGCCGCTACTGACGTAACCACGCCTCCGTTGACCGCGTAAATCACGTCTCCCGGGTCTAGAGCCGTGGAGTAGGCGGAGCCGGACGCGCGCGCAGCCACCACCACGCCGTACTTCTTGCGCACATCCGGCAGCATTTGCGCTGTCTTCTGGTTAATGTCAATCCCCAGAATGCCGAGCCGCGCGATCACATTCTCCTCCGGCTTCACCATGTCAGCAAACCGCAGCGGATCATCCTCCCGCTCGATGACCTCCACCTCGAAATTGAGCTCCTGATCTCCGCGCAAGACTTTGATGTTCACCTTCTCGCCCACCGGCTTGCGATAGAGATTGACTTGCAGCTGCCGCGAGTTTTCCATGGTTCTGCCATTCAGGCTCGACACCACGTCGCCCACTTTCAGCCCGGCGGTATCCGCGGGCCCTTCCGGTTCTACATCTGCCAGTACCACACCCCAATCGCGCGACAGCCCCAGCCCGACGGCAAGAGAAGGCGTGATCGTTTGCGCATAAATGCCGATCTGCCCGCGATGCACGTGGCCATCCTTGCGGATCTGTTGCACGACGCTGCGCACAATATTGCTCGGAATGGCGAAACCGATTCCTTCGCTGCCGCCCGATTGCGTCAGGATGAACGTGTTGATCCCCACAACCCGGCCGTCGGCGTCGAGCAAGGGGCCGCCGCTGTTTCCCGGGTTGATGGGCGCGTCGGTCTGGATGTAGATCATCGGGTCCTCAGGCTTGATCTGGCGCGCGCTAGAGCTGACCACGCCCATGGTCACCGAGTTCGCCAGTCCCAGCGGGTTGCCAAATGCCAGCACCAACTGCCCCTGCCGCAATTCCTCCGAATCCCCAAAATGCAGAAAAGGCAGCCCGGTGCGCTCGATTTTCAGAACCGCGAGATCGCTGTCCCGATCCACGCCCACAATTTTTGCGTCCACCTTCGTCGCTGTCGGCTGAAGCACCGAGTGCCCCGCCGGCCGCTCCAGGGAATTGGCAACCTGCACCTGAATGTGGCGGCTGCCCTTCACCACGTGGGCGTTGGTGACGATGTAACCGTCGGCGCTGATGATGACGCCCGAACCCGTGCTGCGCTGCCGCGAGAGCAGGGCGGCGTTGCCGGATTCCTCCTCGTTACTGATGGCAAATCCGGTGGAAAAGACTTCCACCACGGCCCTGCCCGTACGCTGGGAGAGCGATTGCAGCGCCGCGCTGAGATCGTGTAGGGCGTCAGTGGGCTTGGTTTCGGGGGCTTTCTCAGCCGTCTGGCCGTGGGCCAGCCCCGAAAGTGCCAGCGCCAGAAGGAATACGCGAGTCGCAAAGTGCATAAAGGCTCGATAGATTCGATGCTTGTTCAAAGTGTTAAGTAACACGAATTTCACAGGTTTTTGGCTCAACAATCAATGTTCAGTGGCATCCCAGGCACCGGAACTTCCGCCCGTGGCAGAGCGCGCAGGTCGTCTTATCGAACTTGGCTTCCGGGCGCGAGTGAGATTCAAGGAATTCCGCTGGATGATCCGCGGGCCGTAGCTTTGCGCCGGGACCGTGGCACTGCTCGCAACTGAATGGCAGTTCGATCTTGCTGTGGCACACCAGGCAATCCGCCATCTGCGGCATGTTTGCGCGGCTGACGGCATCCGAAGTGTCAATGCCGCGGTGGCAGGCGAGACAGGCATTGGTCCCATTGAGTTGCGCGCGAAGATCGCCTGCGGGCGACAAGTATTGGCCCGCGTCGATCGTTCTAGCGATGATGGGGGCCGCGTTGCCGAGTTGCAGATGCTTCTCGTGGCTGAAATGCGCCAGACGCATTTGCGGAGGCGGCGGAATGGAGACGCTCTCATGACACTGCTTGCAAACCGCGGGCGCCGGCAGATTGTTGTCCTCCACGCGAGTGCTATGCGTGACGGTGGCGTGACAACTCGTGCAGTCGGGTTTCAGCTTCAGGTGGACGCGGTGGGAAAACGGCGCCGCGCCCCCGGGGACGGAAACCACAAAAGCCAGAATTGCGATTCGGCATATGAAGGTCAATTGCGTTTGTAGCTGATGCGCCAGATCTTGTTGCCGCCGTCGTCGGAAACCAGCACGCTGCCGTCGGCCATCTGCAGAAGCGCCACCGGCCGGCCCCACACTTCACGCTTGTCGGGCGCAAGCATCCAACCGGTGAGGAAGTGTCGAGGCCCATCCGCCGCCGGCGCGCCGTTCTTGAACGGAAGAAACACGATCTCCTGGCCCACACGCTTCGACCGGTTCCAGGATCCGTGCCAGGCGAGAAAGGCGCCACCGCGATATTCTGCCGGAAACTGCGATCCGGTGTAGAAAAGGTAGTCCAGAATGGCCACATGCGCTGGCAGAATCACGTCCGGCACGGTGGTCTTGGCCACCAGATCGGGCTTCTCGCCCTTCCTCCGAGGATCTTCGTGCGGACCGATGTACGCATAGGGCCAGCCGTAAAAACCGCCCTGCTCGATGTGCGTGAAATAATCCGGCACCAGGTCGTCGCCCAGCAGATCGCGCTCCTGCACCGCGGCCCACAGCGTCTGCGTTCCCGGATACCAGTGCAGCCCGATGGGGTTGCGCGTGCCGGAAGCAAAGGTCTCGTGTCCCGAGCCATCGGGATTGTAGCGGTTGATCGCGGCACGCCGCGGATCTTCACCGGGCGAGACATTAGACCCTGACCCAACGCCAACGTAGAGCTTCTCGCCCTTGCTGTCGAAGAGCAGTGAACGAGTCCAATGGCCTGCTCCGAAGCCTTCGAGCGAGACGACTTCCTCGCCCGTGCCTACGGTTCGCGCCGCAGCGTCATATTTGTAGCGTTTGATCGAAGTCCGCTCGCCTACGTAAAGATAATCCTTCCAAAACGCCAGCCCATATGGCCGGTTCAGGCCCTCGATCAGCTTCTTGCGCTGTTCCGGCTTGTTGACATCCTCAAACAGGTAAACGGTGCCCTGGTCCGCGCTATCGGAAAGCAGCAGCTCGCCCTTCGGGCCAAGCAACATGAAGCGCGGCCGCTCGAACCCCTCCGCATAGATATCCACATGGAATCCAGCGGGCAGTTTGAGCTCCGCGCCTTCCGGCCTGTCCACCACGTGCGGGCCGTTGTCCACCGATGGCGTGGCGTATGGCGGCGGTAGCTTCACCTCCTTCGACTCCCAGGCGAGAGCGAACGCAAACGTGAGGACGAAGGCCGCCACAAGCAGTCTGAAAATCATATGTCTTAGTGTAAGGGACTCGGGGCGGGTTTATCATATGGAGCATCGTGTCCAAACTTACGTTATTCGCTTTTCTTGTGGCTTCGTACGCGGCTTGCGCCGCAGACGATTCCGACGAGCGCGCACGGCGCATTCAGTCCGAAGTCATCGGAATCGACAGCCACATCGACACCATGCAACGCGTGCTCATGGAGCATGTCGACATTGGCCAACGGCTGACGGACGGGCAGGCCGATCTGGTGCGCCTGCAGGAAGGCGGCATGCACGCGCCCTTCTTCGCGCTTTGGGTGCCCATGTACTACAAGGGATCGGAGGCCGTGCGCCGAACGCTCGATATGCGCGACGCTTTTCAGAGTGTGCTCGACCGCTATCCCGACAAAATTGAACTTGCCACCAGCGCCGGCGACGTGGAGCGCATCGTGCACGCACACAAGATTGCGGCTGTCCTGACGCTCGAGGGCGGCCATCAATTTGCCGACGATCTGGCAGTGCTACGCATGTACCAGCGCATGGGCATACGGTCCATCACCCTCACGCATTTCCGCAACAACGACTGGTGCGACTCTTCTACCGACAAGCCGCAGCACAACGGCCTCACCGAGTTCGGCAAGGAAGTCGTGCGCGAAATGAACCGCATCGGCGTCATCGTGGATATTTCGCACGTCTCCGATAAAGCATTCTTCGACGTCCTGGCAGTGACCACGAAGCCTGTGATCGCATCGCACTCCTCTTGCCGGGCGCTTTCAGAATTCCCCCGTAACATGACGGACGACATGCTACGCGCCGTCGGACGCAACGGCGGCGTCGTGGGCATCAATTTCGGTGGCGGCTTTCTCAACCAGAAGGAGGCCGATAACGATTTGCGGAATATCAAAGCTATCGGCGGCTCTGAGCCCAACCTCGCCGGTAAGGCTTTGGACGACTACATGACTAACATGCACATGAAGAACGACTGGAAGCATCCGCGAAAAAGCATGGCCTCGCTCGATGACGTTGTCGCGCATATTGATCACGTGGTGAAAATCGCGGGGATCGATCACGTGGGCATCGGGAGCGATTTCGACGGCATTTCCGATGCGCCGCGAGGCCTGGAGGATGAATCGAAAATGCCGGCGCTCACGGCGGCCTTGCTCAAGCGAGGCTACAGTGACAGTGACATCAAGAAAATCATGGGCGAAAATACATTGCGCGTCATGCGCGAGGTGATTGGAAAATGAGGGCCTGGTTATTTCTGGCGGCGCTGCCGTTCATGGCAGCCGAGCGCAGTGTCGATCCGACTTTTCTGCATCGCTACGTGCCGGACGTCGGCGAGCAGCAAGCTGACATAAGCACGTCCACCTGCCACTACAAACCACTCTTCGGCGCAGGCGATTCACAGGCCAAAGTGCTTCACAGTGTAGCGCGGTTTGGCGAGATCACTGTTGATGCCGCCGGCCGTTGCGAAGCGGCTGCCTATCCTGCCGAGGAACAAGCCATCGTCATCCTGGATGGCGCTGGAACACTGGATGCCGCGGGCCAGAACCTGGCCCTGCACAAGCACGATTTCCTGTATCTGCCGCCAGGAGTCCGCCACGCGATGTCGAGCGATTCGGGCGCGCGCATGATCGTGATGGGATTCAAGATCCCCGGCGGCCTCCGCGCCTCCGCGCCCACGAAACCGCTGGTCGCCAATATCGACGACGTGAAATGGCAGACTGTCTCCGGCCACCCGGACTCCGTGCTTTATCAACTTCTGATCGGCGGCAAAAACAGCAAGCGCGACAAAATCGCCGCCGGCGAAGTCCTCACCAGCCTCTTCATCATGGAGTTCGAGCCCGGAGGAACGAACTTTCCGCACCATCACGACAAGGCGGAAGAGATTTATCTCGTGCTCGATGGCGCAGGCGACATGGTCGCCGGAAGCGGCACCGACGGCGTCGAGGGCCGGCACCCGGCCCGCGCGGGCGATGCTTATTTCTTCCGGCTCAATTGCACCGTGGGTTTCTACGCCTCCAGGAACTCATCGACGAAAGCGCGAATCCTGGCCGTCCGTTCCCTCTATCCATTCTCGAAAGAAGTGGATTAGCTGAGCACCACTCGATGCGCAAGAATTCCGACAAGACCGAAGTGTAGCCGGTTACATTGAGCTCCGGGTATATTGCGGCTAATGATCGAGGCACTCATACGACGGCCACAGCCCCATGAGCACGATTCCGTTCGAGCCGTGGTGCAGACCGTCGTGGATGAGATCTATGGTGGCGTTTGGGCTCTGCCACCGCTTCCGGTTGACGAAGAGAGCTGGCATCTCTCTTGGGTTGCAGTCGTGGACACCAAGATCGTCGGAATGGTGCTGACACATGGAGAGTGGATCAGTGATCTATGGGTCCTTCGCGAAAGTCGACGATGCGGCGTCGGCCAGAGACTGCTGGCACACGGCGAAGCTGAAATACTTGGTCGCGGTCATCGAACGTTCCGGCTCCGCGTTCTCAAATCGAACACAGCGGCCATCAAGTTCTATCGCCGGCAGGGTTGGCAACTCTGTCGGGAGTTCCCACACGAGAGGTTCCCCGTAACGATGTTGGAAATGGTCAAATCTGCCCCGCAAGGCGACGACTGACCGGAATCAGCGTCCGCCTTCGCCAGAATCCTCACCCAAACTTCCACACGCGCTCCACCGTCCGGCTCAGCATCCAGCTCTTGTCTTCCTCGTTGAGGAATTTCATTTCGTCGCGCACCATGGCCAGCGCCTTGGCATACCCGCAATGCGCTTCCACCATCGGCCAGTCCGTGCCCCACATCAGACGCTGTGGCCCGAACGCATCGTAGAGGCGCTTCACCTGCTCTTGCGCGTCACGATACGGATAGGGCTGCTTGGAAACCGACCACGTGTGCGATACCTTTACGAAAACTTTCGGAAATCGTCGCAGCGCCAGCAATTTCTTCAATTCTTCCGGCTGATCCGCCGGACAATCCGCCATGTGATCGATGACGACGGTCAAGTCCGGAAACCGCTCGACAAGTACCGCAATGTCCGGCATACGGCCCACGTCCGCCAGAATATTCATCGAGACCTTCAGATCGCGGCAGCGCTTCCAAAGCGGCGGCATGAGCGGTCCGCGAATCCAGTCGCCGGCCGCGTCCGCCGCGGGGCTGAGCCGCACTCCCTGGAATCGCTGCTCTTCCACCAGGCGCGACAAATCGTCGGGCGCGGCCGGGCTTTCCGGATTCACGCGCGCCACGCCGCGAAAATACTGCGGATATTGCCGCAGCGCGTCCGCCGTATAACTGTTGTCCCAGCGATAGTAGATCACCTGAATGAGCACCGTCCGCACCACTCCGTTCGCGCGCATCAGTTCCAGCAGCATCTCCGGTGTGGCGTCCTTGTCCGGCGGTCGTACCGTCTCTTTCGCCCAGGGATAACGCGGGTCGCGCTTCCACACATGCACGTGCGGATCGATGATTGCATATTTCTGATTGGTCATAGCGGGTGCGGCGAGCATGGCCAGGGTCTGGCGGCGGGTCAACATGTTGAGTAATCATTTTCGCTCAAGGTTAGAATGAGTGTTGCTCCACACCATCGCGAATTTCCTGGTCGCTATCGGGCCCTGGGGGCTGCTGCTGCTCGCCGTCTTCGACTCCGCCGGAATTCCTCTTCCCAACGGCCTGGATGCTTACTTGATTTTTCTGTCCGTGAAAGATCCCGCCGGTGCTTACAGGTACGCGCTGATCTCGGTCGCCGGGTCTACGTTGGGAAATGTCGCCCTGTTCCTCATCGCGCGGCATGGCGGCAGGCGTTTTATGGAACGCACCGAACCCGGCCGCGGCGAGCGTTTCCGCACGTGGTTCAACCGCTTCGGCCTGGCTACCGTCTTCGTTCCGGCGCTGATGCCCGTTCCCATGCCGCTGAAGTTCTTCGTGATCTGTGCCGGCGCGTTGCGTACGCGTTTCGTACCGTTCCTCACCGTCATCCTGCTGGCCCGCTTCCCAAGATATCTCGGGGAAGCCTGGCTCGGCATAAATCTGGGCCACGGATCCACCGCGTTCCTGAAACAGCACGTGTGGCACTTCGTCATCGCTGCGGCGGCTCTGTTTGTTCTGCTTTGCCTGCTGGTGCTGGCCAGCGAGCGTTGGCGCAAGCGGCGCGGGGATCTGCCTCAATCATAATCTGCGTTAGAATGACGGCGTGAAAACCCAGCGCCGCAATTTCCTCAAGGCCGCCGTGGCCACCGGCTCCGCGTTGATGGCATCAGCCGCTGAGCAAGCCTCCGTCAAGGGCGCAGTCATTAAAAAAGTCGACGTGTTCCCCACCAGCGTGGAATTCCGCCATACGTTTGTGATCGGGCGCGGCAAGGTCGGAACCGCGGGGCAGGGTGGCCGATATGTTTTTGTCCGTGTGGAATCCGCCGACGGGCACGTAGGCTGGGGCGAAACCAATACCATCCCAAGTTGGAGCTACGAAACACTGGAAAGCGTCACCAGCACCATCCGCAACTATCTCGCGCCCATCGTGCTCAACCGTTCGCCATTCGATCAGGTGTATTTCCAAAAACAGTTTGATGAAAGGTTGACGCCCGCCGTGAGCCAGGGCTTCCCGTTCGCCAAAAGTGCAATGATCACGGCAACCTTGGACCTCGCGGGCCAAATCGCGGGTCTGCCGCTCCACCGATTTTTCGGCGGCAAGATGCGCGACAAAATCGAGCTGACGTTTGCGCTCTCCATCGACACGCCGCAAGCCATGGCCGATGTCGCACGATCGTATCCCTTCGTGAGATGTTTCAAGCTGAAGGTTGCCGGCGACGAGAAGACCGACGCCGCTCGCGTGCGGACGGTCATCGAAGCGCGGCCCGATGCCGACATATGGCTCGATGCCAACCAAAGCTACCGGCCCATTCACATGGAGACGTTCCTCAAGAGCATCGCCAGTCTCGATCAGGTCCGGTGCCTCGAGCAGCCCGTGCAGAGCGTCGACTGGTTCGGCATGAAGCGTGTCCGCGAGCGTAGCGCGCTGCCCATCGCGCTCGACGAGGGCTGTTTCAGTTCCTACGACGTGGCACGCCTGGCGCGCATGGAAGCCGGCGACCTGGTCGTGCTCAAAGTCGCGAAGAGCGCCGGTTTGTGGGGCTGCCAACGAAGCGCGATCGTGGCCGAAGCCAACGGCTTGGGCCTGCTCGGTAGCGGCCTCACCGAAACCGGACTCGGCCTCACCGCCGCCATTCACCTGTTCTCCACTCTCGAACTGCAACTGCCACCCGAATTAAACGGTCCAGAATTCCTGACCGATCTGATGGTCGATGGCCTGGAAATTCAGGGCGCTACCGTGACCGTCCCGGACGGCCCCGGCCTCGGAATCAAGGTGCGCGAAGACAAGATCCGCGCGAATGCCATTGCGGTCTGACCGGCCGTTCCGATCTGAGTGCTGGCTCAAAGGAAACCGTGAAGGTCCGCGATGTTATCAAGCAGATCGAGGCAGATGGCTGGAAGCTCCACGCCACGAAGGGAAGCCATCGCCAGTACAAGCATCCCACCAAACCTGGCCGTGTAACGGTACCAGGGCATCCCGGAGATGATGTGGCCACTGGCACGCTGCATAGTATCCTGAAACAAGCGGGATTGAAATGAAATACGCGGTCATCTACGAAAAGACCGGTACAGGCTACAGCGCTTACGTGCCCGATCTGCCTGGCTGTATAACGACAGGTCGGACGCGCAAGGAAACCGAGCGGCTGATGAAAGAGGCTATCGAGTTTCATCTCGCCGGCATGCGCGAAGACGGCCTGCCCGTTCCTAAATCTACCACCACAGCGAAAAAAGCACCGGGAACCCTGGCTGTTGCGCGCACCTGGGACGGGCATCGCACACACCGTGATGTCAGCAAAGCAGGCCGCATCCGACGCGTTCAGCCCAAGCGGCGCGCCTAAGCCGGTTGGGGCGTAGGTCTACTCCCCATCACGTTTCCACCCGCTTC
>Ga0335079_10003914_pt1 | contig 17142 bp, 16 predicted proteins | sample Lox_Sample_33_FD_206719 | JGI IMG/M metagenome (GOLD analysis project Ga0335079, IMG submission 206719) | Soil microbial communities from Loxahatchee National Wildlife Refuge, Florida, United States - Lox_Sample_3.3 | ecosystem: Environmental > Terrestrial > Soil > Wetlands | place: USA... | reverse complement strand
GTGCTCGGCGGCGAGCTGGGCGGGGGAGCGGACGCGCACGTGATGACGTTTCACGAAGACGGTGCCGGCGCCACGGCGGGCCAGGCCCGCGGCCGACATCGGCCGCGGGCTGCTCCACGCGACGACAGTTCCGGTACCGGGCACGGCGTGGCTGGCCGGCACGGCGTAGCTGGCCGGCACGGCGTAGCTGGCGAGCACGGCGCTCACCTCATCGCCGGTGAGCGGCGCCCAGTCGGGCTCGACCAGCTCCTTGCCCATGCCGTGAACAAGCCCGGCCGAGGGCCCCGGCCCGGCCGCCGTCATGCGCCGCCCTGGCCCTGACATGACGGGTGCGGCAGGTACCTGTTCGTCATGATCGCCGCGGCGTCGGGGGTGCCGCGAACCAGCTTGTGTGCCTTCAGCCAGCTCCCGAAGTCCTGCCAGGCGGCCAGATCCAGGCACCCCATCGGCAGGCCGGTGTGCTGGCCGAGCAGCTTCAGCGTGTAGGGCACGCTCGCTTTCAGGAACGTCGCGCTGTACTGGCTCACCGACTGCATGACGGCGGTCGCCGCGGCCGGGTTCTTCGTCGCGGCGCTGGTGCCGGCGAGGAGTGCGGCCACGAACCGCCGGACGGCGCTGGCATAGCCGGGATCCGAGCGCAGTCTGCTGGTGCTGGCGACCAGCACCAGCTCGTCGTACGGGGGGACCCCCAGCTGGTTCGCGGGGAAATCGGTGGCCTTCCGCTTCATCTCCTGGCTGATCTGGATGGCCTCGACGTTGCGGTACCCGCCGATGATCGAGTCGACCTTGCCGGACAGGATCGACGGCACCAGGTTGTAGCCGACGGTCTGGTAGGGCACCTGCTTGCGGGTCAGGTGGCAGGTGTGCAGCAGGGTCGAGTAGAACGCGAAGTCGCTCGGCACCCCGGTGAACCCCACCGAGTGCCCCTTGATCTGGCACAGGCTCGTGACCCGGAGCTTCGGCGAGACGATGAGCCCGTTCAGCGGGACCGGGATGACCGCGGCGACCGCGGTCACCGGCAGGTGCTCCTGCTGGCCGTAGAAGAGCTCGGGCTCGTAGGAGATGGCCAGGTCGGCCTTGCCCAGCCCGACGAGCTTGAGCGGATCGGCGGCGCTGGAGGGCACCCGGAAGTTCACCGTCAGGTGCTGCCGGGCGAAGTCTCCCTGGTGCTGGGCGTAGTAGAAGCCGACATGATCGGGGTTCGGCACCCAGTCGAGCTCGACGTTGAGCGACGCGGGCTGCGGGCCGCCTGACCCCGGTGCGGGTGCCGCGTTACTGCCGCAGGCGGCGGTGAGGATGGCGAGCGCCACGCTCAGGGTCAGGCACCGCCAGCCAGCGGCGGCGAGCCGGTTCATCGAGGATCGCTCCTTTCCCGCTCACCCCGGGGGGCCCAGGGCACAAAGATCCGCTCCAGCAGCGACACGGCGCCGAAGAGCAGCAGGGCGATGGCCGTCAGCAGCACGATCGCGGCGAAGATCCTGGCGGTGAGCAGGTTGGGGGTAGCGGCGAGCATCACATAGCCCAGGCCCTGGTTCGATCCCGACCACTCCCCGAACACCGCCCCGATGGCGGCGAACGTCGCCGCGATCCGCAGCCCCGAGAAGATCGACGGCAGGGCCGCCGGGAACTCGACCCGCCGCAGGATCGCCCAGCGGGAAGCGTCCAGCGTCCGCATCATCCGGATGAGCTCGGCATCCACCGACCGCAGGCCATCGATCCCGTTCACCACGATCGGGAAGAAGCAGATGAGGGCGACGATGACCAGCTTGGGCGCCATGCCGTAGCCGAGCAGGATTACCAGGATCGGTGCCAGCACGATGATCGGTACCGTCTGCGAGCCGATCAGCAGCGGGTACACGGCCCGCCGCGCCACGGGCGACAGATGCAGCGCCGTGGCCAGCCCCACGCCGGCGGCCGCGGCGATCACGAACCCGAGCAGGACCTCCTGGAGGGTGACCAGCGATGCGGGCTCCAGCACCGGCCAGTCGGTAGCCAGGTCGGCGGCAATCGCCGAGGGAGCGGGCAGCAGATACCCGGGGACATGCGCCAGGGCGACGATCAGCTCCCACAGGCCGAGCCCCGCGAGCATGATCAGGGCGGGCGGCCAGCAGCGCCGCAGCAGCGCCCGCGCCCGGGCCGGTCCGCCCGCGCGGCGGGGTGCCGGCTCCGGCACCGGCTCCACGGCCGGCCCCACCGCCGGCCCTGGCGGCTGCTGGGGGATTGCCCGCGCCGTGTCCCTCATGACCCGATCGCCGCCAGCGCCTGCTCCTTCAGCGAGGCAAACTCGGGGCTGGTCACGATCTCCCGCCTGGATCCGCGGAAGCCGCCACCGCCTGTCAGCACCCGGACCACCCGGCCGGGCCGTGCCGAGAGCACCACCACCTGCTGGCACAGCAGCAGCGCCTCGTCCACGTCGTGCGTGACCAGCAGCACGGTACGCGGCACGGCGTCCATGGCCTGGCGCAGCCACTCCTGCAACTGGCCGCGGGTGATCGAGTCGAGCGCCCCGAACGGCTCGTCGAGCAGCAGCACGTCCTTTTCCGCCATCAGCGTGCGCAGGAAGCTCACCCGCTGGCGCATTCCCCCGGACAGCTGCTCGGGCCGGGACCGCTCGAAGCCCGCCAGTCCCAGCTGCTCGAACAGCGGCCGGGTCCGCTGGCGGGCAGCGGCCCGGGAGACACCGCGGTTCTGCAGCGCGATCGCGGCGTTGTCGAGCGCGGTCCGCCAGGGCAGCAGGAGGTCGCGTTGCGGCATCAGCGCGCAGCGGGCAAGCCGCTGGCGCGCCGTCGTGGCGTCCCCGACCCGGACCAGTCCCGCGTCGGCTTCGAGCAGGCCGGCAACGACCTGCAGCAGCGTGGTCTTGCCGCAGCCACTGGGCCCGACGATCCCGGTCCGCGACCGGTGGCTGAGGGAAAGGCCGATGCCTGCCAGCGCGGTCAGGCCGCCGAAGCCCTTGGTCACGCCGGCGAGCTCGATGGCGTCGGCGTCGGCGCGGGCACCGGTCCCGCCGGTCATGGTCAGCCGTCCGGGCAGAGCAGGTGGGCAAGCCGGCCGCGACCGCGCCGTTGCTCGCCGTTCATGGTGTGGTGATTGTCGTCCGTGGCCGCCACGAAGCCTCCCTACGCCGGCATTACCCGGTCAGGTTCCAACGGTCGGTGGCGCAGCGCCGTAAGGCGAGCCACCCTCTCAGCCCGGTTGGCCCGAGCTCCCGTGTTGTTGTGCCTCCAGCATACCGTCGCCTGGCTTGGCCCGGATTGGATCCCCCACCAACCCCCATAAAACCCTTAAATCGGGCACAGCCGTCCGGCTGGCCGGGGCGGGTGGGGCGGTGCCAAATGGCTGGATAACGGCTGGCCCGCTTCCTGGCGGCCGTCATGTCCGTGGGGCCGGCCGCCGCCGCTGGCGGGGCATGACCCCGTCCAGCGGCGATCGGATAACCCGGGCGCCAGGCTGCTACCAGCGGTACCAGCGGCGCCGGGGGCCGCCGGCGCGCGCGCCGGTGAACAGGAAGCCCACGAGCCACAGGACGATCACGATCAGCGCGATCCACCACAGCACGTGAACGGCGAAGCCCAGCCCGCCCAGGAGGAGGGCGAGCAGCAGGACAGCAAGGATGATTGCCATCGTCGTTTCCCTTCCGGATATGGACGACGCATAACTCACCATGACGGCTACGTCCAAACGCCTCCGGCGGTCCCGGCCGTCCCGGCCCAGCGGCCCGCCGCCCCGGCTGTTCCGGCCGGCGGGTACGCGCGGCGGTGACGGCGGCCGGGGCTGGCTCATCGGCGGCAGGCGGCTGTTTGGAACAGGCGATGCGCGGTAGTTCACGTGCCCAGAGACGGTCACTCGCCAGGCGGAGGCAACCATGCGCATCGCAACAGTACTGATCGTGGTATGGCTGGCCATCGGGGCGATCGCCGGTGCGCAGCGCGGCTACTACAACTCCTCACACGCCAGCTGCGCCAAGGCAGGCACGATCGCGCTGACGGTCGTCGCGGGCCCGCTCAACTACGTGGGCGCGAACCCGAAGGTCTCCTGCACGGTCCCCCAGCCAAGCCAGTGACCGCCCGCTGGTGACGCCAGTCAGGTTGATGTCCGCATGGGGCTCGTTCTCTACCCCAGTGGCGGGATTCACTCCATCGCAGCACCGGCCCGGCCGGCCGGAAGCCAGCATCAGCAGGCAAAACGAAGCTGCGCGGCGGCCCCGCGTCATTCGCTGGCGCGCTGCCGGTTGAGACGGGCGTACGCTTTTCGGTTGCGCCGGTAGAACCCCACGAACTCGCTGAACAGCTCGTCGTAGAGCTGCCCGGTATCCGGCTCCGGCTGGTAGGTGCAGGCCACCTCGACCCGGTCGGGCACCTGCCCGAAGGTGAGCTCGCCGAGCGCGACCGCCGCCAGCAGGCCGGCCCCCCGCGCGTTCGCGTTCACCGGGTCGGCCACCTGCGCGACGCTGCGGCCGAGCACGTCGGCGAAGATCTGGCACCACACGTCGCTGCGCGCGCCGCCGCCGATGAACCGGATCGGTTCCAGCCGGTGGCGGGTGAAGCGCTCCACCGCCCGCAGCAGCCAGCGTGCGTTGAGCGCCACCCCTTCGAAGACCGCCCGCACCAGGTCGTCACGGCCGGCCGACAGCGACAGGTTGTGGAACCCGCCGCGCACGAACGGGTCCTCCACCGGGGTGCGCTCGCCGTACAGCCACGGGGTGAAGATCACCCCGTGGCTGCCGGGCGGGGCCTGCGCGGCCATCCGGTCGAAGTCGGCGTAGGCGGAGGCCGGCGGGTCGCCGCCGAACAGCACCCGGTCGCGCAGGAACGTCAGCGCGGCGCCAGCGGTCTCCTGCTCGTCGGCGACGAAGTACCGCCCCGGTATCGGGGACGGGAGCGAGGCCATGTTGTGCAGCAGATCGGTCTTTTTGAACGGGACGTGGCAGGTCAGCCAGGAGGAGGTGCCGACGTACAGGTGCGCCTGGAAGTCCCGGGTGGCCCCGGCCCCGATCGCCGCTGACTGGACGTCGGGCGTGCCGGTCACCACCGGGATGCCGGCCGGGACGCCGAGCGCGCCTGCCGGGCCGGGCAGCAGCGGGCCGAGGATGTCGGTGGCGGCCAGCAGGTCGGGCAGGCGCGACCGCTCGATCCCGGCCAGCCGCAGCAGTGCCGGGTTATACCGGATCCGGTCCGGATGGCGGTTGTCGGTGACCCAGTGCAGCGCGACCGAGTCGAACGATGCCGCTGGCCGCCCGGTGAGCCGGGCGTTCAGCCAGTCCTTGGGCTCCAGGAACAGGTGCGTGCGGCGGTAGGCCTCCGGCTCCTCGTGCTTGAGCCACAGGATGTGGGCGATGGGATCCTTGCCGCTGCGGCCGGGGATCCCGCCGGTCACGCGCAGCCAGCGCGCCAGCTTGTCCACCCCGTACCCCTGCACGTTCACCGGGCCGCGGGTGATCCGCTGGGCGTAGGGGGCGCCGCGCGAGTCCATCCAGATGATCGCGTCGCGGACAGGCTCGCACCGTTCGTCCACCGGCACGGTCCCCGACCACTGGGCGGTGCAGGCGACCGCCACCACCGACTCCGCCGGGACGGCGCCGCGCGCCATCAGCGCGGACGAGGCCCCGGTGATCAGATCCCACCACTGCCGCGGGTCCTGCTCGGCCCCGCCGCCGGGGAGCAGCCGCACCTGGCAGGTCTCCTGCTCGGACGCCACGACCTCGCCGCCGGTGGACACCAGGGCCACCTTCAGCGCCGAGGTTCCGAGGTCGATCGCGAGGATGTGACGCGCCATGGCCTAGGCCCCGCCCCGGGAGCCTGCGCGGGCTGGAGACCTGCCGTGCACCGCCTACACCTCGAAGAGCAGGTCGAGGTAGCCGGCGAGCAGCTGGTGGACGACGTCGGCGGGCAGCGCGCCGGCCATGCCGTAGACCGGGGCCATCCCGGTGCTGACGCCGGGATTGGCGCGGACCTCCTCCACCGACGCGGCCAGGTCGGCGAGGAACCGGTCGGCGACCCCGGGCAGGGTGTGGCGTAGCGTGACCGCGATGTGCACCGCGGCGGGCCGCTGCAGGCCGTTCAGGCTCCAGCCCCGGTGGCTCATGTTCTCCATCACCTGGTAGATGTCGAGCCCGTCACCAGCGCCGAACGCGGTGACCCACAGCGGGTCGCCGAGCACGGACAGGCCGGGGATGGCCGCGATCCCGTCCCGGATCCTCGCCCCGGTCTCCAGGATCCGCCGGGCCGCGTCGGTGTAGCCGCTTGCCCCGATCGAGACCATGGCCGCCCAGCAGGTGGCGGCGAGCGCGCCGGGCCTGCTGCCGGCGAACGTGGGCGACAGGTACAGCCCGCCCGGCCAGTCGGTCACCGTGTAGTACTGGGAATGGCGCAGCTCCCGGCCCCGGTACAGCACCACCGACGAGCCCTTGGCCGCGTAGCCGTACTTGTGCGTGTCCGCCGACATGGAGGTGACGCCGGGCAGCCGGAAATCGAACGGCGGCACCGGGTAGCCGAGCCGCTCCGCCCACGGCAGGATGAACCCGCCCAGGCAGGCGTCGACATGACAGCCGACACCCCGCTCGGCCGCCAGCGCCGCGATCTCGGGGATCGGGTCGATCACCCCGTGCGGGAACGTCGGCGCCGACCCCACCACGACGGCGGTCCGCTCGGTCACGGCGTCGGCCAGCGCGCGGATGTCGGCCCGGAACGTCTCGTCCACCCCGGTCCGCACCAGCGGCATGTCGAAGAACCGGGCGGCCTTGTCGAACGCGGCGTGCGCGGTGACCGGCGCGACGATCTCCGGCGCGGCGATGCCGCGGTGCTCACGGGCGAAGTCCCGGTAGGCCTTCATCGCCAGCAGGATGCTCTCGGTCCCGCCGGAGCTCACCGTGCCCACCACCGGCGCGTCGGCGGCGGCGTGGCCGCCGCCCAGCATGGCCGCGGTCATCGCGACGATCTCCGCCTCGAACTTGGTGGCGCTCGGCCACAGGTCCGGGTGGAGCGGGTTGCTCTGCGAGTGCGCCGCGTAGACGCGGCTGAGGAACGCCACATGCGCCGGATCGCCGTGGTAGACCGCGCCGGACGCGTAGCCGTCCCGCCACGCCCGCTCCTCGGCCGCTGCCAGCCGCTCGGCCAGGCCGGTCACCTCGGCCCTGGCCAGGCCGTCCGCGGGCAGCTCGGTGAACGACGGGAACTGGCCCCGGTAGGGCTTGAGCTGGCGCGCCAGCTCGGCCATCGGGTCGGGCGCGGTCACGAGGACCCCCCTTCACTGGGCCTGCCTTCACTGGGCCTGCCGTGGGCGGGCAGCCTGGTGGCGAGCACGAGCCCGGCCAGGCCGGCCAGCCCGAGGACGCCGAACGAGGCGTACGGGCTGCCGATCACGGCCTGGACGAGCAGCGCCAGGATGACACCGCCGAGGTTCCCCGCGAGCAGCAGGAACCCGGCGGCCGCGCCCGCGCGCTCGGGACCGGCGTGCAGCTCCGACCAGTCCAGCACCACCGGCAGGCCGGCCAGCAGGAAGAAACCCGCCACGAACAGGACCACGCCGCCGACGGCCGGGCTGTGCACGGCGGCCATCACGGCGAACGCCACCGCCGTCACCACCACCGCGATCTCCAGCATGCCCCGCCGCTGGTCACGCCGCGCGACGATGCCCGGCAGCAGGGCGCCGCCGGCGATCCCGCCCACGGTCATGATCGCGATCAGGTAGCCGCTGGCGTCGCCGTGCCCGAAGTGCGTGAGGATCGTGTCGAGCCACGTCGCGACGGCGTTGAACACGCCCATGCCGATGAACAGCAGCCCGGCCAGCAGCCACATCAGCCGGTCGCCCCGCAGCCAGCGCAGGGACACCGCCACCGACGGGTCGCCGGGGAAGGCCGCGGGGGTGCGGACCGCGACCAGCACCCACAGCGCGGCGAGCACCGCCACCACGGCCTGCACCCACAGCAGCAGCGTCAGGCCACCGGCATCGAACAGCGGCCCACCCGAGAGCACGGCGGCGAGAATCCCCATGAACAGGGCGACGCTGCCGATGGAGATCGCCACCGTCCGCTCGCTGGCCGGGAAGTACCGGGCGGCGACCTTGGTGATCGAGTTGAGGACGAATGGCTGGCCGGCCGCGATCACGAACTGGCCGGCCAGGGCCCAGCCGTACGACGCCGGGCCGGCCAGCCGCAGCAGGCCGCCGCCAGCGGTGAGGACCGCCCCGAGGCCGAGCGCCTGCCCGAACCGGGTGTCCAGCCAGCGGCCAGCGGGCAGCGCCAGGATGACGTACATGACCGGGAAGATGATGGCGAGGTCGCCCACCGCGCCCTCTGACACGCCCATGGCCTGGTGGGCCTGCGCGGTGATCGGTGCGTAGGCGAGCCACAGCAGCTGGGTGCACGCGGTCAGCAGCGCGTAGCCGGCCAGGATCACCCACCGGTTCATTCGCACCTGGGTGACGGCCTTGGTGGCCATGCCTGCTCCCTCCCGCCCACGCGGGCCCGCCAGGTGGCCGTGGGCCGGCCGGTTATGACCAGATTTCTACCCCATGGGGGCGGGGAGCGGCACGCCGCTGGCATTCGCGGGTGGTGGCGTGTCGCCGGCGTGCCCGGCGGCCCCGGCCGGTGGCGCGCTGACCCCGATCCGCCCGGCGACGGTGGTGCCCCGGCCGGGGGAGGAGCCCACCTGGCAGGAGCCGCCGAGCGCGGCCAGCCGGTCGCCCATGTTCCGCAGTCCCGTCCCGTCCGCCATGGCCGGGTCGAAGCCGGGGCCGTCGTCGGTGACGCTGAACGCGACCTCCGCGCCGGAGCCGGCCAGGCTGACCCGCACCGCCGCGCCGGGCGCGTGCCTGGCGGCGTTCTGCAGTGCTTCCATGCAGCAGAAGTAGATGGCGGTCTCGATCTCCGGTGGGTACCGGCCCACACCGTCGGCGTCGACCTCCACCGGCCCGGGAGCCTTGCCGGCCTGGGCGCGGATCGCGGCGGCCAGGCCCTGGTCGGCGAGCAGCGGCGGGTAGACACCGCGGGCGAGCTCGCGCAGGGTCTCCAGCGCGCCGCTGGTCTCGGCCTTGAGCTGGGCGACCAGCGCCCGTTCCCGGTCTTCGTCCTGGCCGGCCACTGACTCGGTGAGCGCCAGCTTGGCGCCGATGGCCAGCAGCTGCTGCTGGGCGCCGTCGTGGATGTCGCGCTCGATCCGCCGCCGCTGGTCATCGGCGGCGCTGACGATCCGCAGCCGGGAGGCCTGCAGCTCGGCCAGCCGGGCGCGGAGCTGTCCGGTCAGCCCGATGTTGTGCAGCACCAGCCCGGCCCGGGCCGCCAGGTGCGAGATGAGCCTGCCCTCGACCGGCGTGAACGGTTCGCCGCGTTTCGACACCGACAGCGCGCCGAGCGTCTCCCCCTGGTACTCGACGAGGGTGACCCGCTCGGCGCCGGGGGCCGTGGGGACTGCCGGGGCCGCGCCCGCCAGCGGCATCGGCCGCGGCGGCTCGGCGCCAGCGGGCCAGCAGGCTCCGGCCGTGAGCTCGGCGCCGTCTTTCACCCACACCACCGCCCGGTCGGCTCCGGTGCCTTCCGCCAGGACCCGGGCCATCTGGGGCAGGAGGTCGTCGGCGGCATAGGTGCCGCCGAGCCGGCCGGCGAACTCGCTGAGCGCCTCGTAGGGGGTTGCCCGCTTGCCGTACACCAGCCGGTTGGCCAGCCGCTGCATCCGTTCCCTGACCGGCTGGAAGGCCACCGCCACCACCGCGGTCGCCAGAATCGACAGGCCCAGGTCCGGCTGTGACCCGGCCCGCAGGAAACCGGTCCCCACCGAGCCGATCCCGGCCACGATGACGACGTAGACCAGCGTGATGAACGCCGCCAGCGAGCCGTACACGATCGTCTTGCTGATGACGACGTCGATGTCGTAGAGGCGGTACTTGAAGATCGCGATCCCGGCCGCGACCGGGATGAGCGGGCCCACCGCGAGCAGGGCACCCAGCGGGTTGCCGAACACGAGCCCGGTGGTCAGCAGCGCGACGGCGGTGAGCAGGCTGGCGTAGGCGACCCACTTGATCTGATGCCGCACGTCCGGGGTCGCCCGCCGGTAGCGCACGGCCAGGCCCGCTGCCGCGGCCAGGGTCAGCGGCACGAAGGCCGTCTGCACGACGTTGACGACCGGGACGGCCAGGCTGTCCGGTATCAGCCGGACCGGGGAGACGCGCACGGCCGCGGTCTGGACCCGCAGCGCCGCCGAGGACGTGACGGCCATGAGCACCATGAGCGCTTCCCCGGCGACGATGAGCCAGGCGACCACCCGCCACCGCGGGGACGGCAGCCGGCCGTCGGGGAACAGCAGGACCGCCAGCACGAACAGGAAAGCCAGCTCACCGGCGATGGCGCCGAGCCAGTCGGCCCAGGCGACAGGCGCCGGGGCTGCCATCCCCGTCCTGGTCACGTAGCTGGCATAGGCGTCGGTCGCGACGCCGACCGCGAAGGCCAGCCCTTCCGCCAGGAACAGCCAGCCGATCGGGTTGGCCGGCCGGTGGCCGGCCACGATCGCACCCACGACGGCGAACGCCAGCAGCAGCGGCGTGAAGGCGAACGCGTTCATCAGGTCCCCGCTGGCGACCCCGAACCAGGCGCTGACCGCCAGCGCCGCGACGGTCAGCAGCAGCAGGCCGCCGGGCAGCCACCGGGCGGCGGCGGTTCTCATCGGGCCGCCTCGAGCACCCGGCAGGGAAGCCGCCCGGCGACCGTGGTGCCGGCGCCGGGCTCGGACCGCACGTCGAGCGAGCCGCCGTGGGCGTGCAGCCGGTCCGCCATGCCCTGCAGGCCCGTCCCGTAGCCCTGGGCCTGCGGGTCGAAGCCCGCGCCGTCGTCGGTCACCTCGAACCTCAGGTGGTGCCCGGAGGCGGCCAGCCGGACCCCGGCCCGGCTCGCGCCCGCGTACTTGGCGACGTTCTGCAGTGCCTCCAGGACGCAGAAGTAGATCGCGGCCTCCACCTCCTGCGGGTACCGGCCGACGCCGTCGGCGGTCACCGACGTCGGCACCGGCGCCTTCCTGGCCTGCGCCTCCAGCGCGGCGGCCAGGCCGGCGCTGGCCAGCAGCGGCGGGTAGATGCCGCGGGCCAGGTCCCGCAGGTCCTCCACCGCACCGGCCGCGTCCTGGCGGAGCTCGGCGAGCATCTCCCGCTCGCCCTCGGTGTCCGTGCCGATCAGGGATTCGGTGATGCTGAGCTTGATGGCCAGCGCCACGAGCTGCTGCTGCGCGCCGTCGTGGATGTTGCGCTCGATCCGCCGCCGCTCCTCGTCCTGCGCCGCCACCAGGCGCTGCCGCGACGCCCTGATCTCCTCCAGCCGGGCCAGCAGCTGCTCCCGCAGCCCGGCGTTCTTGAGCACCAGGCCGACCTGCGCGGCAAGATCAGCGAGCAGCCGGTCCTCGGTCGGCGTCAGCGACTCGCCAGGCCGCTTCGACACCGACAGCGCTCCCAGCACCTCGCCCTCGTAACGCACGGGCAGGATCCGGTCGGCGCCAGCGAAGGCCGGCACATCAGCCGCGGTGGCCCGGGCCGGTGGCAGCGACGGTAGGCCGGCCGGCCAGGTGGCGCCGTCGTGGAACACCTCGCCGCCCTTCAGCCAGACATCCACCCGGGTGGCCCCGGTGCCCTCGGCCAGGATCCTGGCCATCCGCGGCAGCAGGTCCTCTGCCGCATACGCCCCGGCCATCCGCCCCGCGAAGTCCGCGAGTACCTGGTAGGGGGTGGCCCGCCGCCCGTAGACCAGCCGGTTGGCCAGCCGCTGGACCCACGCCCGCACCGGCTGGAAAGCGATCGCCACCACCGCCGTCGCGGCGATCGACAGGGCCAGGCTCGGCCGCCCGCCGCGCTGCGCCAGCGACCCTATGCCGACCACGATCGCCACGTACACGCCGGTGATGAACACGGCCAGCGACCCGTAGACGAGGGTCTTGTTGATGACGACGTCGATGTCGTAGAGGTGGTACCGGAAGATCGCGATGCCAATGGCGATGGGGACCAGGGCGACCACGCTGCTGCTGATGGCGTTCTCGAGGTTGTTGGCCGCGTTGGTGCTCGGACCCAGGGCCTGCTCGATCGGCGTCACGGCCAGCACCGCCACCACCATGAGGCCCCCGGCATAGACGAGCCATTTCAGCTGCTCACGCTCGACCGCCCGGGCCCGCCGGTAGCGGAAGACGAGCGAAACGATGGCGGCAAGGCCGGTCGCCACGATGAGCAGGGCGCCGGCTCCGGTCAGGATGTCGAAGATGCGGCCGGCCGGCCCGGCCACGCCGATAGGGCTGGGAGCCCCGCTGGCGGCGGGCACGGGAGCGAAGGCGTTGCCGAGGGCCCATGCTGCATTGCCGGCCACGGCGGCCCACGCCACCGGCCGCCAGCGGCGCGAAGGCAGCGAACCGGTCGGGAAGAGCAGCAGGACGAACACCACGAGACCGACGCCGATAAAGAACAGCCAGCCCAGCCAGTTGCCCCAGGCCCGGGTGCCGGGGAATTGCAGCAGCAGCAGCCCGGTCACAGCGAACGCATACGACAGGCCGCTGGCCGACAGGAGCCAGCCGATCGGATTCGCCGGGCGCTTCCATACCAGCAGCGCGCCGGTGGTGGCGAAGGCCGCGATGAACGTCACCCCGGCCACGCCGTCCGCCACGTTCCCCGTGCCAGCGCTCATAGCCGGCGGCAGCGGGTGGACGTGGTTGTAGATCAGCGCGGTGGCGGCCGTCGCCAGGGTCAGCACCCAGATGGCCAGCGCGCACCAGAACGCGGTCCGCGGCGTCATGGCGTGGTCGCCCGCGGACCTTGGCTCGCCTGTGTGGTCGGGCGTCATTTCTCACCTCTTACCGGTGATTGTTTCGCCGGGTTGCGCCGGCCGGAAGGGTGTGAGCCGCCGCGAGGCCGAAGGCCACCACCAGGTCAGAGGGGAAGCCAGCATCACCGGCGCCGCCGGAGGCCTGCCGTGGCGGGCGAGGAGGACCGTTTGCGGCCGGCGCGCTGCGGGGAGGGTGGGCCTGCGCCCGGCGCTGCGGGGGTGGGCCTGCGCCCGGCGCTGCGGAGGTGGGCCTGTGGCCGGCGCGGCGCGGGAAGGGCGCCGGCTACCTGCCCGCGGTTCCGGCGGCCGAGGGGCCCACGTTCTCGGCCAGCCAGGCGCTGAACGGCCGGGTGGCCCGCAGGAAGCCGGTCACCCTGTCACGGGTTGCCGCGGTCTCCAGCCAGCCCTCGACCGGCCACTCCTTCCAGGCGACGAGCCCTTTGTAGCGGAGCAGGCCGATCCGGGGATGGTCGGCGGGATAACCGCGCGGCGCGGTCTTCAGGACGTCGCGCCCGGCGACACCGATCCCATGGGATTCGACAGCGGCGATGACATCCTCCAGCTCGCCGCCGGTGCGGTCGCTGGCCACCGCCCGGCGGTACCGGTCGAGCTGGTCGGGCGCCATGCCGTACATGCCGTCGCCGGCCGCCAGGCCCTGGGCGGAGAACTGGATGTACCCGCTGCCGACCAGCGCGCCGATGTGGGTCTTGTAGGGCGCCTTGTCCTTGCTGAACCTGACGTCACGGTAGGGCCGGAAGATCTTCGCCTCGCCGAACTCCGGCGCCAGCTCCTCCACCAGCGCGGTCATCGGGCCCAGCACAGCCGTGTCGTAGGTTTCCCTGTGCTTGGTCCAGTAGATCTTCGAGTTGTCGGCCGCCAGCCCTTCGTAGAACTCCAGGGCCTCTTCCGGCCACCCGCTGAATGCCATGTCCCCGTGACCCCCTCCGCTGATGATGCGGCCACCCGCCGGTGCGGCCGCGCTGGGTCACACGGTAGTCCCGGGGTGGGACAGGCGGCGATCAGTCACCCATGCCGGGTGATGTGGGGGATGCCGAGTGCGGCGAGCCTGATCAGTGGCTGCGGTGATAACGGCTTTCGCGGCTGCCTGCGCGGGGTGCCGCAGCCGCCTTGCGCAGGCACACCACCGAGAGGAATGACGTGATGACCACGCCCGCCAAGGCCGAAGTTGACGACGCCACCAAGGATGCCCTGACCGGTCTCGCCCTCGGGGACATCGAGGTGCTGGAACAGGCGCTGGAGATCCGCGAGGCATGGCAGGAGCGGAGCGGGCTGGACGCCCGTGCCTTTTCCCTGGTCAAGATCGCTGCGCTGATAGCGGTCGACGCCCCGCCCGCCTCGTATCTGTGGCAGGTGTCCAACGCCCTCGACGCGGGCGCGACCCCCAGCGAGATCCTTGGCGTGATGCGCGCGATAGCGCCGCAGGTCGGCGGGCCCCGGGTGGTAGCGGCCGCGCCGGAAATCATGGTCGCGCTTGGCCTGTCCCTGCCCGCTGACGGAGACTTTGACTGACGGGCCGCCGGCCATCAGCTCGGTGACCGTGCCCATCCAGCACTAGGAGGCAGTGATGTTCGTGCGACGCCGCCCGCTCCTGCGGGCCGCCGTGGTCGGCGGGGGCGCCTACATGGCGGGCAAGCACATGGCCAACAAGGCGAATGACCAGGCCGCGTACGAGGCCGACCAGGACCAGCGCATCAGCTCGCTGGAGCAGCAGCAGGGCGGGGGGCCGCCGCAGCAGCAGGCCCCGCCACCGGCTGCCCCAGCGGCCGGGCCCTCGGTGGCCGATCAGATCCAGCAGCTCGCCGGGCTGCACCAGCAGGGCGTGCTGAGCGACGAGGAGTTCGCCGCGGCCAAGGCGAAGCTGCTGGGCACCTGAGAGGCGCCAGCACGAGGGCGCTGGACAAGGGAGCGGGTCATCCGCGACCCCAGCAGTCCCGCTGCTGGGGTCCCTGGGCCCGGTTACTCGTCCAGCGCCGCGTCCAGCTCGATGGTGGTGCCGGTCAGCGCCCTGCTGACCGGGCAGTTCTTCTTGGCGTCCTCGGCCGCGGCGGCGAAATCGGCCGCCGTCATGCCGGGGACGACCGCGCGGGTGGTCAGCCGGATGCCGCGGATGCCCTCGGGCATGCCGAACGTCACGTCCGCCGAGGTGGTGATGCTGGTCGGCGGGTGCCCGCCCTCCGACAGCCCGTGCGACAGCGCCATCGAGAAGCAGCCGGCGTGGGCGGCGGCGATGAGCTCCTCCGGGCTGGTGCGCCCGTTGGGTGCCTCGGCCCGCGACGCCCAGGTCAGCTCGTAGTTCCCCAGCCCCGATGAGTCGAGGCTGACAGATCCCTTGCCGGTGGCGAGCGGGCCCTCCCAGTGGGCGGTCGCGGTGCGGACGGTAGCCACGATGACGTCTCCTTTCACGGCCAGGTATGCGTGAGCCAGGGCCAGCGGCAGCAACGCCGGCCGGTACCTCCCCCTAATCCTGGACCCACCGGCCGGCGCAGCCGGCAACGGGGCCACAGATCGCGTCCCGCCTGGGTTTCCCGCCGCCCGGGCCGGTGTGCGTTGCGGGCCGGGCGGCGCGGTCTCACAGTGCCTGGCCGCCGTCGACCGGGACGACGGCGCCGGTCATGCCGCTGGCACCGTCCCCGGCCAGGAAGGCGATGACCGCCGCCACCTCCTCCGGGGCCAGCAGCCGGCCGAGCGGCTGCTGGCTGGCGAAGGACTCCGCGGCCGGCAGGCCGTAGAGCCGGGCGCTCTCGTCGAGCATGGCCGTGGCCGTGGACCCCGGGCTGACCGCGTTCGCGGTGACTCCGGTGCCGCCGAGTTCTGCCGCGAGCGCGCGGACGAAGCCGGCCACGCCCGCCTTGGCCGCGCAGTACGCGGCGAGCATCGGCAGCCCGCGGGTGGCCGCCGCCGAGGCGACGGCGATGAACCGTCCCCGCCGCGGAACGGGGCGCCGCAGCAGCGCGGGCACCGCGGCCCGGGCCAGCTGCAGCACCCCGCCGAGGTTGACGCCGAGTACGGCGTCTTCCTGGCCGGCCGGGACCTGCCAGGCGGGGACGCCACCCGCGATGACCCCGGCGACCGCGATCGCCGCGTCGAGCCCGCCCCAGCGCCGTTCCGCCTCCGCGACCGCCGCCGCGAGCGCGCCCGGGTCACGCGCGTCGGCCACATATGCAACCACACCGGCCCCGGCCGCCGCGGCCACCCGGTCCAGGTCTTCGCGGGTGCCGAGCGGGTACGGCAGCGCCGGGTCGTCGGCGCACCGGTCGGCGGCGACCACGCACCACCCGTCCGCGGCCAGGGCGGCGACGGTCGCGGCGCCGATGCCGCGCGCCGCGCCCGTGACGAGGGCCACCCGGGACGGAGACCGGTGGGGAGCATCCGTTCTGCTGCTGGCCGCCTCTGCCGGGCGGGCGGGCCGCGGCGCGGCGGGGCCGGTCATGGTGCCTGCCCCGCCTGCCACCGGTCCACCGCGGCCAGCAGGTCGGCGAGGAGCCTGCCGAGCAGCGCCGCGCCCTCGGCGGCGGAGGCGCCCGCCGGGTCGCCGAGCACGCCGTTGGGGCTGACCGCGCGCACCCCGGAGCGGCGCAGCTCGGGCATGAGCCCGGTGAGCGGCCGGGTGTTGCCGGTCTCCGCCCGTCCCGGCCGCACCCGGCCCGGTGCCAGGGCCAGCTGCAGTGAGGTCTCGGCCCGTCCGGCATGGGCGTCGCCCTGCCAGGCGGGCAGCCAGGCCAGGATGTCGCGGGACTCGGCCCGCAGCCGCCGCTCGGCCCGCCGCACCGCCTCGGCGTTGCCGCCGTGCGTGGACACCAGCACTATCCGGGAGAACGTCCGGGTGGCCGAGCGGCACAGCTCGGCCAGCAGCAGTTCCGCCGCTTCGGTGCCGATGGACAGAGTGCCGGGGAAGCCCTCGTGCTCACCGCTGGCGCCGTAGGCCAGCGGCGGCGCGACCAGCACGCCGGGCCGGGCCCCAGCCAGCCGGGCACAGAGCGCGATGGCCAGGTCGGTGTCGGTGGACAGCGGCAGGTGCGGGCCGTGCTGCTCGGTGGCGCCGACCGGGACGGCGAGCAGCGCCCCGGCGGCGGCCAGTTCCCCCACCTCCGGTGAGGTGAGCGCGGCCAGCTCGGTCACAGCGCGTTCGCCCATAGCCCGGCCTCTTGTCCTCGCGTGCGCCACCGGATACTAACGTCACCCTGTGCCATAATCAAGGGCGCCGAAGGAGGCCCCCCGATGGCCAGTACCAGCCAGTGGTTCGAGACCGTGGCCGAAGCCCGCCGCCGGGCGCGGCGGCGGCTGCCGCGGTCGGTGTTTCTCGCCCTGGAGGCCGGCAGTGAGAAGGGCATCACCCT
>Ga0335079_10003913_pt1 | contig 17144 bp, 18 predicted proteins | sample Lox_Sample_33_FD_206719 | JGI IMG/M metagenome (GOLD analysis project Ga0335079, IMG submission 206719) | Soil microbial communities from Loxahatchee National Wildlife Refuge, Florida, United States - Lox_Sample_3.3 | ecosystem: Environmental > Terrestrial > Soil > Wetlands | place: USA... | reverse complement strand
CCTCGGTGCAGAGATCGTGCGGGGCGCCGACGGCACCTACCGCGTCTTCGGCGTGTACAGAAACGAACCGAGGTTCGCGGTGCGCGAGCGGAGTGCCATCCATTACGGGGGCCTCGAACTTCGAGTCGCCGGTTCGCCCCCCGAGCGGATAGAGGGTCACTACTGGACCGACCGTGACACGGCGGGGGAGCTGTTGCTGTCGGATCAGCGACAAGCGTACGCCCACGACTTCGCTTCTGCGGGGCGCCTATATGTCTCCCCATAACCAGACCGCGGAAGGGAGACGTCGTGGCTAAGCGCCTGGTCGCGATCGGAAGGGAGCAGTACGAGGTGACTACCGCGTAGGAAAAGAAAACCGAGTGGGTCGCCTCCGGTAGTTGCGAAGGTCAGGTCATCGTGGCCAAGGCGGGAACCGAGAGCGCTGCGCTAATCAGCTGGCGCGAGGCGGCCCAAGGCAATTCTGAACCGTGAGCCGGGGGCGCTCGTTCACGACCTTCAGGTGGTACCAGCGGGCCCGCTTGCCGCCTCCAGGCATGATGACGCCCTCGGTGCCCAAGAGCGCTGGCGTCCCTTTCGGTGTATGGAGCTGACCCGGTAGCAATGTGCTCCCTCTGTGCTCCGTTACCCCCGCTTTGGGCCTTCTATGACCCTCCAACTGCGGAGTAACCTATTGATTTTCCGCTTTTGCTCCGCGTTCGCAAGGCGTTCCGGCTCGCCCAGTCAGTGTTCCCGCCGAGTAAGTAAACTTGTGGCCACGTCCCTCGATTCGAGCTGATCTGACGGCCACCGTTCACCAATGATAAGAAAGCGCGTCGTATTCCTTCTCGGCGCGGGCGCCAGCTATGGCTATGGCTACCCGAGTGGAGCTGACTTGAAAGCCGCCCTCAGCAGCATCGACGCGGAGAAGATGGCCTTGATGAATGCTGCCGGATTCAAACAGGAACAGGTGCACGATTTTCAACGACGGCTCGCCGCCTCTGGCCTGAATTCAGTGGACGCATTTCTCTTGCGTAACCCTAGTACCGTCGGGATCGCAAAAATCAGGATCGCGCAGGAATTGGCTATGGCAGAGCGTCGTGATGCGGAAGGTAATGGAGTTCGACCTTGGGGAAGAGAAACCTGGTACCAGTATCTCTTCAGCCAATTCATGGATGACGGCGATCTGGCTGCGTTCGGCAACAATCAATGCAGCTTCGTAACTCTCAACTATGACCGATCATTGGAGTACGCCCTTACGTCCATGCTGTCGAACGCTTATGGAACAACATGGGAAAGATGCGCAGCAATTGTGGCCGAAATCCCGATCGTGCACTTGCATGGCTCGCCAGGTCCCCTTCCCGGCTTCGTAAGAGGAGAAACAGGCATCGCGTATGGTGAGATCGGCGATGACCCTTCGATCAAACGGTCAGCCGCATCAATCCTCACTCTTGGTGAGGCCGGGAGTGAAGCGCAGTACGCGCTGGCATCGGAGCTACTCGAAGGCGCTGACGTAATTTTCAGCCTCGGGTTCGGCTATCACACGGAAGTAATATCTCGCTTGAAGTTGGCGTGCGACTTGAGACCAGAGATTCATGGTACCTGTCAGGGCCATACCCAGTCGGAGGTGTACGCCGTCGCCGCACGGTTCCTGCCTCGTCGATTCGAGGAAGTTCGTCGTGAAAGTAACTTACGTGGCGACGGCCCTGCCGTGGACTACATACGCGCGAGCGTGCAGCTCTTCCAGGGATAGGGATGTCAGGCAGCTCAGTCGGCGTCGAGGAACCGAACCAATGGCGAATTTCGCGGCTGGGGTATCGGACGGGGTACAGCTAGCAAACTATGTATAAATTCGTTAATAAACATAGACATAGTGGCGACCAGGATCCCCTTCCGCTCCACCAGTCTCCCTTGCGTCAGGTCTACTTCGCTGCCGGTGCGGGCGCTGCAGGCGCCGGGCCGGCGGCCGGCTCCGCTGGCCTGGGAGCCGCTGGTGCCGGCGGCACGGATTCGAGGCTCAACTCTTTCTTCGCCGGTACACAGTCGAGCTGCAGGTCGCGGGTTCCCGCCCATGCGCCCGTGTCGAGCTGCTGGCAGATCACGGCGTGGGCATGCGTATCCTGGAGCTCCGCGCTGGTGACGACCCAGCGGCTGTCAACCCATAGAGGGCCGGTTTGCCGGCCACACGCCGCGTCGTTCGCGACCTGCAGCAGACTCCCGCGGTAACAGTCCGTCACCGGCAGCGGGTGGTTTGCGGGACTCAACTTGCTCCACGGCACGGCGCAGGCCGCATGGAAGCCCTTGGCCGGATCGCCGCTCAGCAGCGGCAGCAACCGGTCCGGAGCGCGCGGCCCGAGGATGCGATTGTTGAGCACCAGACAGGCATCCGCGGTCGCGCCCTGGGCGGGCTCGTCGGCCCAGGCACCGGGCACTATCGCCAGCGCGAGCAGCGCGGGCTGCAGCCATCGGCTCATTGCGACTCCCCGCCGCCACTGCGTGCCAGGTTCAGCTCCTCGACGCGCCGTCCGAATTCCAGGATTGCGTTGTGCGCGACGAAGAATCCGAATGCGGCGAAGGAAAAGTAGCCGAGCCAGTCACCGGGGGGCAAGCGCAGCCAGCGGTAACCGACCCAGGTCGCCAGCACGATGACGGCCAGCGACAAGGCGAGGGCCGCGAGGTACATGAGCAACCCGCGCACGCGCTCGCGAATCTCGGCAGCCGGCGCGACGCGCAGCTCGACGATGATGAGCCCGACGATCGTCGCCGCGACTGCGAGCAGCTGCAAGGATCTGAAGGCCGCCAGCATCAGCAGCAGTCCCGCGGTCGCGAGGATCCACAGCGGTGTCGGATAGCGCGCGATGAGCGGCGCGATCCAGCCACGCGCCGCGTCCGACAGCTCGAAGGGATTGCGCTGCAGCTCCGCACGCTGCAGCCAGCGCTGGCGCCAGAGAAAGATGGCCGCGAGCACCCACAGCACCAGCAGGTCATAGGCGACGAAGGCGAGCTTGGGAGTGCGGAATTCCTTGCGCACCTTCGGCCGCCCGTCGAACACCAGCAGATTCTCCAGCGCGACCGCGTGATAGTAGACACCGGGCAGGAGCGTATGCAGCGGGGTCGTGACGAGATCGCCGCTGCCGCGGAAGTTCCCGCCCACGAGGATGAAAGCGCCGTCGGCGATATTAAACAGCGCCTCGTTGCCGGCGCCGAAGGCCGGATCGACCTCCGGGCTGAGCAGCGCCCCGGCAAACAGCGTGGCCACCGGTGGGCAGGGGGATTCGCGTGGCAGCGCCGGCTGATTGAGAATTGCCCGCAGCGGCGAGGTGGTCTCGATGCACGAGACCTGCGACCAGCGCTGATTGAACGGATCGCCTTCCGGCGACCACGCGAGCTCGAAGCCGGCGTCCGCCGCGGCAACGCTCGTCAGGCGCGCCAGACAGGCGTCGGGCGCACGCTCGGAGTCGCAATACATGCGCACCGCCGCGCTCGCCAGCCCCGAGCCCGGGGCCGCGTCGGCATCCGCGCGCTGCTCGAAGGGATAGCGGCGGCTCACGAAGTCGCTGCCGTCGGTCTGGCGCTGCACCGACACCGGCGTGAACACCTGAGCGCTGCGGATGACAGCCCCGCTCGAATCGTGGCAGGTTGCGGCGTCCAGGGGCGCGAGATCCTGCGGCCGGGTTACCGCCAGGTAGAGCGGGATGCCCTCCTGGCGCAGCCGCGCGCCGACGGTCAGCAGCTCGCAGATATCCTGCTGCGGCGCGGGATCGATCAGCAGGAAGTCCAGCATGATCGCCCGCGGCCGCAGCACTTCGAGCTCGGCCAGGAACTGCGCATGGAACTCCACGGGAACCGGCCAGCGTGCGCCGCGCAGCGCCAGCGCCGGCTCGTCCACCATGACCACGAGCACGCGCGGGTGGGCGCGGCGCGGTCCGCCGATGGCTATACGCGGATACAGCCACGCCTCATTGCCGAACCAGGCGTACACCAGATCCTGCGAGAATCGCCGGCTCGGGCTCGCGGTTCCCAGCAGGTTGAAATTCAGGAAGAAGAGCGCGACCGAGGCGAGCAGCAGACTCTGCAGAGCGGCACGCGGCAGACCCGCCCGGGCAGCCGGCCCGCCGGCGGCGCCCGGTCGGACCCCACCTCCCATTGACATGACTCGATGCTGTCGTATGCTGACGCAGCAAATCAAGGGGCGGTACGCTAACGATAATTTCCGCCGGGGAAATGCCTAACAAGACGCGCTGAGGCGCGATCACACCGGTCCGTCTCGAAACGCTGGAGTGTGTCTCATGAAGGAGACTCGTCGTCCATGCTCGGCGGCCGCCGTACTCGCGGCGTCGCTCGGTCTCGTGCTCGGCGCCACGGCTCTGGCGGACCCTCCGGCAACGGTGATCGACAGTCAGCGCATCATCCACAGCCTGCAGAGCACTCCCTCGTCCAATACGCGCGGTCTGGTGGTGGCGGCGCGACCGGCGGCCGAGGACACTCACCGGATCTCGCTCGACATCCGTTTCGCCAACAACAGTGATCGGCTGACGGACGCCGCTCACGCGCAGCTCGCCGCGCTCGGCAGCGCGCTCACTGCTCCGGAGCTTGCCCATAGCCGCTTCCTGATCGCCGGCCACACCAGCTCCACGGGCGTCGCCGATCTTAACCAACGCCTGTCCGAGTCCCGCGCGCGTGCCGTGCGCAGCTATCTGCTGGAGCACTTTCACATCGAGCCGGAGCGGCTCACGAGCGTCGGCTATGGCGCCGCGCACCCGCTGCCGGATTTTTCACCGGCGGCGTTCGAGCAGCGGCGCGTCGAGATCAGCACCCTGCCGGCGAGGTTCTGACGCGAGGTGCCTTGATGAGGAACCATGCTCTGGCCGCTGGCCTGCTCGCCACCACGGCACTGCTGGCCGCTCCCGGCGGTAGCGCCGCGCCGCGGGCGCTGCTGATCGGAGTAGCCGACGTTCCGCACAACGCCCTGCCCGGGATCGACCTGGACATCGACAACATGAAGAAGGTCGCCGAGATCATGGGCTTCCATGCGGGCGACATCAAAGTCCTCTACAACCAGCAGGCCACCTACGCCAACGTCAGGCAAGCGCTCGGCAGCTGGGTGAAGGACGGAGTGCAGCCGCAGGATCACGTGCTCATCTACTTCAGCGGTCACGGCACACTGGTACCGGACCCGTCCCCGGGCAACGTCGGCGGCACCGATGACGCCCTGGTCCTCCACGATGTGGAGCGCGCGACCGTCCAGGGACGAGCGACTCTCAAGAACGTGCTCATCGGCCACGAATTCGGCGCCGCGCTCGCGGCGATCCCGAGCCGCAAAGTGCTGGTGCTGGTGGATGCCTGTCACAGCGGCACGGCGACCCGCACGCTGTCACTCGGCAACGAGCGGCTCGGCGTGGGCTCGGGCGTCATGAAATTCTTCTCTTATCCCGGCATGCCGACCGGGCACACGCGCGCTCTGAAGATGCACACGGGAGATGAGAACTACGCGGCGCTGTCCGCCGCGCGCGACGACGAATTTGCTGTCGGCACCGAGCAGGGCGGACTCTTCACCCTCGGAGTGGTGGGGGCGATCGAGGAGGCCTCGCGGGAGGGCAAGCACCCCACGGTCGCCGATCTGCGCACGGCGGCGACTGCCTTCATCGCCACGCACACCGACGAGCAGTCCCGCCATCACCCGATGGTCGACGGCAATGAGCAGCTGATCCGCGGCGAGCTGGCTCTGATTCCGCTGCGCGACGGGCAGGGACCGACCTGGCAGGCGCTGGCGGCGCTTGCGGCCAAGGCGGAGCCGCTGACGATTTCGGGCACGGGGCACGAGGTGCAGCTCGGTCAGGAAATCACGCTCGCAGTCGCAGTGCCGCGGCCCGGCTACCTCAATGTGGTCGCGGTCGACAGCCAGGATCGTGCCACGGTGCTCTATCCGAACAAGTTCGCCAGCGGGAACGAGGTCAAGGCCGGCGCGTTCAGGTTTCCAACTGCCGAAATGAATTTCGTCGTGCGCGCTGCGGAGCCTCTCGGTCCGTCGCTGGTCGTGGCGTTTCTCACCGACAAACGGGTGAATCTGCTCGAGCTCGGTGTCGAGGGCCGCGACGCCGCGGGCCGCATGGAACAGACCTTCACGGAGGTGTCCGCCCGGGCGACTCGCGCCCTGGTGGTGGAAGCGCGGCAGAGCGGCTTCGCGGCCGGCACGACCACGGTTACGGTAACGCGGCCGGCGAACTGAAGCCGCGCCGGCCAGGCAAGAGGAGCGACGACCATGCGAGCGGCACTTGCTCTACTTCTGATAGTCACGGCGGCGGTCGTTTCGACTACGGTCGCGGGCGCTTCCCCGCGCGGGGGCTTCGAGCTGCTCTCCGACCAGGAGTATCAAAAGGAGCTCAATGCCCGCGCGCTGCCCGGCGCCGCGCTGGTACCCCGCGCCGCCGATCTCAATGCACCGAGCATCACGGTAGTGAGTCCCGACAGCAGCGCGCCCATTCAGCCGCCCGTGGACATCGACGTGCGCTTCAAGCCGGCCGCGGGCGCCAGCGTCAACGTCGCTTCCCTGAAGATCCTCTACGGGTTCCTCAAACTCGACATCACTCAACGGATTCTCCAGGCCCCCGGCGTGCAGGTGTCGGCGTCCGGACTCACGGCCAAGGGCGCCCGGCTGCCGAGCGGGAGCCACAAGCTCCTCATCGAGGTGACCGACAATCTCGGGCGTGCGGGGCGGCAGCTCCTGGAGTTCACGGTCAAGTAGCGGCATCTCGCACCATGTCTGCGCTGAGATCGATCGTCGCGTTATCGCTCCTGCTGGCCGCGTCGTGGCCGGCCGGGGCAGCCGACCCCGGGCAGCGCGTGCCGGTGGCCTTCCCTCCGGCGCGCGCGCAGCTGGTGCTGATTGCGGGCGCCGACGCGACTCAAGCCTTGTCCGAGCATCGGCCTGCGAGCGTCGATGCCAACAGCGCCGCGGAACGGGAACTGCTGCGCGACTGCGCCGACGGCGAGAGCCAGCGCCCGCAGGCTTCGCGGGGCTTTCTATGGAGCCTGGTGGTGCAGGGCTGGCGCGTGCTGCTGCACCCGCTCGCCGTGAGCGTCAAGGAGGAGCTGCAGAAGTACGCCGAGGTGTCCTCTGCCAGCGCGACCGGGGACTACTATCGAGCGAGCGAGGCCGCCGGCCCTACGGCGCCGCTGGCGAGCCGCATCAGCTGTCTGCGGTTCACGCGCTTTGGAGGCACGGACTCGGGAGCCGATGACGTCGTGCTCGACTATGTCGCGAGCGTGCGGCTCGATACGACACGCGATGCAATTCGCCTTCGCCCGCTGCGGCTCTTCATCAGCCACTCGGGCGCCAAGAGCACCAACGGTCACTACTCAGTCGCGGTCTCCGTTAAGGCCAATGCAGTGTGGCGCGATGAGTTCATCGGGCACCAGGGGCAGGTGTTCAATCAGACCCTGACGACCGAGAGCGTTGACCTCAAGAGCGGCTCGGTCCTCAAGTACTACCCGACGGATGCGGACAGCGGCACCCGGGTACCCATAGTGCCCATCTCGTTCGCGGCCGATCGCAGCCACGACTTCGGGCGGGTCGAATTCGCGGTCAGTGCCGCGGAGCTTGGTACGACGCCGGCGACCCTCTCGCTGCTCGCCGACATGCTGCCCGACCCGAACGAGGACCTTGCCAAGCTGGTGATCGCGGCCGCATGCGCCAGCGCGGGGCTGCGATGAGATCCCTGATGGCAGTTGCGCTCGCGCTGTGCCTGAGCGCCTGTAATTCGCACGCCCCCGGCTCTGCGACCGACTCGGGCGCGCCCGCTACACGGTCGATGACGGCACCCGCGGGAGAGGCGCATCGGTATGCGCTGGTGATCGGCAACGACAACTACCAGAACGTCACGCCGTTGCACAACGCGCGCTCCGACGCCAAGGCCGTGGCCGCGGCCCTGCGCGAGGTGGGGTTCAAGGTGACGCTCGAGCAGGACGTGACGCTGGAGAAACTCAAGGCGGCGCTGCGCTCATTCAAGTCGCAGATCTCCGGCGGCGATGACGCCGTGTTCTATTTCTCCGGTCACGGAGTGCAGTTCGACGGGACCAACTACCTCATTCCGACGGATCTCGTGGCGCAGAGCCAGGAGCAGGTCATGGACGATTCAGTGCCCCTGCAGCGCGTCCTCGACGACCTGCGCGACCAGAAGGCGCGCTTCGCGCTGGCGATCGTCGATGCCTGCCGTGACAACCCGTTCAAGGGAACCGGTCGGGCGATCGGGGGACGGGGCCTTGCGCCGGTGACGGCCGCGAGCGGCCAGATGGTCATGTACTCGGCCGGGGCCGGTCAGGAGGCACTCGACCGCCTCGGCGACCAGGACGGCGATCCCAACGGAGTGTTCACTCGCGTGCTGATCAGGGAGATCAGTAAGCCCGGCGTCCCTGCGGACCAGGTGCTGAAGCACGTCAAGGCGCAGGTGGTGGAGATGGCCGAGGGAGTCCATCACGAGCAGGTCCCGGCGCTCTATGACCAGTCGATCGGCGAGTTCTATTTCGTGCCGCCGCAGGCGGCGGAGGCTGTAGCAACGTCCTCCCAAGCCTCGACCCCACCTGCAGCGGGGAGCGACGCGATCCACGTGCAGACGACCGGAGAGCTCGAGCAGTCATTCTGGAATCGCGTCAAGGACAGCACCGATCCGGCGGACTTCAGGGATTACGCCAGGCAGTTCCCGAGTGGTGCCCATAGTGGCGAGGCTGCGTTGATGTTGCGCAGACTCGACCGCAGCAGCAAGCGGCGCGAGCCGGCCGCGGCTCCGGCTGCGGCCGCGGCTTCGGCTGCCGCTCCGGCTAGCGGCCAGGGCCCCGACCTGCCCGTGCCACAGGCGGCGAGCAATCCTCCCGCGCGGCATGCGTTCAGCATCAAGCCGGGGACTTATGGCGCCTACGCCACCAGCACGCTCCAGCCCGGCACGCCCCTGCGCGGAAAGATGGTGCTCGAGCGGAACGGGGATTTCCTCTACACGGGAAGCAACGGCGTCAAGGTGCGCGGCAACCTCGACCTCTCTGCTCCCGATCGGATCACCGGCACAGCCACCGCCACGCAACCGAAGGTGCTCGGTGTACCGTTGATGCGTTACCCGGACGGCAGCTCGAGCACCAACCTCACCATCCGCGCGCAGATCGTGGGCGGGAAACTCCAGGGCCAGTATTCCGATCAGTTTGAGACCGGGATGTTGGTTGCCGACCTCAACAATCCGCTTTAGCCGAGAGGGTGGCAAGTATGCCGCGAGTACATCCAGTCCTGATCCGTGTGGCGCTGCTGGGCGCAGCGCTCCTCGCGATAGCGGCTTGCACGCATGTGGCTGACGCCCTGACGAACACGGGCGCCGCCTTGCGGCGTCACGCCGATCAGAGCAACGGCGCGTCTCAGACCCCGGCCGCACCACAGAACTCGGGCGGCGCAACCAAGGCCCAGTTTGACGCCCTCACGGCCGCATACAAAGCCGCAGGGGATGAGTGCAAGGCCAGCCTGACGACTCCCGAGCTCGATCCGATCCGTCACAAAGTGCAGCTGTACCGGGAGCCCGGCGATGAGCCGTTGCCCTTCGAGATCGCCACCAACGACACCTTCCCGACGTCCGAGGACCGGCCGGTGATCGCCAAATGGGCATCGCTGCGCGATGAGTGCATCCGTCGTTTCGAAGCGGTGCCCGCCGTCCCGGAAGGGGCGAACCAGACGCAGACGGCGGTTGCCAAGACGATGCGCTCGCTCGTTGAGCAAACCGCCGGGGATCTGACGGAACTGATCATTTGCCTCTATCAGCAGAAACTGACGTACGTCGAGTTTGGCCGCAAGAACCAGGAAATCGGCAAAGCCCTCGGCGCGTTCAGCCTGGCGATCACGCAGGTCGGTGCCGGCGGTGGCAATACGCAACACCAGCTCGAAGACCTGCAGACGGCTCAGCAGCAGTTCACAGATACCCTGGACGCCTTTGGCAAGTACGTCCACACGGTGAGCGCGCGCAAGCCCAAGACCGTGCGCGTGAGCGCCGCGGGCAGCTGAAACGCGCGGCGCTGTTCTCGTCAGCGTGCCGCTGCGGCTCCGAGCCTCGCGTCGAGAAAGTCGGCGGTCGCCTGCCAGGCCCGCTCTAAGCGATGAGGTCGCGGTACGCGTGCCAGGTCGCGTAGCCGAGGAGCGGCGCGACCCACACCATGCCGACGAGCAGCGTAATGAAGCCGATCGCCGTCACCGCCACGATCAGGGCGCCCCAGACGAGCATCGCAGGCAGGTTGGCGGACGTCGCCCGCACGCTGGCACGAATCGCGTCGCTCGCGCTCGCGTGGCGGTCGATCATGAGGGGCACGGCCACGACCGAGACCGAGAAGACGAAGGCCGCGAGGATCGCGCCGCAGCCGATGTAGCCGAGCATCTGCCCGGTGCCGAGGGACTCCGCGCCTCCCCACAGCGCAACGGCCAGGCTCGGTACCGAAGCATTGAAGGCGGTATCGAGCACGACCGCGGAGAAGATGAACCACAGAAGCGCGGCCAGCGCGAGCACGCCGGCGAAGTGCATCAGGCCCTCAGGATTACGGCTCAATCCCCGCAGGGACTCATCGAAACCGAGCTGCTCGCGGGCCGCGCGCCGCCGCGCCAGCTCACACAGACCGGCGGTCATCACCGGACCCACCAGCAGATAGCCCGTCACGGCGGCGGCCGTCAGATAGAAGTGGGTGCTGCCGAGCATGAGAAGCACCGCACCCAGGATCGCGATGAGTGCGCCATGCGCGAGCCCGGGCCTGCCGATCGCCTTTACGTCGTCCCAGCCGCGGCTCAGCCACTCCAGCGGCTGCCGCATGGCTACGTGACGGATCTCGACGTGCAGGGGCTGATGCTTGCCGACACTGATGGAGGTGGTCATAGACTTCTCCTGGCGGGCCGCACGCGCCGCTTGCGCCGATAGTACGCCTGTCGCCGGGGGAGGGGATGGTCCCTGCGGCCGCAGCGCCGGTACACTGGCAACGGCCGCGCCCCCGTAGCTCAGTGGATAGAGCGACCGCCTCCTAAGCGGTAGGTCGTCGGTTCAACTCCGGCCGGGGGCGCCAGCCCCTCTTATCAGGGTGTATCACCCGCGCTCTCGGAGTCTCACGAAGTGCTATAAAAATAGCTATTCCGTGAGATTTGCATTGCTCAGGAGCGCTCAGTCCGTAACGGCCGAAAACGACGGGTACGGAAACCAAGACGGGTACAATAACGGGTACGGAGAACCCCGACGGGTACGACGTGGCCGTTACCGATTTTCTGACCGAGGCGCGCCTTCGCGGCGCCAAACCCAAGAGCCGCCCCTACAAGCTCAGGGACGGCGGCGGTCTCTATCTCCTGGTCATTCCAACGGGCGCCAAGCAGTGGCGGCTTCGGTACACGCTCGGAGGCCGCGAGTCCATGGTGAGCCTGGGTACATACCCAGCGACCTCACTCAAGGCCGCGCGCGCTAAGCGTGGGAGCTTACGCAGCGCGCTCGAGGCGGGTCGTGATCCCGCCGCCGAGCGCCGCGCAGAGCGCGACAGCCGCTCCAATACGTTCGAGTCGATCGCCAGAGAATGGCTCGCGAAGCAGCCATTCGCTCCGAAGACGATGACGAAGGCGGTGTGGACGTTCGAAGACCTGCTGTTCCCCTACATCGGCGCACGCCCGATCTCGGCGTTGACCGCGCCCGAGCTCCTCGGCGTGTTCCGAAGGCTCGAGCGCCGCGGCAAGCATGAGACGGCGCACCGCGCCAAGCAGCGGGTGGGGCAGGTTGTGCGTTACGCGATCGCGACCGGACGCGCCGAGCGCGACCCAACCGCGGATCTCCGCGGCGCCCTGGCCCCTGTCACCGTGACCAATCGGGCGGCGATCACCGACCCACGCGAGGTCGCACAGCTTCTCCGGGCGCTCCACGGATACCGCGGGCACCCGGTCGTCGAAGCCGCGTTGAAACTGGCGCCGCTGGTATTCGTCCGCCCTGGCGAGCTGCGCGCCGCGGAATGGGCTGAGATCGATCTGGAGGCGGCTGAATGGCGGATCGCCGCACACCGCATGAAGATGCGGCAGCAGCACTTGGTGCCTCTGGCCGACCAGGCGCTGGCGATATTGCGCGATATCCGGCCCCTGACGGGAAGAGGGCGCTACGTATTCCCCTCGCCACGGAGCACGGAGCGACCCTTGAGCGATAACGCCATCACTGCCGCCCTACGTCGCATGGGGTACACAGGCGATCAAATGAGCTGGCATGGATTCCGCGCGATGGCGTCGACGCTGCTCAATGAGACCGGCTATCCGCCCGACGTGATTGAGCTGCAGCTGGCGCACCAGGAGCGCAATGAGGTGCGAGCCGCGTACAACCGAGCGCAGCGGCTCGAGGAGCGGCGGAAGATGATGCAGGCTTGGGCGGATTACCTCGATGGGCTGCGCACGGGCGCAAACGTGGTTCCCTTCCGCCACTCTGGGTGAGGGGTTACAGGTGAGACAATGACACAAGGCAGATGTCCGGTATGCGGCACTCAGGCTCAGCTTCTCGGTCCAGTGGCCGACTTCGCTGACACTGATGCTATCGAGTGCCCTCGCTGCGGTCGTTTCCTGATTTCCGGCACTGTCAGGGTTGTGCTAGAGAATCTGGTGCAGCGGCGGGCGATCAACAGTTCACGTCTCAGTCACGTGCTGCGGCTTCGATACGATGCACGGCGGCAGCCGCCGCCTTTTCTGCGACAGGTTTCCGACATTCAGCCATACCAGGACGATCCCACCCATACTTCGCCGCAGGAGCAAATCGACAACCTAATTCTCTGGATCGGAAAGAACCAGGGCGCGCCGCATGAGTGGATTGAATCTACCGCGTGGCCTCTTGCGGCGCGCATTGGCGCGGCCATAAGTCCCGACGACAATTCGGAGCCTGGTCTGACATGGATCCTGCGATCATACGAGGGGTCTGGACTATTTTCTTTTCGCAGCAATTCCAACGGCACGGCGGTTCAGTATCAACTTAAGCTCAATGGATGGGCGCGCTTTGCTGAACTCAGCCGCCGCATCGTCAACAGCCGCAACGCCTTCATGGCGATGAAGTTCGGCGACGCGACGCTGGACAAAGTGCTAAAGGATTGCTTCCAGCCCGCCGCGGCACGCGCTGGGTTTACTCTGAGGCCACTAAATGAGCAGCCAGTCGCGGGCCTGATCGACAATCAAGTCCGGGCCGCGATCCGTACAGCCCGTTTCGTGATCGCGGACTTAAGCCACGACAATAACGGGGCGTACTTTGAAGCTGGGTTTACGGAGGGGCTCGGCCTCCCCGTGATCTACACCTGCGAAGCCGGGAAATTTTCCCGGGAAAAGACCCATTTCGACACCAACCACATGGTCACAGTCCTTTGGGACGCCGCTAGACTTGATGAGGCGGGTCGCGCGCTCACAGCCACCATCCGGAACACTCTGCCTTTCGACTCGAAGCTCGACGACTAGCAACCGAGGCTAGCAGCCGACCTCAATTCGAGCATCATCTGCGGATCGGCTCAAACGCAACCATACCGGCCTGAACCTTGAAGCTTGAGAGGTGTAAAGCTTCGACTCCCATCACTCGTTGTCGCTAACTTCCACGAACCGCTATATCACGCCTAGTTGTCGGAGCAACGAGTTAGGAACCTCGACCATATAGGGCTCGTGGGCGGCGATTAGTTCGAATTCCGCGAGCGTCCCAATGTGCCGGACGAACGGATAGCGGTGGCAGCCTCATTGGGCGTTATATCGCGCAGCGTGCCGTCGGTATCGCCGACCACGCTGTGCGCGACCACCAAAGACGCGTCGGTTTCCTTGTCATTAGAAACCAAAAATCCGCGGACATGATCATGCTGGGGGTGTAGCTCAACCCAATCCCGGACATTGTCATGGCAGAGGTGGGGCGTTGGGTCGTAGTCCCTCAGCGTCATCTCGATAAGCTCAACAGTTTCGCCCGCGACGGCGCGCCGCAAGACACTGACCGCCAGGAGCGTTGCAGGATCGAGTTCGACCGCCAAGGGTCAGCTACTCCGTGTCTTTCGCACGGCGTGTCGCGGCCTCGACTTCTCGTTCAATCTTCTTTAGGTCAGTAACGGCCTGCCCGATCTGCGACCAAACGTAATCCTTCGCGTGAGCTTGAGTGCTCTCCAAGGATTTCCTTACCTTCTTGATTTTCCGGTGCACTTCTTCCAATTGGCGCTCAAGGTCGCTCATCCGCTGTCTTTCCTTTTCGCCTGGACAAAACACCGCCGGCGAGATGTGAACTGCCCGGCGGTGAAGTTGCTTTTTCTAGTGCTTGGATCCAGCGTCCGTTGCAGGTGCTCCGGGCGGGACCAGCCGCTTGACGATCCCCTGTTTCTCCAGTTCGACGAACTGATCGTCGACGGCCTTCTGCAGCGCTCCCAGAACGGACAGCGGCATAGCGACTTGAATGACAGGCGAGACTTCCGCCGTCGTCGCAACCGACGGCCGCGGCTGCAGCTGCTGTTCCGGATTGGTGATTTGCACAGCGTAGAACTGCACATGCGCCACGCCATCAGCAGCCCAGACCAACACCGTCTGCGCATCGGCTAGCACCGTAGGGCACTTTGCATCTCTGAACTTGAACTTGATTTCGCTGCTCACGACTGAAAACTCCATGTCGGGTTAATACGATCTAACATCTAACTTTAAACATCCCGACGCCGGAACCTCGCGAAAAAGGGGTTGATGCGGTGGCCGGAGAGACCGGGAGGCGCATCGTCCTTTAAGGCGGGCGCCGCTCGGCCGTTGCCAAGTCCAGCCGCCACGGCGAGAACCGGGTAAGAGGGGCGCAGGACTGTTTAAATATACAGGAACGGGATTCGACAGACACAAGATCTTGCGGCTCGCGGCCGTGCGTGCGAGCTATCTTGTGGCCAAGCTTAAGCTTGCGCGGACCCCCCTGGACGTTACCTCCGAGCTGGGGGCGGGGGCGATGTCGGGCGAGATGGTCTGGGATTGAGTCGTTCAACGGTAAGCGGTACCCCCCGAGCGCGGCAGCGTGCCCGCTGCTTCCCTGAGTCGGGCGACCGGTCGCGACTCCGCCCATTGTGCGATGTCCGTGTCGAGCCAAGCTACAGAGTTTTTGCTCAGCTGGCGGCGCTTTGGGAACTCGCCGGCGAGCTCGAGGCGGTAGATCGTCATCCGCGAAAGCCCGGTAAGCTGCATCACCTGGCGGATTCGAAGAAACTTCATCGTGACTCTCCTCAGAGCGGATTCCGAGCGTTGCCCGAATCCTGAACTTCCTGAAGCAGCCAGTCATACCGCGTAACGAGCGAAACGACACCGTTGCAGATGTTGCAGGTCGGGTTACTCACTTTTGGAGCGCCTGATACTTCGTGAGACTGGCAGACGGGCTTGACGTTGGTTTTGTGTTAGGCCGCCCGCTCACCTGCAACATACGGGTCGGTGCCATTTCGACAGACATGCAGGATAGCCATGCGGTTGCTGTTGGTCCACGATTCACACCATGGCAGCGGACGCTTTGGTGCGATGTCGTGTCAGCTCGGAGACGAAGGCTTTCCTTCAGAGCATCGCCGCTCGCGAGCAGATCACTGAGTCGGCGCTCGTTCGCCAGGTGCTCGTGACACTGGCGAGGACGTCTGCGACGGAAAGTCCGGCGATCGGTAAGCCAGACGAAACAGGATTGCGTGCTGAGCGCCTGTCGATCCGCCTGGGGCCGGACGACCGCCGCTTGCTACGAGACCGAGCCGGCACGCGCGGAATGCCCTCAGCGACGTATGTCGCGGTCCTGGTGCGGTCGCACCTCCGAAAGTTGACTCCGCTGCCAGTCGCCGAACTCGACGCGCTCAAGCGCTCTGTTGCGGAGCTGGGAGCGGTCGGGCGAAACCTGAATCAGATTGCGAGAGCGCTCAACATCGGCGGTCGGTCCAACGGACCGGGGCGTCAGGACTTGGAAGCGATGCTCAAGATCGCCGTGGCACTGCGTGATCACATCAGGGCTTTGTTGAAGGCAAATGAGACGAGCTGGGAGCGAGGGTATGGCCAGACTACGGATTGACCTGGGCGTAGGGCGGCCACTGCTCGATATCGCGAGCTACGCGCGGCGCGGACCGGGGGACCGGTTGCACCTGGCGCAGGGGGAGATTGAGCTCATTGGCCGGACCGTCCGCCGCACACCCGAGGTGATGGTGAAGATACTCACAAAGGGAGGAGGGGATTTGAAGGCGGTAGGACGGCACCTGAGTTATCTGAGCCGCGAAGGGGACCTGGAGATTGAGACCGACGACGGACGGCACCTGAGCGGGCTTGGCGTCGAGCAGGAGCTGCTCGAGGACTGGGACCTCGATCTCGAGGAGGCTCGCCGGACGAGAGAACTCAGATCACGCCCCGGAATCGTTAGGCCGAAGCTCGTACACAAGGTCGTACTCTCGATGCCGGCTGGAACGCCGGCGGACGGGTTACTTCGGGCCGCTCGAACCTTTGCCTGGGAGACTTTTGGTGCGAAGCATCGCTACGCCGTGGTCCTGCATACGGATGAGCCGCATCCGCACGTGCACATGGTCGTGAAGGCGGTCAGCGAGGAGGGCGTGCGGCTGAACATCCGCAAGCCCACCCTACGTGAGTGGCGCCGAGAATTTGCGCGACATCTGCGAGAGCAAGGTATCAGCGCGAATGCGACGGAGAGGGCGGTCCGGGGGACCACGCGGCCCAAGCTATCTGACGGGATGTATCGAGCGTTGCAACGCGATGCATCCCGTCGCATTTGGGAGCTTTCGAGTGCACCGGCCATGGAGCGCACGAGCGCCTCGGAGGCCTCCGGCAGAGAATCGTTGCTGCACACACGGGCGGAGGTTGAACGAGGATGGAGGGCCGTTGCCGAGATTCTTGATCGCCGGGGACAGCAAGACCTGGCGTGGCGCGTCAGGCGGTTCACTGAGGCGCTGCCCCCAATTCGCACCGATCGCGAGTTGTTGAGCCTGAAGCCGCGAGAGCGCCAACCGCCTCGGCGGGACCTTACGCGCTAACCGGAGTACTCGGGCGACGGATGGCAATAGCACCGGTGCCCGTGTTCCTGTATTAGGCCGGGCCGCGCCCAAATACTAGGCTTTGGGCTTTGGGCGCTTGAAGAATCTCGCAATGCGCTGAGCGGCATCAGGTGCCAACCCTTCATTCTTGAATAGCTCAAGCG
>Ga0335079_10003912_pt1 | contig 17146 bp, 16 predicted proteins | sample Lox_Sample_33_FD_206719 | JGI IMG/M metagenome (GOLD analysis project Ga0335079, IMG submission 206719) | Soil microbial communities from Loxahatchee National Wildlife Refuge, Florida, United States - Lox_Sample_3.3 | ecosystem: Environmental > Terrestrial > Soil > Wetlands | place: USA... | reverse complement strand
GGCGAGAAGAACAATCTCCACGAGCTCTATCTCCTCTGTGACAACGTGGAGGGGTTCGTGCGCGAAATGGGCGCACTCAATGTCGCATGCGCTCCGATACAGGACCGCGGCTGGGGCCTGCTCACACAATTGACGCTGCCGGGGGGAGGCTTGCTCGGCGTCTATGAGGCGCGACATGAGCGACCGGGAGCCAAGCCGGCACGTCGCCGCGCCCGCACAACCGGCCGCGCCCGGAGCCGCGGGGGCGCCTCCCGAAAGTCCAAGAACCGGTGAGCCCGCCGCCGCAGAAACTGCCCGGCACGGCCGCGCTTCTCCTGATCGACCTGCAGAAGGCGATCGACTATCCTTCGTGGGGAGTCCGCAACAACCCGGACGCGGAAGAGAACGTGCGACGCCTCCTTGCGCACTGGCGGGACTCCTCCCGTCCGGTGATCCATGTCCGGCACGTATCGCGATTTCCCGGATCGACGTACCGCGACGGCCAGCCCGGCGTCGAGTTCAAGGACGTCGCAATGCCGCACGCCGGAGAACCGGTAGTGACCAAACACGTCCCCTGCGCGTTCATCGGGACGGCGCTGGAGGCGATGCTCCGCGAGCGAGCGATCGATGACGTCGTCATCGCGGGAGTTATCACGAACAACTCCGTCGAGTCGACCGCCCGCGTCGCGGGAGACCTGGGATTCAGAACAATCGTGGCGTCCGATGCGACGTTCACGTTCGGCCGCGACGACTTCCGCGGCCTCTCCCGCTCCGCGGAAGAGGTCCACGCCATGTCGCTCGCCAACCTCCAGGGGGAATTCGCCGAGATCCTACCCACGGACGAAATCATCCGCCGTTCGCCCGCCTGAAGGAGGACGAGAAGCAACTCAGGCGGAATTTCCGTATCGTCCTGACGTCAGGTTGCCATCGTGAAAGGGGGCGTCGATCGGTTCTCACCAGGGTGCCAGGGATCCGTACGCGGCCCTGCGGTATCCCGCCTACCGCAGGTTCATTGCCGCGACGTTCCTGTTCACCCTCGGATTCCTGATCCAGGAGGTGGCGCTCGGCTACGAGTTGTACACAGTCACCCGCGATCCCCTTGCGCTGGGACTGGTCGGACTCGCGGCGTTCATCCCCTTCATCAGCCTGACGCTGTTCGGCGGGTACCTCTCCGACCGGCTGAGCCGGCGGCGCATCATCCTCACCGCCGTCGGCGTCATCATGCTCTGCTCCCTCACGCTCCACCTCTGTGCGCATGCTGTCGACAGGGGCAGGCTTTCCTCCTCTGCGCTCGTGAGCGCCATCTACGCAGCGGTGTTCCTGTTCGGCGTCTGCCGCGCATTCCAGGCGCCCGCAGCCTCTTCGCTGCGCGCCTTCCTCGTGCCGATCACGGTATACGAAAATGCCGCCACGTGGAGCAGCTCGGCGTTCCAGTCCGGCTCGATCCTCGGTCCCGCGGTGGCCGGGTTTCTCTTCTCGTGGCTCGGCTTCGCCGGGACGCTGCTGGTCGTGGTGGCGCTTTTTGCAGGAGCGCTGGTCCTGTATTACCGCGCGGGGGACAGCAGCGTGCGCGGCACGAGCGGCGCCGGGTCGCTCCTGGGGAGCCTGCGCGAGGGATTTGACTTCGTCTGGCGTACGAAGGTGATCCTCTTCGCCCTCTCGCTGGATCTCTTCTCCGTTCTCTTCGGCGGCGTCTACGCACTGCTTCCCATTTACGCGCAGGACATCCTGAATGTGGGAGCCCAGGGACTGGGCATCCTGCGCGCCGCCCCGTCCGCAGGGGCAGTCCTCATGCTCATGGTCCTGCAGAGGATTTCCCCCATGCGGCACGCCTGGCGGAATCTGCTCGGCGCCGTGACCGGCTTCGGGCTCTCCATCATCGTGTTCTCGCTCTCCCCGTGGATGGGGCTCTCCGTCGCGGCGCTCTTTCTCAGCGGAGCATTTGACAGCATCAGCATCGTCATCCGGCAGACGCTCCTCCAGCTCAGGACACCCGACGCGATGCGCGGGCGGGTCATGTCCATCAACGGCATATTTGTCTCCTCCTCGAACGAGCTGGGGGCGTTTGAATCGGGTGCAACCGCGAAACTGATGGGCGTCGTGCCGTCGGCGGTGTTCGGGGGCGCCATGACGCTCCTCATCGTCGGATGGGTGTGGACCAGGACACGGGAACTGCTCGGCATGAGACTCGACCGGAAGGAGGGAGATGGCTGACACGATCTGTCACGCGACGCAGGGGGGACTCCTGATGCTGGCGCCGTTCATCGCCCGCATACGGAAGAAGGCATGGCTCTGGACGCTGGGAGCCGTGGGCGCGTTCTTCGGCGCACTGCCGGACATCGTCGGGGCCTACGGGATCATCATCAGGGGAGACCAGTGGAGGCTCTACAACGTCGCGCATTTCGGAAAACTGAAACGGATACTCCAGTACGTGCCGATGTATTCGCTCCACCTCTACGTCGACTCGTTCACGCACGGCCCGGGGAAGCGGTGGTGGGAATGGAACGAACGTCTCTGGCTGGAAGTGCTTCTCTGGGTGGTGAACGGGACGGTGATCGCGCTTTTCGTCCGGATCTGGAGAAGAAACATGAGGAAGGAGGAAGCCCTCACGGCGGGCGCCGCACGCCGGGAGGGGGAGCACCGCTGACGCCGCCGCGTGCGCAAAAGCGAAGGGGCCCGGCAACACTCGATTGCGGGGCCCCTGCAGCGGGAAGAGGACTTTGCAGCGATCCGGCTAACGGCGCCGGCCCATCGAGCGGTATACTCCGCCGCCACCACCGCCGTAGGAGCGGTAGCGGTAACCTCCATAGTAGGGTGCGTACCCCCGGTAGTAGTATGGATGATAGTATGCGCCCCAGTAGCCGTACCAGCCCGAAAAATACCAGGGCGACCACCACGGATAGTCCCAGTAGGAGTAGCCGTAATACGGCGGGTACCCGGCGTAGTACCGGGCCGGCGCCCGACCGCCTCCCCAGGGCTCGTCCGACTTCATCATCGCGCTGATCACCGTGTCGCTGACGCCGGAATCGGCAAGCTCGATCACGTCGGGAGTCCGAAGGACAAACGTCGATCCGGACTTCCGGATCATGTCGATGATGACATTGTCACCAATCCGTGCTTTCGACAGGGCGATCACGTCCTGTTTCGTCATAAGCATCGTCGAGTCACGTACCGGGCGGTGTTCCCGGTAGCGGTAGCTCGAGTATTCCGGCGCGCAGCCGGCGGCCGCAAGTCCTATCACCAGGACTGCAAGCCAGAGCGTGTTGCGTTTCATATCCCCTCCCTTTAAAGGAAATGTGAAGTGTCGGGTGGGGGGTGATGGTGGTAAAGCGAGACCCCTTTTCCTCTGTACCGTATTCAACACCCGCGCATCCTGGCGGGTGCCCTGCCCTCTACACCTCTTCCCATTTGACCGATCGGCAGCCGGCACAGTTTAATGTACCGATTCTCTCAACAACAAACTAGGGTACAGCGACGGTCTTCTCACGCGGTGAACCCCCCCGCTCGTTGAACGCCTCGACGGAGAACCAGTACGGCTCCCCGGAGAGATCGGCAATCACGCTCCATGATTTGCCGTTGGGGGAGGCCGAGATCCGGAACTGTGTGCAGACGGTGGAATCCCGGACGATGACCGGATCAGCCCCCGAGCGATGCGAGATGCAGCGGGTGCTCTCCTCGAGCGTGCACTAGCCCTGATTCAGCGCCTTCTTCACCACATCGGGCGTCATCGGGAGCTCGAGGACGCGGGCCCCGACTGCATCGCAGATGGCGTTGGCGAGCACGGCTCCCATCGTGACGATGGCCGGTTCTCCTCCCCCCTGCGGCGGGGCGTCCTCGTCGTCGATCAGGTGCGTCTCGATCTCGGGGAGCCACGAGAAACGGGGTATCTCGTACGAATCGAAATTCAGGTCTGTAATGGCGCCCCCCTTGAAGTGCAGACCTTCGCGGAGCGCGTACCCGAGACCCATCGTGATGCACCCTGCCATCTGGAGCGCGGCCCCGGCCGGGTTCACCACGAGCCCCATATCCTGGACGGCCAGCACGCGCTTCGCTTTCACTTCCCCGGTTGCGCGGTCGACCGCGACCGCGGCCATGCTCGCGACATATGTCCCTGCGTCAATGCCAAGCGCGACACCGATCCCTTTTTCTCCCTGCGCCTTCGCCGCCTGCCAGCCGAACTTCTCCGCGGCGGTCTGCAGCACGCGCTTCATCTTCGCGTCCTTCAGGTGCCGCAGGCGAAATTCCACGGGATCAACGCCTGCTTTCGCCGCCATGACGTCCATCTGCGACTCGCGGGCAAACGTGTTGGTGTTGTTCCCCGGCGCCCTCCAGGCGCCGGTGGCGAACGGGTGGCTCCCCGCCGCGCCTTCCCAGCCGGCGTTGTAGGCGGTCGTCCGGTGATTCGGGATCGTGTAAAACTGCTCTGCACCCCGCTCGCCGGCAAAGTAGACGCCGTAGTCCCAGAACGTGATGCCACCCCCGGAATCGACCCCGGAGCGGATCGTCACGACCGCGGCGGGCCTGAACGAATCATAAAAGAACTCCTCGCTCCTGGTCCAGGCGACCTGCACGGGTTTCCCGGCGAGTCGCGCCAGGCGGGCGGCTTCAACGACCTGCTGGTGCCTGGACTTCCCGCCGAATCCACCCCCGACGAACGGGGTGATGACGTGGACATCCTCCGTGCGGAAACCCAGCTCGCGCGCCACTTCTTCCCGGGCGCCGAACGGTGCCTGCGTGGACGCCCAGACGGTCGCCTTCTTTCCTTCGACGCTCACCACCGCCGTGTGTGGCTCCATCGGGGCGTGGGCGACGTACGCGTTGAGGTATTTCCGCTCGACAATCGATGCCGAGGCGTGTTCTCCCGCGCCGAGATCTCCGCCGCTCGCCACGGTCCTCCCTTCGGGAGCGACCTTGAGGAGGTGGTCGTAAATCGTCCGGTCGTCAAACGCCGGCGGCGGCGTGTTGTACGTCGCCTTGATCTTCCCGAGGGCTTCCTGCGCGACGTCGGGAGACTCGTGGAGCACCGCAATGAGGTCGCCGTCCCTGATCACGCGCACACCCTTCACCGATTCCGCTCCCGAGACGTCAACGCCCGAGAGCTTTGCATCGTGCGCCGGCGGACGGAGGATCCTCGCATAGAGCAATCCCGGGGGGTGAATATCACCGGCGAACTTCGCCTTCCCGGTGACCTTTTCGAACGCGTCTCTCCGCGCGAGCGGCTTTGACATGATCTTGAATTCCGACGGCTTCTTGACGACCACAGGGTCCTTGAGCTGCCGGTCGATCTTCTTCCCCTGAGCAAGGGAGGCGTACGTGACGCGATTGCCCGTGTTGGTTTTCTCGAACACAGCGCCCGCTTCCGTGGCGAGCTGGCCGACGGGGACGTGCAGACGCTCGGCTGCCATGTCCATCAGGACCCGCCTCGCCTCCGCCCCCGCGGTCCTGAGCGATGGACCGAACCCCCGGGTGCTGAGCGAGCCCCATGTCCCGCGGTCGAACGGGCAGAGGTCGGTATCCCCCATCACCATGTCGATGTCCTCGATGCGCACGTCTAGATCATCGGCAAGCATCTGCGCGAGCGAGGTGACGATCCCCTGCCCCATCTCGATCTTCCCGGTGTAGCACGCCACGCGCCCGTCCTCGCCGATCCGGAGGTACGCGTTGAAATCCGAAGGCCCGCCCTGGACGACCGGCCTCCCTGTGCCCTCCTGCGTCAGGATGGAGAGGTCCCGCACCTTGAAGAAGAGGAAAATCCCCGTGCCCGCCGATTTCAGGAACCGCCGGCGATCCATCGCGAGATCGATCTCCGCGGCGTCGTTTTCCCAGTACTCGAACTCTTTCATGTCAGAGCCCTCCCTCCATGACCTTCGCCGCCTCCTGGATCGCCACGACGATGCGATTGTGCGCGCCGCAGCGACAGAGGTTGTCGTCCATACCCTCGACGATCTGCGCGGTCGTCGGGCGGGGATTCTTGCGGAGGAGCGCATAGGCATTCATGATCATCCCCGGCGTGCAGTACCCGCACTGGAGCGCATCGTGGTCCATGAACGCTTTCTGCACCGGGTGCACGCCGGCGCCGCCGGCCAGGCCTTCGATGGTCATCACCGTCTTGCCGCTCACCTCCTTGAGGGCCGTCTGGCACGAGCGCACGGCTTCGCCGTTGAGAATCACGGTGCACGCCCCGCAGAGTCCCTCGCCGCAGCCGTATTTCGTTCCTGTCAGTGCAAGATCAGTGCGCAGGACCCAGAGCAGCGGGCGATCTGCGTCGGTCGTTACCGAGGCAGGTTTGCCGTTCAGGGTGAAACGGATTGTGGATTGCATAAGAATTCCTCCAGATTGCCACGCCGAAAATCGGCGTGGTCCAAAAAGCGGACTTCGCTCGCGATGATGGGGGCGGCGCTACCGCATCACCCGATGCGGAATGACGTCATCGAGATCGCACCGAGCTCCGTCTTGTCGTTGAAGAACGAGACCCCGTCTTCGTCGCTCCTGAGACCCAGCGCATACAGCAACGGGAGATAGTGCTCCGGCGTCGGCACGCCCATCTGTACTTCGCGGCTGAGCGACCTGTAATTGATGAGCATGTCGCTCTCGTTTCCCGCGATCAGGTTCTTGATCTGCTCGGTCGCCTCCATCGCCCAGTCGAACCCCGACCTCGCATCCCAGTCGATCATCCCGAGATTGTGGACCATGTTGCCGCTCCCGGCGATGAGCACCCCTTTGCGCCTGAACGCCGCGAGCTCGCGGGAAAGATCGAAGTGCCACCGGGGGGGCTTCGTGCGGTCCAGGCTGAGCTGGATAATCGGCGTGTCGGCGTCGGGAAAGAGGTGCTTCATGACGCTCCAGCAGCCGTGATCGAGCCCCCATTCAAAATCGAGCGCGACATCCGTCCCCCTGACCTGCGCCTTCGTCTCGCCCGCAAGCTCCGGATCGCCGGGCGCCGGATATTCCACCTCGTACAACTCGCCCGGGAAACCGCCGAAGTCGTGGATCGTCTGCGGCCGCCCCATCGCCGTCACGTACGTACCCCTCGTTTCCCAGTGCGCCGATATGCAGAGCACCGCGCGCGGCCTCGGGAGAGCATTCCCCACCGCTTTCCAGCCGCGCGAGAACTCGTTGTCGGTGATCGCGTTCATGGGATTTCCGTGGCCGACAAAGAGGACGGGCATCGGAGGAGTCTCCCCTTGCCCTGATACCAGCTTGCTGAGCTCACTCGTGTTCATGGCATGCTACAGGATACGTGACCGGGCGGCACCGGGCGAGCGGCGATCAGGCCGCCCCGTAGAACACGCCGCACTCTTTCTCTCTCCCCCTGACCACCCGTTTCCCTTTCAGCGTCCCCCGTTGCTCGGTGACGACGGTACACTGGTTCTCCCCCTTGCCGCTCTCGTAGTAGACCACCACCCAGTCGGCCGTCTTCCCCAGCTTGTGCGCGGTCGCGGTATTCGAAAACATGACGGTGAATTTCCATCCCTTGCGCGATGCGGCCAGGATCGGCAGCCACGCCTTCCTGTCGGGATTCAGCGCACGGGGGGCGATCATCTTCAGCCTTCGCGCGGCCGCCTTCTCGCGATACTCGGCGTCCATTTCGAGGATGAGGCCGACCGGAATCACTGGCGCGTCGCGCGGAGCCGGGGGATGCTCCTTTTTCGCCTCCCGGGCCTTCGCCAGGTCCGCAGGGGATACTTCTTTCCTGAGCGTCTCCAGGAGTTCCATCCTGCCGGAGGTAACGAATTCAGCGATCAGGCCCGCGAGCCGCTCGCCGACTCCGGGAATGCCGTCCAGCGCGGCGGCTCCCCCCTCTTTCGCCTTCCTGCCGATCTGCGCACGCGACGCGCGCACCGATGCTGCCGCGGTGCGGTAGCTCTTCACCCGAAATGGGTTCTCATCCTTCGCCGCGAGGTGGTCCGCGATCAGGTCGAGCTGCGCGGCGATCTGCGCGTTTGTCGGGGGAGCGGCGGGCATCGGTCGGCCGGGAGGATATTCAGGAACGCGTGCAGGGTTTTAATCCCAGGAATGTTTTCCTCTCGTCACCCCGAATCTCCCTCCCCCGATGAAGATGAGCGCGATCGCGCCGAGCAGGAGGACCGTTTCCAGTTCGATCCCGAGGATCCCCGAACCGCCATGGCCGAGCGAAGTCTTCATCAGGAGAATGATGGCGACCACCATGGTGAGGGCGATCAGGGAAGCGGCCACGCGCGTTCGGTAGCCCGCGAGCACCAGGATGGGAGCCACGATCCCCCCCAGATAGGCGCCGTATGCCAGCAGCGAGGGGAGCCCCAACTCTCCGAGGGGGCCCATGATCCACTCAACACCGTGCCTGAGTTTGAAATAGCTGTGGACCAGGACGAAGAATCCTACGGCAACTCTGAGGAGGAGTTTTCCGAAATCCTCGGATGTCCCGGCGGCCATCTGAATTCCTCCGCAGTAGTGGTGAGTCTGAAGGATCTTGTGAATGACCGCCAACGAAATCAACAGCAGGAGAAATGATCGAGTTCCTGCCATTCGAGGTCGCCTCAGGGAAGAATGTACCTGACAGCGCGGCGGGAGTCAAGGGTGGGATTGCCACGCCAAAAAGCGGCGTGGTCCCAAAAGCGGACTTCGCTGAAAGCTCTCGCAATGACGGGGTTGGGGCGCTCGCAATGACGGGGTTGGGGCGCTCGCAATGGCGGGGGGTTACCGGAGGCGAATGCCTGAGATTATGACGGTGGTGGCTGTGTCCGTCCCCCGGGTTACCGCCAGCGTCAGGAGCGACGCGTGAGGATCGTACGTGTATGCGCTGGCCGGCACGACATCCCGGGAGAGATCCGGGCTGCGGTGCAAACCCCTTCCCCCGATGGATACGCCCGAGGGGACGGCTGCAACCGTGTGGATCTTCACTATATAAGTGCGCCGCGCAAGTTTTCCCGCGAATGAGCCCGCGGCACGGCCCAGGGCGAGCACCATCTGCGTTCGGTGTCCGGACCGGCGCATCAGCGCGCTAAACGGGGTGAGAGCGTAGCTCCCGGAGAGATATGCAGTCGATTTGCCGTCGTCCTCATAGAGCGTCGAGGATGCGATGCCAACGGGCGAGGGATACACCTGGAGCGTCAGCGTGTCGGCGGGCCGCTGGTCGGTGTAGTCCATCTCCCCGGCCATCGGGATGATGCTCCCCCGTTTCACGTAGAGGGGGAGCGTGCCGAGCGGCGCAGGCACGGTGAGCGATGAGCCGCCGTGGATGATCTCGTCAGTCCTGAAGTCGACCCAGTCGCCCGCCGGGAACTCGACATCTCTCGATGCAACCCCCGCGCGAAGGACCGGCGCGACAAGGAACGCGTCGCCCCAGAGGTACGAAGAGCGTTCGTCAACGAACCTCCTATCGCCCGGATACATCATCACGAGGGGACGCGCCATCGGAAGGCCGCTCTCGCACGCCTCGTGGGCGGTGGAATACGTGTACGGCAGCAGGCGGTAGCGGAGACGAATCATCTCCCGGCAGATGGATTCGGCTTCCGGACCGAACATCCAGGGCTCCGTCGGCGAGCCATGAGTCATCTCCCCCGCGCCGTGCGCGCGAGCGACCGGCGTGAACACGCCGAATTCCATCCAGCGGGTGTAGAGCTCCGCGGTCGTCGGGTTCCGCGCATACCCCCCGATATCGGAGTTCTGGTAGACGAGTCCCGACATGCCCGCGTTCAGTATGATCGGTATCTGCGCGGCCAGGCCCTCAAACGTCCGCGACACGTCTCCCGACCAGGTCACGACCCCGTAACGCTGGATCCCGGCAGAGCCGGAGCGGGTGAGATTGAAGAGGCGGTCCCCCGGGCGGAACCGAGCTATCCCTTCAAAAATCGTCCGCGCCCAGAGGAGGTTATATATATTGTGCACCCGCGCCGCCGAACCGAGGAAGTGCACCATGCCCGGCGGGTGGCGCTCCGGTTCGCCGAGGTCCGTCCAGAGACCCGCGACCTCTGAGCCCATGAACGACGGGTACTTGCTCCACCACCATGAGGCCGCGGCGGGATTGGTGATGTCCAGGAGCGTGGCGTCGCACCCGCCGCACGACCACCAACCGGTGAGTGTAAACGGGCGCCCGAGCGAATCCCGCGCGACGTACCCCAGGCTGATCGCCTCGTCGTAGTTCCGCGACGGCGCGACAAGGTATGGCTCGGTGATCAGGATGGTCCTGATCCCCTCGCGGAGAAAGTCGGACATCATCCTCCCCGGGTCGGGCCACGCGGTGGAATCCCAGGTCAGATCGCCCATCGAACGGAACCACTGGAGGTCCAGGACAATCGCGTCGCACGGAAAAGCCCGCGCGCGCAGAGTGTGCACCATGTCGCGGGCCTCGCCTTCATTCCTGTACCGGTTCTTCGACTGAATATACCCGAAGGCCCAACGAGGAGGAAGTGTGGGCCGCCCCGTGAGCCATGTGTACCGCTCCACGGCCCGCCTGAGCGATCCCGCCGCAATCACGTAGTACGTCAGCGTGCCTCCCGCCGCCGTGTATGAGAGCACGCCCGGATCGGAGGCGCCCACGTCGAACGTACCCCTGTACGTGTTGTCGAAAAAGAGGCCGTACCCCTTGCTCGAGGCGATAAACGGCACCCCGATATTCATCGTCGGGGGAGGAACGGCATAGCCTCCCACCTGGGTGTTCCAGCACGCGAACCGCTTGCCGCGCCTGTCAAGCCCGTCACCCCGCTCCCCCGTCCCGTAAAAGTGCTCATCGGGCCCGATCGAGAACTCCGCGACGCGGCCCGTGCCGTCGGCACCGGATCCCCCGCCGGATATCCCCGCAAGGAAGACGCTCCCCGCGGAATCGGCAAACGAGAGCCGCACCTCGTGCCTGCCACAGCGGACGACCAGCGAGCGCGTGGCAATCGTCAGGAGCGAATCGGAGTCATGCTGACTGACGGCGATGCCCGGATCAGGCTGCCTGACGACGGCGAATGAGGAGTCGGGAACAGGTGATGAAGGAGCGAGGAGATCCACGCGGACCACATCTTCCGCGCAGAACGTGACGCGCACCCCGGAGGCCGATCCCCGGAGCGTGAAAGCGTTCCCCTCTCGAACGACACGGACGAGACTCTCCGGTTGAGTCTTCGCGATGGTGGTCGCTCCGGCGTCGACGGGGGTGTCGCCGCCACCGATGGCGGTCGCTCCGGCACCAAGGACGATCGCGCCGGCACCGAGCGCGGACGCGAGCAGGAAAACGCGGGCCCTAGAAGTGCACATTCACGAAGGGGAGAACGCGGAGCCCTTCAGGGTTGTTGTCCGCGATGTTCACGAGCCCGATCTGCAGCCCGTGGAGAACAGAGGCATGATTGAGGAGGCCGATCGAGATTCCCTCCTGGCCTTCGTAGATATGGTTGTAGAGGCCGCTCACGATACCGTTGGCCCGTCGGACTTCGGTGGTCACGAGATTCAGGTCTATTCCCATCACGTGATCTGCTTTCGTCCTGAAGCCCGCAACGTTCACTCCGGATACCCCGAGCTCAGTCTGGATGGCCCCGAGCGTGATGTTCACGCCGGCGATCTCACCCTGTGAGACGACGGCTCCCCCGGCCACCGTCACGCCGGAAATGCCCCCCGGGCCGACGGCGGCGAGCCCGGCGATGTTGATGCAGTCGAGCCTCTCTCCGGCGATAAGCCCGAGCCCGGCGAAATTGACGCCGAGCATGCTCTGTTTCGTCATCAGCCCGAGTCCGCCAAGGTTGACGCCGGTGAGCGAACCCGAAGCCATGAGACCGAGGGGCCCGACGGAGATGCCCGTCATGTCGCCGCCGGCGATGCAACCCACTCCCCCGAAGTTGAAGCCGGTAAGGCTCCCGGATGCGACAACGCCGAACCCGGAAATCGTCACGCCGGAAGCATCCAGCCCGGCGATGATCGCGAGGCCTGCGATGGACACGCCGTTCAGGGCCTGGTCGCCAAAGACGCCGCCGAGGCCGAACGCAAGCCCGTTGATCTCTCTCGCGCCCGTCACGCCGAGACCGAAGTCGATCCCGTTGATGGTTCCGCTGAGCGGGTCGCCCGGGACCCAGAACGTGAAGTTCAGGCCGTTGATCTCCTCGATGTCGCTGTCGCTCCAGTTGAACCGGAGGCCGGAGTACCTTGCGGAATTCCCGAAGCAGATGCCGTAGCCGCCGGGGGGGAGACTGAGAGATGCGTGCGTGGAAACGTCCCCGGTCTGGGCGGCAACGGGGCAATGCGCAGCGACAACGATCGCCGCCAGGAGCAGAGACTGCAGTTTCATGGGGATTCGTGATAATGTCATTTGCGCCGGGAGATTCGTGAACGCACGGGCGCGGATCGTCCGCGGCGACGCCGTCTGCGGATGCGTGCCGCCGTCTGCCGGCCGATGCCGATAATGCTCTCCGGGCGCGGAGCGACGTGGGGAGCCGTCGTCCCCTCGATCGGTTTGCCGAGATCAGTGCGGAGGGAGCTTGATTTCGCCACGGCGAGAATCTGGCTCCCGTAGACGCTCCTGTGCCCGACAATCAGGAAGCTCACGACGGCGGCGACCGCGGCGTAGGGGCTGAGGGCCGCTCCGAAGAGCTCAATCGACATAACGCTTGCAGAAATGGGCGTATTGGCGCAGCCGGCGAGCGCCCCCACCATGCCAAGCGCGGCGCCGGTCGCGGGATCGAGGCCAATCAGGCCCGAGATCGCGCTCCCCGCCGTGGCGCCGACAAAGAATATCGGCGTGACGATCCCTCCGCTCCCTCCGAATGAGAGCGTGATCGCCGTCGCGATCATCTTGATAAACGGATCGTAGGCCGAGGCCGGGGCCGTGCCGTTCAGCGTCGCTTCCACGGTGGTGAGGCCGAGACCCAGGTAGCGGTCGCCCAGCGGGAGTGTCGCCAGGAGGAGCGCCCCGCCGAGGAGCCCTTTCAGCGGGGTCCACCAGCGGAGACGGTCGGATGCCGATTCGACCAACCTCAGTATTTCGATGAAGATGAACGAGAGCGCACCGAAGGCGATGCCTGCCAGAACGACCTTGAAGAAAAAGAGGCCCGTGAACGTGGGGACAAAGTTAATCGCGTGATGGAAGTACGCCGTGCCGATCGCCGAGGAGACCTGGTACCCGACGATCCCGGCCACGAACGAGGGGAAGAGTACGGCGTACTGGATCTGTCCGACGGCAAGGACTTCAACGCCGAAGAGCGCGCCTGCCACGGGGGTCCCGAACACGGTCGCGAATCCCGCGCTCACGCCGCAGATCACGAGCTTCTTCCTGTCGACCTCGTCGAACCGGAAGGCGCGCGCCAGGACTGAGGAGATGCCGGCGCCGATCTGCGCGCAGGGCCCCTCTTTCCCTGCGGAGCCGCCGCAGGCGAGCGTCACCACGGTCGCCAGCAGCTTCACGGGAACGACGAGCGGCTTGATCACGCCCCCCCGCTGGTGTATCGCCTCGATCACCTTTTCCGTGCCGTGCCCCCTGGCGTCAGGGGCCAGGTAGAGCACCAGCATGGCGGAAGCGAAAAGGGCGAGGGGGAGCAGCGCGTAGTGGTAGGGCACCAGGCCGATCCGTGCCGTCGCCTCGCGAAGGCACCAGAGGAAAAACGCGGTCGAGCCGCCGACCAGGATCCCGACAACGGACGCCAGCACGAACCACTTGAGGACGCTGATGAACAGGACGGAGGCTTCGGTGAGTCGCGGTCTCATGTTCCCGGAATATACGAAGATTCTCCCGAGAGAACAGCGCTCATTGCTCGCCCCGGCTCTCGAACTGTACGAGGTCCTTCCCGAACACGAGATCGAGCGTCCAGTCGAGGGCCACGCGAAATTTCTTCTCGAAGCGGGGGAGCTTGCCGAGATACACCGTCCGCCACATCCACCATGCAAGGAACCCCGAGAAGTTCACGCCGAAGATCCTGGCCACGCCGCACCTGTGGCCGATCGCCGCGAGGGCGCCGATCGACGAGTACACGTAGGCGCGCGTCGTCCCGCCGTTCACCCGGGCGGCGATGTTGCGGCCGGCGATGCGTCCCTGGCGGAGGGCGTGCTGCGCGGTCGGAGGGCATGAAGACCCCGAACCTTCTTCCGGCACGCGCGCGCAGTCGCCGATTGCCCAGACGCCGGGGTAGGCCGGGACCTCGAGTGTGCTGTCGACGACGATCCTGCCCCGGTCCTTCTCGCACGGCAGGCCGGCCAGGAGCGGGTTCGGAATGATCCCCGCCGTCCAGATGAGCGTCTCAGCCGGGATGCGCGTCCCGTCGCTCAGCACGACCGTCCCGTCCCGGTACGAACTCACCGTCATTTGCGTCCGCACCTCCACTCCCCGGCCGGCGAGTTTCCTGCGGGCATACGCGCCGAGCTCTTGTCCCAGCTCGGGGAGTATGTACTCTCCCGCGTGCACGAGCGCGAGGTGGATCATCTCTTCCCGGACATTGGGGTAGCGCTTGAGGGCCCCCCGGAAGAAATCGTTGATCGCGGCGACGGTTTCAACGCCTGCGAAGCCGCCGCCGGCAACGACCACAGTCAGCAGGGGATCGCGCGGACCCGGCGCGCAGTCAAAATCCGCGGCCTCCAGGAGCGTAATGAGACGGTTCCGCAGGAGAATCGCATCCCCCAGCGATCTCATCGTTATCGCGTTCTCTTCACCGGGGAGGTCCCGGAAATTGGTGACAGAGCCGAGGGCAATGAGGAGGTGGTCGTACGGCAGCTCGTGGCGATGGTGCGCCGCACCGTGCGATACGACCGCGCAGCGGCGGTCCAGATCGATCGACTTCACCTCCCCGTTGAAAAAGCGTGCGCGCTTGAGAAGGAGACGGAGGGGATTCACCGTGTGCGTGACGTCGAGGTCGCTTGCCGCGACTTCATGGAGGAGCGGCGTAAAGAGAAAGTAGTTCTCCCTGCTGACGAGCGTGATCTCAACACCGGGGGCGTTCCGGAGGGACTTCTCGAGCTCCAGCGCCGCGTAGAGACCGCCGAAGCCGCCGCCGAGGATGAGAATCCGTTTTTTCTGAGTCGCCGCCATGGAGGATGATGCGGGAGGTATGCCGGAAGAACACGCGGTGGAAACCCGCGGTTCCTGAGTCCGGGAGGGAGAAATTTCGTATATTGCGAATTCCGTGAAATAAAAAGGGCGGAGAGACGTACTATTAAAGAGCCCGAGATTGCTTCGGGCACAAAAGGCGTGCCCTCGCAATGACCAAATCGAACTCCATGAAAATCCGGACAGTGGCGGTAATCACAGTCTTTCTCGCAGGGTGCGGCAACAATCATCCGGGCATGATCGACGCTTCCGGGACGCTTGAATCCGTCGACGTCAACGTCGGCGCCAAGGTCCCCGGGCAGATCCTCCGCCTCCTGGTCGACGAGGGGAGCCGCGTCAGGACCGGCGACACGCTCGCCGTGCTGGACCAGTCCACGCTGCTGCTCCAGTGGGAGCAATCGAAGGCGGGGGTGGACCTGGCGCGGGCGCAGTACCAGATGCTCCTCAACGGCGCGCGCGCCGAGGACATCAACACGGCAAAGGAGACGCTCCTGGAAGCGGAATCGACGATGAAAAACGCGTCCGACGATTTTGACAGGATGAAATCTCTCCTGGCCGCGCACAGCGTCACCCAGAAGCAATACGACGACGCCGAATCGCGCCTGGCGGTCGCCCGCGCCCAGGCCAACAGCGCCCGGCAGAACCTGCAGAAGATGCAACGGTTCGCGCGCCCGGAGGAGATCGCCGCGGCAAAAGCCCGCCTGGACCAGGCATCGGCAGGCGCGTCGCTCCTGCGCCAGCAGGTCGACGACGCGTGCATCCTGGCCCCCGTCGCGGGGATCGTCACACACAAGCCCGTCGAGCAGGGGGAGCTCCTGGGCGCCGGCGCCACGGTGGCAACGATCTCGCGGCTGGACACGCTGAACCTGATGATCTACGTGGCGGACACCGACCTCGGGAAAGTCCGCCTCGGCGCCACGGGCGAAGTCTACGTGGATACCTATCCCAACCGGGCGTTCCCCGCTCACGTGGTCTACATTTCCCCGATCGCGGAATTCACGCCGAAGAACATCCAGACGAAAGAAGACAGGACGAAGCTCGTATTCGGCGTCAAGCTGGAAGTCGACAACCGCGAGGGGATCCTCAAGGCCGGCATGCCCGCGGACGCCTACCTGCACCAGTGAAGGGGCTCGCCCGGTGAACGCCGTTACGGTCACTTCCGTCGTGAGAAAATTCGGCGATGTCGTCGCCGTTGACGACCTCACGCTGGAGATCCGGCGCCGCGAGATGTTCGCGCTGGTCGGTCCCGACGGCGCGGGCAAGACGACCGTGATGCGCATGCTGTGCGGGATCACCCCTCCCACATCGGGATCGATCAACGTCCTCGGGTTCGACGTCACGCAGCAGCCCGAGGAGGTGAAAAAGCGCATCGGGTATCTTTCGCAGAAGTTCAGCCTCTACGGCGACCTGACCATTGACGAGAATATCGAGTTCTTCGCAGAGATCCACGGCGTGTCACAGTACCGTGAGCGCCGCGACGAGCTCCTGGCGTTCACCCGGCTGACCCCCTTCCGGGGGCGTCTCGCCGACCGCCTCTCGGGAGGGATGAAGCAGAAGCTCGCCCTCGCCTGCACGCTCATCCATTCCCCCGAACTCCTCCTGCTGGACGAGCCCACGACCGGCGTCGACCCGGTCTCGCGGCGCGATTTCTGGAAGGTGCTCGCCAACCTCCTGCGCACGGGAATGACGATCGTGATGACGACTCCCTACCTGGACGAGGCGGAACGCTGCAACAGGGTCACCATGATGAGCGGCGGGAAAAACCTGGTCACCGACTCGCCCCGCGCGATGAAGAACCTCATGCGGGGGGAGGTCGTGGAGGTCGTCTGCGCGGACCTCCGGCGCTCCTTCGCGCGCGTGCGCACGCTCCCGCTGGTCAGGGAAGCCCAGGCATTCGGGGACAGGCTCAACATCCTCGTGGAGAACGCCGCGCGGGACGTCCCGCCGCTGCTCCAGGAACTGAAGGAAAGCAGGATCGACGTGGAGCACTGGCGCGTGATCCCGCCGTCGCTCGAAAACGTCTTCATCTCGCTCCTCTCGGCACAGGCCTCCGGCGATCCCGGAGGCGGGAGCACGCCCCCATGAGCGCCAACACGATCGTCGTCGAGGGACTGACGAAGCGCTTCGGGAACTTCACCGCCGTCGATCGCATTTCGTTCGACGTGAAACAGGGGGAGATCTTCG
>Ga0335079_10003911_pt1 | contig 17146 bp, 18 predicted proteins | sample Lox_Sample_33_FD_206719 | JGI IMG/M metagenome (GOLD analysis project Ga0335079, IMG submission 206719) | Soil microbial communities from Loxahatchee National Wildlife Refuge, Florida, United States - Lox_Sample_3.3 | ecosystem: Environmental > Terrestrial > Soil > Wetlands | place: USA... | reverse complement strand
CGATGAGCCCGTCCGGGGGCAGCAGAGCGACGAAGCGCTCGAAGGCCGAGGCGTAGTGAGCCTCGTCCCGGTAGATGTCGGCGTGGTCCAGCTCCATGCTGGTGAAGATGGCGGTCCGCGGCTGGTAGTGCAGGAACTTGGGCCCCTTGTCGAAGTAGGCAGTGTCGTACTCGTCACCTTCCACGACGACGTGAGGACCCCCGCCGACGCGGAAGTTGCTACCGGCGTTGCCGGTGACGCCTCCGACCAGGAACGACGGGTCGAGCCCCGCGGTCACGAGCAGGTGGGCGGTCAGGGCCGAGGTGGTGGTCTTCCCGTGCGTCCCCACCACCACCACCGGGTGGCGCCCCCGGAGGAACAGCGCGCCGAAGGCCGCGGGGAAGCTCATCGACGGAAGCCGGCGCTCACGGACCGCGGCCGCCTCGGGGTTGACCCGTCGGATGACGTTGCCCACCACGACCAGGTCGGGCCTCGCCCGGTCGAGGTTCTCCGGCCGGTAAGGCGTCATCACCTCGATGCCCCACGCGGCGAGCATGTCGCTCATCGGCGGGTAGACGTTCTGATCGCTGCCGGTGACGACGTGGCCGACCGCCTTGAGCATCCCGGCGAAGCTCCCCATGCCGGTGCCGGCGACGCCGAGGAGATGGACACGCCGGGCCTGCTCGGGCCGCACGTCCTGGAGGATGTTGCCGTCGTCGCGCGACGCTGGAGCGGTCACCGGCGCGGATGCCTTTCCCGGCGTGCTGGGCCCTGGCGGTCCATCTGCACCACGAGTACCGAGTTCCCCGATCGGGGACAAGGGCTGAAGTAGAGTCCCGCCCCTCCGCGGAGGCGCGCATGACGCGAGGTCCGGCTCTCGAGCAGGGGGCGGTCAGGCTCTTCGGCGTGCTGGTCTGCCTGGCGGTGGTGCTTCCGGCGCTCCCGCGGCTGGGGCTCCTGGCCGGGGCGGTCGGGCTGCTGCTCGCCGCGGGGGCCGCGTGGCTCGTCTGGCACTCGGTTCCCGGCTCCGTCTCCGGCGCGTGGCAGCGCCGTCCGGTCGTCGCTGCGCTCTGGGCGCTCGGTGCGCTCCTCGCCCTACTCCAGGTGGGCCGGCTCTCGGCGTTCATGGCCGATCCGGAGCGCACCTGGGGCTCGCTGGTGCCCGACGCAGTCGTCGCCGACCATGCCTGCCTCTCGGCCTACGTGGTCGCCGCCGATCTCTCCCGCCGTGGAACGCCGAACCTCTACGACGAGCGCTACTACCCCGCCTTCTCCGGGGACGCGGCCCGGCTCCTGGCTCCGGGTGACATCCGGAACCTCCGGAGGTGGATGGACGACCCCTTCGAGTACCCGCCTCCCTTCCTCGTCTTCCCGCGCGCCGCGCTCGCCCTGACCGACGACTTCCTCACCATCCGCGCCGGGTGGTTCGTGCTGCAGGCCCTCGGGCTCATCGTCGTCGGCGCGTGGCTCGCGCGGTGGATCGGCGGGAGGGACGGCCAGCTCGCCTTCCTCCTGCTACCGCTCGTCCTCGCTTCCCTCTCGACGATGCTGGGGCTGCAGTTCGGGCAGTTCCACGTGGCGACGTTGCTACTGTCCGTCGCTGCGATGATCTGCTTCGAGGAGCGCCGGCCCGCAGTGGGCGCCGGGCTCCTCGCCGTGGCGACCGTCTCCAAGCTCTTCCCGGCCTTCCTGCTGGTCTACCTGCTCGCGCGGAGACGCCCGAAGGATGTGGCCTGGACGCTCGGCGGCTGCGCCGTGTTCTCGCTCGTCGGCCTCGCCGTCCTGGGCTGGAGCCCGTTCGGGGCGTTCCTGACCTACCAGCTGCCGCGCATCCACTCCGGCGAGGCGTTCTCGTTCTACGAGCACGAGGCGATCGTGGTCTCCCGCAACCTGGGGATCCCCGGTCTGGTCACCAAGCTGCAGTTCCTGGGAGTGCCGGGGATGAGCCGCGAGCTCGGCGCGGTCCTGGGCTGGCTCTTCACCCTCGTGCTCCTCTGGCTCGCCTGGACCGCGGGGCGGCGGGCCGAGGGCCGGGTCGCCGAGGCACGCGCGTGGCTCGCGCTGCTGTCGCTCGGAGCGCTCCGCAGCCCGCTGGCTCCGCCGTACGTGACGCTCTCGATGCTCTGGCTGCTCACCCTCCTCGCCGGGGTGATCCGGGGCCGGGCCTCGTGGGTCGTGGGCTTCGTGGCCGCGTGGCTCCTGATCATGGGACCCCCGCCGCTCACCGGCGCGACCGAGTTCATCGTCGCCTTCGCCGGACAGCTCGTCGGCCTCGCCGTCTGCTGGCTGGCGCTGTTCTGGCCGCCGCGGGCAGCGGCAGGAACGCCGGAGCCGGCGCTCTCCGCCGGCTGACGTCGGAGGCAGGCCAGCCCCTCGGGTCGTCGCTCACCGGGGCTCCGGGTTCCCCGGGGCGTGTGGTCCCCGGCAGGGAGGCCCGTCACTTCCCCTCGCCGAGCGGCGGCACCGAGGCCTCGGGCACGCACGACACCACGGCGTGCTCGGCCACCTTGCAGACGTAGGTCTCGGACTTCTGGCAGCCGGCGGCGCGGTACTTCGAGTCCCCAAGCTGCTGGACCGTCACCTGGTCCGCCGGGCACCCGCTGGTGCGGGCCATCGCGTCCCGGGCGGCGGTGCTCATCGCGGTGGTGGCGCAGGCGGCGAGCGCGAGAGCGGCGGCGGCGAGGACGGCGCGCGGTGCAGGCATCGGCGGCTCCAGGGGGCGGGGGATACCGTCGACTTAGCCCAGCCCGAGCGCCTGCAGAACCGCGTCGTGGAACGCCGGGCGAAACTCCTGGATGCGGAGGTTGTCCCGACCGAGGGCGGTCCGGTTGCTGAGCAGCGCAACACTGAGTCCCCTCGCCCTGTCCACCCAGAGGCTGGACCCGGTGTAGCCCAGGTGCCCGAACGCGCCCGGGGGCGTCCGTCCGATGAGACGCCCCGCCGCGCTGGACTCGCCCGATGGCGTGTCGAAGCCGAGCCCGCGCGTCGAGCCGTGCACGGGTGTCACCGCGCGTTCCCACAGCGCGGCCGGCGCCAGCCGCCCCGCCCCGTCGAGCTCCTCGAGCACTCGCTGCCCGAACCGGGCGACCTCGGTCGCGGTGCCGAACAGGCCCGCGTGGCCGGAGACGCCGTCCATCACCCAGGCGTTGTCGTCGTCCACCTCGCCTGCGCGTGACGGATCGGCAGCCAGCGACTCCCAGCGGTTCTCCTGCCCGGGGGCAGGAGGACGCGGCCGCAACGTCCCGGTCGGCGGCACCCCGTCCCACCGTCCCCGGCACGGGTCGCGCGGGTCCTGCCCCCGCGTCGAGAGCCGGTGAAAGTGGGACGACACGCTCAGTCGCTCGGAGAGTCGCCCGTGGACCGAGTCGAGCGGCATGCCGGCGACCTCGGCCAGCATCTCGCCGGCCAGCAGGAACCCGATGTCGCTGTAGAGGGTCCGCGTCCCGGGCGGAACGTCGAGGGGCGAACGGGCGGCGGCGTCACGCACCTCGCTGCGCACGCTGAGCCGCGTCCCGGGCGGGCAGTCCGCATGCCGGAGCTCGGGAACGGTGTGGAGGACGACGGCGAAGAAGGGAGACCAGGCCGGAAGCCCCGAACGGTGGGCGAGCAGATCGCCCAGCGTCGCTCCGTGCTTCGCCAGCGGGCTCTGGTCGATCCACCGGGACACCGGGGTCGAGGGTCCCACCTTCCCCTCGGCCCAGAGGCCGACGAAGGCCGGGGCGGTGCAGAGGATCTTCGTCAGCGAGGCGAGGTCGAACGGGGTGTCCTCCCCGGAACCCACCGCGGCGTGCCCAACCTCCTGCCCCCGCTGAAACACCGACGCCTGTGCCGCCGGGAAGACGCCGTCCCGGACACCAGCCTCGAGGAGCTCTCGAAGACGCGCGTTCAAAAGGACGTTCCGGGCAGCCGCTTCTCGGACGGAGCCCCCCGCCGGACGCAGGTGCGCGTTCCGCCCTCGGGCCACCAGCAGTCGTAGGTGGCGGTCTTCCCGCAGCCTTCGGTCTGGTAGACGCCGCCGGTCTCGGGCTGGACCTTGATCTGCTCCTCCGGGCAGCGGAGGTCCGCGGACATGCTCCGGCGCACGGTGGGCTCGAAGCCGTGACATCCCGCGCTCACCACCGCCAGGAGGGCGACGACCAGGAGCGGCGTCCGGGCGTCCCTCACGCCGTGGCAGCCTCGAGCGGCTGGAGCATCCCCCGGTCCGCGTCCAGCCGGTGCCGCGCTCCGAGCGCCACCGGCGCGTTCGCGTTCCCGTGCCCGATGGGCAGGTCGGCGACGCAGGGGAGCCCGGCCTCGTTCGCCAGGTCCGCCAGGACCTCGCGCGCGGAGTGGGGATCGTACCGGCGGTCGGTGGGCTCGCACTCCAGGAACTGGCCGAGCGCGATGCCCGCGATGCGGGAGAGGACTCCCGCGTTCCGGAGGTGCGTCCACGCCCGGTCGATGCGGTAGGGCGGCTCACCCACTTCCTCCAGGAGGAGGATGGCCCCGCTCATCTCCGGCAGCCACCGGGTGCCGAGCAGCGTGGTGAAGACTGTCAGGTCCCCGCCCAGCAGCGGCCCCTCCACCACGCCCGGAACCAGCGACGAGCCCTGGAGCGGCTCGGGAACCCGCCCCTCGAGCAACGCGAAGAGCCGGTCCGACACCCACGCCGGCTGATCCGCGAGCTGAGTGACAACCGGCCCGTGGATGGAGATGCGACCGGTCGCCTGGAGCGCGGCGTGCAGCGCGACGTTGTCCGAGAACCCCACCAGCGGCTTCAGCGGCAGCCGGCCGAAGTCTATCCGGGGCAGCAGCCTCCCCGCGCCCGAGCCGCCGCGCGCGCAGACCACCGCCCGGTTGCCCGGGTCGGAGAACGCATCGAGGAGCGCTGCGGTGCGCAGGTCGTCCGAGCCGGCGAGGTAGCGCTGCCGCTCGAAGAGGCTCGGATGCGGCGCGAGCTCGTACCTCTCGGCGAGACGGGCCATGCCCCGGTCGAAGCGCTCGCGATCGAAAGGAGAGGAGGGGGCGACCACTGCGACACGGTCCCCCGGACGCAGTCGCGGCGGGCGCAACATGAGTGAAGTGTAACACGCGCGCGCGACGTCCACCGGTGAGCGGCCCCGACGCCTGCTCGCCTGTGCCGGCGTGTGGCCGGAACGCGGGTGGGATAAGTCACCTGCTGGACGAGGGAGCCATGGCGGATCGACCCATGCCGGCGGTGTTCCTCGGGCACGGCAGCCCGATGAACGCGCTGGAGACCAACCGGTACTCGAGCGCTTGGGCGAGCTTCGGGGCGAGCATCCCGAGGCCGCGCGCCATCCTCGTCGTCTCGGCGCACTGGTACGTGAACGTCACCGCGGTGACGGCGATGCCGCGCCCGCGGACCATCCATGACTTCTACGGCTTCCCGGCGGAGCTGTTCGCGGTCCAGTACCCTGCCCCGGGCAGCCCCGAGCTCGCCGCCGAGGTGGCCGAGCTGCTGAAGCCGGTGCACGTGGGCCTCGATCACGACGCCTGGGGAATCGACCACGGGACCTGGTCGGTCCTGGTCCACATGTTCCCGGCGGCCGACGTTCCGGTGGTGCAGCTCTCCGTTCACGCGCTCCGCGATTTCGACGACCACCTCGAGCTGGGGGCGCGACTGGCGCCGCTTCGCGACCGGGGCGTGCTGGTCGTCGGAAGCGGGAACGTCGTGCACAACCTGCGGCAGATCGACTGGGCGCATCCCGACTCGGGGTTCGACTGGGCCCGCCGGTTCGACGAGGCCGCGCGGGCCGTGCTCACCGGGTCGCCGTCCGGGGCGGCCGGGCTGCGGAGTCACCCCGACTACGCGCGCAGCGCCCCCACGCCGGATCACTTCATCCCCCTGCTCTACATCGCCGGGCTGGCGAAGGCGGCGAAGCGGCCGCTCGAGGTTCTGGTCGACGGCTACGCGTACGGCTCGCTGTCGATGGCCGCTTACACCCTGGACGCGAAGGCGGCGGCCTGGCGCACCGGCGCGGGACCGCCAGGAGGCGTGCCCGACCCGTCGATCATCCCCGCCGAGGACACCAACATCTGACGATGCGAGTCCAGCCCGTCTCCGACCTCCACCTCGAATTCGACCCCGACAAGGGAGAGGCCTTCGCCCGCGCGCTCCCGGTCCTCGGCGACGTGCTGGTGCTCGCCGGAGACATCCTCCCGCTCCGCCGCGCGGACCGGATCCGGAACATGCTCGGCTGGTTCTGCGACCGCTTCCCGCAGGTCGTCTACGTGACCGGAAACCACGAGTACTACAAGACCAGCCCCCGTGCGGCCACCGGCCTCCTCGCCTCCTGCGTGGGGGGCTTCTCGAACCTCCATCTGCTGGATCCGGGGGTCGTCGAGATCGACGGCACCCGGTTCGTGGGCGCGACGCTCTGGTATCCGCGCACTCCGGACGAGGAGCTGTTCCGCCCGATGCTCATGGACTTCAGCCTGATCGAGGACTTCGTCCCCTGGGTCCACGAGACGCACGCCGCGCATCTGGCCTTCCTCGAGGGAACGGTGCGCCCGGGCGACGTGGTGATCACCCACTTCGTCCCCCATCCGCGAAGTATCGCCCCGCAGTACGTGGGGGATCCGATGAACCGCTTCTTCGTCGCCGAGGATGCGAGGCCCCTGCTCGAGCGCTCGGGGGCACCGCTGTGGATCCACGGCCACACCCACGTCTCGTTCGACTATCGGGTCGGGGACACGCGGGTGGTGTGCAACCCCCGCGGCTATCCGGGCGAGCAGGGGACGTCGATGAACCCGGAGCTCGTCATCGAGGTCTGAGGCCGCGGCTCAGCCGGGACGGAACCGGAGCGCGCTCCACACCTCGTCGAGGGCAATCTGCCGCACCGGCTGCACGCCCTTCTTCTCCAGCGCCTTGCTCAGCAGATCGCGGTCGAGGTCGGTCCCCAGCTGTCCGGCCTTCGGGTAGGCGGCCCAGGCGATCCGATCGCCCCGCGCGGCGTCGATCAGCGGTCCGCCCGCCTTCTCCACGTCGGCCAGCCGGGCGACGAAGAGGAGGACGTCCCGCACGTTCGCCAGCGAGGTGACGTCCACGTCACCCAGGTCCACGTCCTTCGGCTTGCCGATCACCCGAAGCCGCGTCCCGGGCTTGAGGTTCAGCTTCTTCGCCAGGCTCATGTCCGCCCCTTCCCGCTCCACCGTGCCACAGGGTGGCGCGAGTCGTCTCCTGTTCGTTTGACAGGCGCGTTGCATGTCCCGTACAGGCGCCGTTTCCCGAGGGAGCCGGGAGGGGTTGCGTGTCCGCTGGCCGCAGGGGACGACCGGGGTACCGCAGGAGCCGGGCTGCCTGCGCGCTGGCGTGGGGGACCGGGCTCGTCCTTCTCCTCGCCGGCTCGCGCGCCCGGGCCCAGGCGACTCCGCCCGCCCCGCACGAGGACATCGCGTTCGACTTCATGAACCTGCTCTCGCAGCACGGCCTCCACGACCTGGACGACGAGCGCTGGAACGCCTACGGGCAGACCACCTACATCTCGGCGTGGAAGCTGCCGTTCGGCGCGCCGTACACCAACCTGAACGGCAGCACGAACTCGCTCCTGACCGGACACGAGCGAAGCTTCACCTGGAGCGCCACGCTCTACCTCGGAGCCAAGCTCTGGCCCGGGGGAGAGGCCTACGTCTCGCCGGAGATCATCGCCGAGCGTCCCCTCTCCGGGCTCCACGGGATCGGCGGGGCGATCCAGATCTTCGAGCTCCAGAAGGGTGGCTCCGAGACGCCGCAGGTCTACCGCGCCCGCCTCTACCTCCGGCAGACCATCGGGTTCGGCGGCGAGTCGCACAAGGTGGAGTCCAACCCCCTGCAGCTCGGAACCACGATCGACGGTCGCCGCCTGGTGATCACCGCCGGCAACTTCACCGTGCTGGACGTCATGGACAAGAACGGGGTGACCGGGGACGCGCACCAGACGTTCTTCAACATGGCCTTCATGACCCACGCCTCGTGGGACTTCGTCGCGGATGCGCGCGGGTACTCGTACGGGGCCGCGCTGGAGCTCTACTGGGACGACTGGGCGGTGCGGGTCGCGCACATGGCGCCTCCGAAGAACCCCAACCAGCTCCCGGTCGACTTCCGCCTCTTCCAGTACTTCGGGGACCAGGTGGAGATCGAGCACGACCACGTCCTCTTCGGACAGCCCGGAGCGATCCGGCTGCTGGGGTACCGGAACCGGGTCTTCACCGGCTCGTTCGACGACGCCGTGGCGGTCTGGCAGGCGGACCCGTCGAAGAATGCCGCGGCCTGCACCTCGTTCAACTACGGCTCGCAGAACGCGCAGGCCCCCGACCTCTGCTGGGTGCGCAAGGACAACGTGAAGGTCGGGATCGGCATCGACGTCGAGCAGTTCGTCGCCAAGGACATCGGTCTGTTCTTCCGCGCGATGTACTCCGACGGTCAGTCCGAGGTGGACGCCTTCAACGCCGCGGACCGGTCGATGTCCTTCGGCGCGGTGGCCAAGGGGACGCTGTGGAACCGGCCCTTCGACGTGACCGGCGTCGGGGTGGGGCTGAGCTGGATCTCCTCCAGCCACGCCCGCTACCTGGCGCTGGGAGGAGTCGACGGCTTCATCGGCGACGGCGCGCTCAACCAGGCCACCGAGGGCGTCTTCGAGACCTTCTACAGCTTCAATCTCTTCAGGGCGATCTGGCTCGCCGGGGACCTCCAGGTCCTCTGGAACCCCGGCTACAACGCCGACCGCGCCGGGCCGGTGGTCATCCTGGGGGCGAAGGTCCATGCCGAGTTCTAGGGCACCGCGCGCCTGCGCCCTCGGGGCCCTGCTCCTCTCGCTCGCGGCGCGGGCGCAGACGCCGGTGCAGGGCTTCGACGCCGAGCGCTTCTATCCCTCGGCCCCGGGGGCGGGCTGGTTCGTGATGGACAGCCTCGACATGCACGGCGAGCTCGGAGGAGCGCTCTCGTTCTCGTCGCGGTACGCGCGCGATCCGCTCCGCGTCGGCGGGACCGCGGTGGTGACCGACTCGGCCTACGGACAGGTCGCGGCAGCGGTCACCTTCCGCTCCTGGCGCTTCTCGCTCGGGTTCGATTTTCCCTACGCGGTGACGGGCCGGACGGTCACTCTCGGTGGATACGCGTACCCCGGGCCGGACCTGGACCTCGGCTCTCACCCCGACACGCTCTCCGACGTCCGCGTCGGCGTCGACACCCGCCTGCTCGGCGCGGCCGACGGGCCGTTCCGCGTCGGGCTGGGGGCGCACCTCTGGATTCCGAGCGGGCCGGTCGACCAGTACGTCTCGGACGGCACCTACCGCGGCATGGTGCGCCTGCTCTTCGCCGGCGACGTCGCCTGGCTCGCCTACGCCGGCAACGTGGGGGTCCACGTCCGGCCGCGGGACGACGGGGGCGTCCCCGGAGGGCCGCGGGGCAGCGAGCTCCTCTTCGGGGTCGCCGCCGGCGTGAAGCTGCCCATCGGAGAATCGCACCGCGCGGTCATCGGGCCCGAGGTCTACGGCGCGACTGCGTTCGAGGGCTTCCTCAAGTCGGACACGACGAGCGCCGAGGCCCTGCTCTCGGGCCGCATCGAGGGGACGGGGGCGGGCACCCAGCTGCGGGTGAAGCTCGGCGCCGGCGTGGGCCTTGGCTCGAGCTTCGGCACCCCGGCCTGGCGCGTCATGTTCCAGATCGAGATGTTTGGCCAGAACGAGCCGGGGACCTCGGTGGAGACCACCCAGCGAGGTTTCGACGGGCCACGGAACGGAGCCGTGCAGCGGGTTTTCTGAGGCCGAGTGGGCTAGAGGGAACGGATGCTCGACACGCTGAAGAACCCGACGGTGAAGGCGGCGATCACGGCGCTCCAGGCCGGGGACCGGAAGGCCTGGTCCGCCCTGTTCGAGGCCGACGCCGAGCTGTTCGACGACGGCAGCCCGCGAAGCCTGGAGAAGTTCACTCGCGACGCCCTGGGCCACGAGCGGTTCCGCTCCATCGATCGGGTGGGGAGCGACGGCCTCGAGGTGATCGGCAAGTTCCACTCCGACCAGTGGGGCGACCTCCGGACGTACTTCCGGTTCCACCTCGGCCCGGAGGGGAAGATTCACCGTCTGGACATCGGGCAGGCGGACTAGAAACGGCCCGGTGCACACGGTCATCGTCATCGGCGTGGGCCTCGTCCTGCTGGCGGTCTGCCTGGCCGTGGCCCGCGCGGTCGGTGAGCCCGGCGCGGTGCGCTCCGCCGTCCTGGTGTTCCTCCCCCTCTGGCTGGCGGGCACGGTGGCGAACCTGGTCCTGGGCGTGAAGAGGGCCGGCTACACGGTGGCCGAGGAAGCCCCGATCGCGGCCGTCGTCTTCGCCGTGCCGGCAGTGGTCGCACTCCTCGTCTGGTGGCGCCTTCGCTGAAGGACCGGGCACCGTGACCCGCAACATCGCGTTCCTGACGACGCTGGCCATGATCTGCTTCGCCGGGAACTCGCTCCTCTGCCGGCTGGCGCTGAGGGGCGGGGGAATCGACGCGGCCAGCTTCACCACGGTGCGGCTGGGCTCGGCGGCGCTGGTCATGTCCGTCCTGGCCCGGCTGCTCAGCCGGACCCGGGCGCACGGCGGAAGCTGGACGTCCGCCATCGTCCTCTTCGTCTACGCGATCGCCTTCTCGCTCTCCTACGTCCAGATCGGAGCCGGGATCGGAGCGCTGCTCCTCTTCGGCACCGTCCAGGTCACGATGATCGGCTGGGGCCTGATGCAGGGCGAGCGGCCGCGGCTCCTCGAATGGGTCGGCATCGTGCTCGCGGTGGTGGGGCTGGTGCTGCTCACGCGTCCCGGGGTCTCCGGATCGCCGCTCTCCGGCATGGCGCTGATGATCGTGGCCGGGATCGGCTGGGGGATCTACTCGCTCCGCGGACGCCGGAGCGCCGATCCCCTCCAGACCACGGCGGCGAACTTCGTGCGCACCATCCCCATGGTCCTGTCCCTGGTCGCGGTCAGCTTCGCCGTCGAGCGGCCTCACCTCTCGACGGTGGGGGTCGCGGCGGGCATCGCCTCGGGCGGGCTCACCTCGGGCATCGGCTACGTCCTGTGGTACCGGGCGCTCTCGAAGCTCACCGCGGTGCAGGCGGCCAGCGTCCAGCTCACCGTGCCGGTGCTCGCCGCGCTGGGAGGAATCCTCCTCCTCGGCGAGGGGCTCACCGTCCGCCTGGTCGGAGCGGCGGTCCTCATCCTGGGCGGCATCGCGCTCGCCATCTTCGAGCACGCCCGGCCCGGGAGCCGTTGACGTCGAAATGTCCGGCGTGGACTGGGTCGGGCGTCTAACGCCCTGAACCGGCCCGAGGGCCCAGCGACGAGGTGGCATGACGATGAGCGAGTTCGTGTTTCTGTTCCGGGCCAGCGAGGAAGAGCGACAGGCGGCGATGGGAACGCCCGAGCGGGCGCAGAGGGCCATCCAGGCCTGGACCGCCTGGATGCGCGACCTCGAGTCCAGGGAGAAGCTCAAGGAGCGAGGCAGGCCGCTGCAGACCGGCGGCAAGGTCGTGCGGACGAAGGGCGTGACCGATGGCCCCTACGCCGAAACGAAGGACATCGTGCTCGGGTTCGTCATCGTCGACGCGCGCGACCTCGCCGAGGCGACCGAGCTCGCCCGCGGCTGCCCGATGGTCGAGGGCGGCGGGGGGGCCGTCGAGGTGCGGCCCGTGGACGCGACCCGTGTGCTGGAGCGGTGAGGCGGCGCTGGAAGACGGCCCCGTAGAAACCATCGGTTCCGTGACGGTGCGGCAGGGCGACGAGGGCGCGCCCCCGGCGGAGCTCGGCGGGTGCTGGCGCAGCCTCCTGCTTGAAGTGTGGACGCTTCTCCAGGAAGCGGCGGACGACGTCCTCGTTCTCCTCGGGCCGCACCGTGCAGGTGACGTAGACCAGCCTTCCGCCGGGCCGTACCCGGCGAGCGGCGGCATCGAGCAGCGCGCGCTGGATCGGCGGCCAGCGCCGGAACGACCTGACGTCGAGCCGCCAGCGCACATCCGGGCCGCGGCGGAGCGAGCCCAGCGCGGAGCACGGGGCGTCGACGAGCACGGCGTCGTAGAGCTCGTCGCCGAGCTCGTGGAGGATGCGCACGTTCGCCGAGGCCCCCGCGCGTTCCACCCGGTGCCGCAGCCGCTCGAGCGCCTGGCGGTCTATGTCGTGGGCGTCCACCCGCCCCTCGCCCTGCAGCGCCGCGGCGAGGAGCAGCGTCTTCCCGCCCGAGCCCGCGCACAGGTCGAGGATGCGCATCCCGGGGCGCGCCCCGACCAGTGCTCCGGCGAGCTGACTCCCCTCGTCCTGGACCTCGAAGAGCCCCTGCTGGTGCGAAGGAAGCCCGAGGATGTTGGGCCGGCCCTCGAGATGGAGCGCGTCGGGAGCGTGCCGACCCGGTCGACTCTGCACTCCCTCGGCCCGGAGCCGCTCGGCGAGCGCGTCGCGGTCGGTGCGAAGGCGGTTGGCCCGGATCGTCACCGGCCCCGGGAGGTTGCAGGCGGCGGCGAAGAGCGGGGCCTCACGGCCGAGGGCGTGCTCGAGCTCCCGGGCGAGCGCCGGTGGCCACGAGAGGCGCGTCGGCCAGTCGCCGGGCGGTGGCCGGGGCTCGGGCGGCTGGGCGCCGGTCCAGGAGCGGACGCTCTTGACCGGAAGGTGGGCGACGTCGCGGAGCAGCGCGGTGACCAGGGCGAGCGGATCGTCGGAGCCCGCGTGGTGGGCGAGGCGCCTCCGCCAGAGGGCGACCCCGAAGACGGCCTCGGCGGCGATGGCACGCTGGGCGGCGTCCCAGCCGGTGTTCGAGCGGAGCAGGACGGTGAGCTGCCACGCGGCGTCGCCGCCATGGAGCACGGGGCCGATGGTCTCGAGCACCTCGCGCCGCACCTCGGGGAACCTCGACCAGTCGAGCCGCGCCAGGCGGTCCCGGAGGGTGCGCTCGAGCGCGTGCAGCGACGGGGCGCGCGTCCCCGTGGAGGCCCGGGGGGTCACGCCCCGGAGAATGCCCGATCGGTCTGCCGTCGGCGCCTCAGTCACCCGGGTGGCACAGCCGGCCGATGACCTCGTCGAGCGCGGCGCGCATCGCGGACGGCGATCCGGCGCGGAAGCGCTGACCGTGGCCCGGCAGGACCCACTGGAACCGGAGGGGACGGAGCCGCTCCAGCGACCGGAGCTGCTCGGGCCACGAGTACCAGCAGACGCCCCGGCCCATGTCGAGGCGTTGGTCGTCCTCGTCCCACCAGAGGTGATCGCCAGTGAAGAGGAACTTCTCGCGGTACAGGAGCGCCACGGAGCCCCGGGTGTGGCCGGGCACCGGAACGAGCGTGAGCTCGGCGTCGAGCGCGACGGGCCCGGTTCCCGTGATTCGCCGTTCGACGGCAAGCCCGCCAGCGTCGGCGGCGTGCATGATGCGCTCGCAGCCGAAGCGGCGGGCGAAGATCGCATGGTCGGCGACGTCGTCCTGGTGGGAGAGGACCATCGTCCGGACGCCGCCCAGGGCCTCGATGCGCTCGAGGAGCGGGCGCGCGGCGCGGGGCGAGTCGACGAGGACGTTCCCGGCCGGCCGGACGATGAGGTACGAGGACGCGCCGTAGGAAGACTCGGAGTGCCAGCCGCAGTAGAAGATCTCCTCCTCCAGGCGCTCCGGGAACGCGGCGATCGCCCCGGCGATCGGCCGCTTCGGCGAGGTTCCGATGCTCGCGGTGGGGCAGGCGACGAGGGCCATGAGCGCGCGGTGCTCCGCATCGGCGGCGCTGGGCTGGGCGCTGACGAAGGACTGCCCGCGGCGACCGGAGCGACCGAAGGTCGCGGGCGCGATCTCCCGGCAGGCGCCACAGTCGATGCAGCTGTCGTCGACGAAGAAGGCGCCGGGGACGTTCTCGTCGAGCCGTGCGGCCAGGCGGGCCATCGGGGAATTCATGCTCCGCTTCCGCCGTCATTGCACGGCCATCGGCCCTGAGACGCCCGTGACTGTACCGTGCCGGGCCCGGGGTGCCTGTTAGCCTCGGCGCCATGCGGATCGCCATCCTGACCTTCGACGGGTTCAACGAGATCGACTCGTTCGTCGCCTCGTACATGATCAACCGAGTGACCCGGCCCGGCTGGAAGGCGGAGATCACCTGCCCAGGACCGGTCGTCGAATCCGGGAGGGGCGTCCGCGTCCACGCGCAGCAGCCGCTGGAGTTCACGGCCCAGGCCGACGCGGTGCTGGTCGGGAGCGGCAGCCAGTCTCCACATCTCAGCGAGGACCCCCGCATTCTTTCGCGGCTCGTGCTCGATCCCCGGCGGCAGCTCCTCGGCTCGCAGTGCTCGGGGGCGCTGATCCTGGCGAAGCTGGGGCTGCTCGAGGCGCGGCCGATCTGCACCGACCTCGGCACGCGCCCGCGCCTCGAGGCTGCGGGGTTTCACGTCCTGGAGCAGCCGTTCTTCGCCCGCGGAAACGTGGCGACCGCCGGAGGCTGCCTCTCCTCTCACTACCTCGCGACGTGGTTCCTCTGGACGCTGGCCGGGTCGTCCGCCGCGGAGGAGGCCCTCGCCTACGTGGCGCCCGTCGGTGAGGAGCGCGAGTACGTCGCGCGGGCAATGGGCATCGTCGGCGAGTTCATCGACCGGCCGGCCCGCGGAACGAGCCAGACCCGCCCCAGCCCGTAGGACGGGGACCGAGGACGTCGACACCAGCGGTGGGTTCTCGCCGACCGGCGGCGCGCCGTCGCGCTCGACGCGGCGCTCGAGCGGTCAATGCGCACCTCCGAGCGGCTCCGGTTGGGGAGCGAGGCCCCCATGAGGTGGAGGTAGCAGTCGCTCGCACCATCGCGCTCAAGCGTCCACCGGATTCCGTTATCGCCGGAGGCACGGGATACTCCTCTCGTGCAGAACCGGCCGTTCTCGGTCCTCATCCCATCCGCAGTCCTCACCTTCCTGCTCGCACTGGGCGTCGCGTCCGGCTGTTCTGGACGCATCGACACGCAATGCTCGGTGGCGTCCGACTGCAGCGCGGGCGCCTCCTGCATCCAGGGGGCATGCGTCCGTCTGCCGCAGTGCTCGCGCTCCGGCGACTGCGACGCGGGCAGCAGCTGCATCGCCGCGGCCTGCGTCCCGGTGGGCAACCCCTGCTCGAACAATCGCGACTGCGCCGCGGGGGCGACCTGCAGCAGCCACTCGGTCTGCGCGCCGCCCAGCTGCACCAGCGCCATCGACTGCGGGCTGGAGCAGATCTGCGTCCAGGGCTCCTGCGCTCCGGTGGGGACGCCGCTTCCCCCGGTGCCCGACGGCGGCTTCCCGCCTCCGCCACCCGACGCCGGCCCGACCTGCGTGAACCTCCAGTGTGCCCAGGTCGCCTGCGCCGACGGTGGGACCACCACGGTCATGGGCTCGGTGTTCGACCCCAGCGGGCAGGTGCCGCTCTACAACGCGCTGGTCTACGTGCCCAACGGCGAGGTGAAGCCCTTCACCCAGGGGGTGACCTGCGATCGATGCGGCAGCACCACCACCGGTGACCCGCTGGTCATCGCTCTCACCGACGCCACCGGCTCCTACACCCTGAAGAACGTCCCCGCCGGGACCAGCTTTCCCCTGGTGATGCAGATCGGGAAGTGGCGGCGGCAGGTCACCATTCCCGCGGTGCCGGCCTGCAGCGTGTTGACGCTCACCGATCCGAACCAGCAGCGGTTCCCGAGGAACAAGAGCGAGGGCGACATTCCGCAGATGGCCATCGCCACCGGCTCGGCCGACCCCTTCGAGTGCCTCCTCCTCAAGATGGGGATCGACACCTCCGAGTTCACCCGGCCCGACTCCACGGGCCGCGTGCACATGTACGTGACACCGCAGGGCAGCCCTCCGCCCCTCCAGCTCGACGGGGGCAGCGCGCCGGCGGCGAGCCTCTGGTCCGACGCGGGCACGCTCTCCCGGTACGACGTCGTGCTCCTCCCCTGCGAGGGCTCCGAGTACCGCAAGCCGGACGCGGGCATCCAGAACCTCGTCAACTACACCTCGGCCGGCGGCCGGCTCTTCGTCACCCACTACAGCTACGTCTGGACGGCGTTCAACGCGCCGTTCAACAGCGTGGCCAACTGGGTCCCCGACGCGCCCCAGAACCACGACCCGCCCGATCCGTTCAATGGACTGATCGACACCTCCTTCCCCAAGGGCCTCGCCTTCCAGGACTGGCTCTCCAACGTGGGGGCGCTGGACGGCGGCACCCTGCTCATCCGCGAGCCGCGCGACGACGTCGGGCCGGTGAACCTCGATGGCGGTACCCGGTGGGTCTACGGACCGAACCCGAACAACACCACCACGCCGGTCACCACCCAGCACCTCACCTGGAACACGCCGATCTTCCCGCCGCCACAGGCGGACGGTGACGCCGGGGTGGAGTGCGGCAGGGTGGTGTTCAGCGACTTCCACGTGACCGCGGCCGGCCTGCTCAACAACAAGGGACAGTTCCCCAGCTCCTGTGCATCGGGCGCGCTCACGCCGCAGGAGAAGGCGCTGATCTTCATGCTCTTCGACGTCTCCTCCTGCGTGCAGGACGACCACAAGCCTCCCGAGGTCTGCCCCGGGCTCGGCCAGTCCTGCTCCCCGACCCAGCCCTGCTGCGGCGGCCTCACCTGCCTCGGCCAGTCGCTCGCCGCCTGCGTCGGCGGAGAGCCCTGCTCCTGCACCGTTCCCATCAACTGATGAGCCCGCACCCTCGCTCCAGCCTGCTGCTGCTCGGCGCGGCCCTGCTCCTCGCCGCCGGCTGCCAGACCTACGACTTCGAGCCCGTCGCGCCGATCAGCCTCGGCCAGACGACGACCTCGGTCAGCATCACCGCCAGGCAGCTGAAGCCGAACCTCATGCTGGTCCTCGACCGCTCGGGGTCGATGAACCTGCCCTTCGATCCCACGCAGGCCGCCTGCGGCTCGTGCGGACAGTCCGGACAGCCGGCCTGCGACCCGGTGGCCTGCCCCACGCGGTGGGACACCCTGATCGGCACCGCCGACGACTTCCTCACCAAGCACGGGACGGTGGCCCGGATGGGGGTGGCGTTCTTCCCCTCGCTGTCCACCGCGACGATCACCGACCCCGGCAGCGGAGTGCAGAGCGGCTTCTGCGGTCCGGCGAACGGGATCGACGTGGCGCTTCCGACCGCGGACGACGACGCGACGCTGACCGCCAGCGCGAACGCGGTGGACTTCGCGATCAAGCGCGTGGGGGCGACCGACTCCCCGCTCTCCGGGG
>Ga0335079_10003908_pt1 | contig 17154 bp, 14 predicted proteins | sample Lox_Sample_33_FD_206719 | JGI IMG/M metagenome (GOLD analysis project Ga0335079, IMG submission 206719) | Soil microbial communities from Loxahatchee National Wildlife Refuge, Florida, United States - Lox_Sample_3.3 | ecosystem: Environmental > Terrestrial > Soil > Wetlands | place: USA... | reverse complement strand
CCGCGAAGTGAGCGAACCGGTTTGCACGCTAATCCGATGAGGCTGAAGCGCCGGCATGCGCTGATGCGATTGCTTGAAAGCGAAGCGGGCTGAAGCGCCGGCAATCGAGAGTCGTGTTTTTTTCGGTGATCCACTCGCGAACCAATTTTGCCGTGATGGGCGTCAGCAGAACACCGCTGCGAAAGTGGCCCGTAGCGAAGAGAAGGCCTTCCACATCAACCGGGCCGAGGATGGGCAGATGATCCGGGGAATCGGGGCGAAGTCCTGCCCAAGTTTCCTCGATTCGCGCATCCTTGAGTGCGGGGACAAGTTCCGTTGCCGCTGCGCTGAGCTTGGAGATTCCACCAAGAGTTACCGTTTTTTCAAAACCGAGATACTCGACCGTGGCTCCCGCCAAAATGCGGCCGTCATTCCTGGGAACGAGGTAGATATTTTCCGACCAAAGAACCCGCTCGATGGGCACACCCTCACACCGGAGCGAGAGCATCTGCCCTTTTGCGGGGCGAACGGGCGCGTAAATTGAAGCCCCGGAGATACCCGCGGAGAAACTGCCTGTGGCGATTACGGTGAACTGCGACGCAAACTTTTCGGCACCGGAAATAAGCCCCAAGCAACGCGTGCCCTCACGCCAGATGGCGTCTATGGGCGTCCCGGAAATAAGCTTCACGCCGGATCGTTGCGCGGACTGAAGTATCGATTGAATCAGAGCGCGATTGTCCACGGAGGCTTCCGCTGGCCGGAGAACAGCGGCTTCGACCTCGGCGGCAAGAGCGGGCTCCAATTCACGAGCTTCGGGTCCGCTGATGGGCTCGGCTGGAAGTCCCAGCCCGTGATGCAAGGCGACAATCGTATTCAGTTCTTCGCGGGCGCTGCGAGAGACAATCGCCTGAAGAGTGCCCTTCGGGCGGAAACCGGTGCTGCTCCCAGAAAGCTCCTCGACCGTTTGGATAAAGGCGGGATAGAGGGCCATGCTGGCCTTTCCCAGGGGGACAAGCGGAAGCATGGCGGGACTCTCGGGGGCGGGAGAGAGAATTCCGGCGCTCGCCCAGGAGGCTTCTCTGCCGGGCTCCTGGCGATCGAAGAGGCCGACGTTGAGGCCGGCGCTGGCCAGCTCCAGGGCAATGGCTCCGCCGATCAAGCCGCCACCGGCGACGGCGACATCAAATATCCGCATGGGCTCATTCTAACTGAAATGAGGGAGCTTCGCGCGAGGTCGAGCGAGACAGAAATCGAGCAAAGTAGAGAGTAGCTAATGTGAATTGAGGAGTTCCTGGGAAAGGAGTTCGGCTTTTTTTGCGAGATTGCTTGCGCGGGTCCAATCGCGCTCGCCGGCAGCTTCGCGGGACTGCGCAATGAAGCTGGACACTTTGGACACAATGTCGGATTGCAGTGCGCTGAGAGCGCGTCCGCGAACCGTCAGCAAGTTTCGCTCGGCGATGCTGAGGCTCTCGCTGGTCTCTTGTTGGGCTTCGGCCAGTTCCTGCGGCGTAAACTGTGGGACAAGAAGAGGAGTACGGTTGCTGCGATTGAGATCCGAATCGGTGGCCGGGGAAATTGTGTGAGGGCGCGGTGGTTCACTGCGGGGGCCTTCCAGGGGTGTTGGCGGGGCTGGAAGCTCCAGCCTGAGATCGGGAGCCAAATCCTGAGGGAGCGCCGCAATGGGGATGTTGCTGGCCAGGACGGGTCGAACCTGAATCGCGGTGGCCCACGGAAATGCGCGCGACCTTTTTTCCGCGCAGCCCGAGAGAACCAAGACAGGGAGGCAGAATATGCCGATGATCCACCAAAGTCGATTCTCAATGAGACGCGGAGTTGGCTGGTAGTGGGGCCGGGTCATGTTCAGGCCGCGAGCGGCAGCTCAATGCGGAAGGTCGTGCCGCGGCCCACCTCCGAGATAAAGTCTATCGAACCGTTGTGGAGCTGAACAATGCGGAAGGTGCTCGCCAGGCCGATGCCGCTTCCACCGGGCCTCGTGGTGAAGAAGAGCTGAAAGATCTTTTGCTGATTTTCCGCAGGAATGCCTTTGCCAGTATCGGCGACGGAAATCTCGGCCATGTCTCCCTTGCGGTTGAGCATCAAACGCAACTGTCCACCGTTCGGCATGGCATCCACTGCATTCAGAACAAGATTGAGAACGGCCTGGCGCAGAAGACCGCGATCAGCGAAAACTTCGGGAACATCCGCGATGAGATTTTGGGAAACTTCGACGTGGGCCTGTTGCAACTGGGGCAAAGCGACAGCAAGGACATCGCGGAGGAGAACCGCCAGGTTCGTGGCCTCCAGCCGGATTTCCATGGGGCGCGTGAAATCGAGAAATCTCTTGACCACGGCGTCCAGGCGGTCAATTTCGCTGTCCAGAACCTGAACGGCCTGACGGGCTGCGGTATCGCCATCGAGGGGAAGGGATTCCTTGAGGTTTTCAAGCCACAGGCGCATCGAATTCAACGGATTCTTCACTTCGTGAGCGACACCTGCGGTAATGCGTCCAAGAGCGGCCAAACGTTCGCTCACTTGAAGCTGCGTATTGATGCTCTCAAGGGAATCCAGGTCCCGCAGAGTTACAAGCGCGCCGATGCGTTCACCGGCTTCCTGAATGGCCTGGACGCTGACGCCCACGCGGCGAGAGCCTTGGGGGGTCTCCAGTTCGGTTTCCGAGGTGATTTCCCCGAGTTCATCGCCCTCAAAATGCAGAGCCTGGCGCAAAGGGTGGTCGAGAGGGAAAATTTCCGTGACGCGACGCCCGAGGAACTGGCCCGCCGGCGCGCCAAGGAATTTCTCCGCGGCCGGGCTCACCATGACGGCGCGGGCGTCTCTGGTGAAGAGGAGCAAGCCGTCCTCGAGGCCAGCCATGACGGAATTCAGGTTTTCCCTGAGAGTGCTGAAGATTTCGTGAACGCCCCGCAAGTGCTGGCCGACCTGGGAGATTTTGCGGCTGACCTGGCCGAATTCGTCGGTACCGCCTGCAATACCCTTGTGTGGCGGGAATGGCGCGTCGTACTGTCCAGCCGATATGCGATCGAGTTGAGCCGCGATGTCCTGCAGAGGAGAGAGGGTGGCGCCGATGACCACCATAGTGAGACCGGTAGAGATCAAAAGGGCGACGAGGACGATCGTGCCTGATGTCCGCAACGTGGGCGCCAGCTGGTCGCGGAGAAACGCGGTATAAACTCCGACGCGGACCTCGCCGAAGGGTTGTCCCGCCATATCGAAGGGGTAATCCAGCTCGTAAACTCTTCCAGGACCGTAGAGCGCCCGCATTTGACTGAGGATGTTTCCCTGGACCAGCGCGGAAATTGAGGGCTGCCGGGGCATCAAGCTTCCCACGTCCTTCGGGTCACTCGAAATCAGCGCCATGCCATTGTGATCCACGATGCTGACATCGTAAATATAGGGCATGTTCCCCCTTGCAGCCTCCAGCTCGGATTTCAAACCATCGCTGATCTCAAATGCATGCCGAACGTAATCATGGATTTCCTGGGGGTCCCGCGAAGCGGGCAGAATACCTTCTGATTTTGCGTCGGAGATAGCGTGCTTGGCTTGTAGAAATACCTCCTGAGCGAGTTCAGCCGAGCGCTGGTTCGCTTCTCGCAAGACTTCGTCCATGAGGCGAGAGAGAAAAACAACGGACAACACGGCCACGACGAGGAAGACAAGGCCCGTCATGATCAAGGTGAGTTTCGTCCGCAGCCGCAGCCGCAGGTGCATGGCGCTTTCCTACTCCGAATCCGCGTGCGCGGTGCCGTATTCCTTGAGTTTGTTGTGAAGCGTCTTCAAGCTGATGCCGAGAAGCTCCGCGGCACGCGTTTTGTTGTTTCCCGTGGCGCTCAGGGTTTGAAGGATCAATTCGCGTTCCATTGCGTCCACCGTGGTTCCAATGGGAAATTTGATGCTGCCAAGATCACCCGGTCCTTTCGGCTGCGTTTTCCCGAACTCTCCGGGCAGGCACGCGCGGGTAATCAGATCTTTCTCGCACATGATGGCGGACCGCTCGAGGACGTTGCGGAGTTCACGGATATTGCCCGGCCAGGTGTGGCTCATGAAAATGTCCATGACCTCCGTGCCGATGCCCTTCACGTTCTTTCCGTGTTTAGCGTTGACGTCGCGCAGAATATGCTCGACGAGCAACGGAAGGTCGTCTTTGTGTTCGCGCAGGGGAGGCAGGTGAATATGAAACACGTTAAGCCGGAAGTAGAGGTCTTGCCGAAGCTGGCCTCCGGATACAGCTTGTTCCGGATCTTTGTTGGTTGCTGCGAGGACGCGCACGTCCACGGGCGTCTCGGTTTTGCTTCCCAGCCTGCGCACTTTGCGATCTTCGAGCACGCGAAGGAGCTTCGCCTGCGTGGGAGCAGGCATCTCCCCAATTTCGTCCAAAAGGAGCGTGCCGCCATCGGCCAGTTCAAAGCAGCCGATGCGGCGCTCCGCCGCTCCCGTAAAAGCGCCGCGTTCGTGGCCGAAGATTTCGCTTTCCATGAGGGTTTCGGGAATGGCGGAGCAATTGATGGCCACAAAAGGGCCACCCGCGCGGGGAGAAAGCTTGTGAACGGTCCGCGCGACGATTTCCTTGCCGGAGCCTGTTTCGCCGGTAATCAAAACAGAGGCCGAACTCGGAGCAGCCATTTCCACGATGCGCATGACTTCCTGCATGGGCTTTGAAGCGCCGACGAGATCGCCGAGGCGGCCGGTTTCACGCAATTGACGCTGCAACACCGCGAGCTGCCGCGCGTCGCGCGCTTTGCCCAGGGCGCGATCCAACAAAGCCCGCAGTACTGGCCCTTTCAGGGGTTTCTCGATGTACCAGAAGGCGCCACATTCGATGGCGGCCACCGCACGCTCTTCACTCCCTTTGCCGGTGATGATGATCGCGGGGACATCGGTGAGATCAGGACCAAGCTGCTTCAAAAGGTCGAGACCGTTCATACCGGGAAGCTCGACATCCGCGATGAGGCTGTCCGGCTGGAAAGTTGCGAACTTGGCGAGCGCATCCTCCGCGGATTGCACTCCGAGAACTTCGCAGCCCCAGCGCTGCAGCAGTTGTTCGTATCCTTTGCGGGCGTTCTCTTCGTCTTCCACGATCAGGACACGGTCCTTCCGCTCGCCGGTCTCGACGGCGCGCACGGCGGACTTTTTGTCGTCACCCATGAGGCTCAACCTTTCCCAGTCTGGAACTTCTATCTTCGCAGAATCGGGGCTGGGATGAACACTTTGAATCTAACAAGCCTGAGGAAGGCTGCCAAGCAATCACGGAAGAAAAATGGTGTTTGCACGTTCCGTGAAGGCAAGGACAAGCTTGAGGGAAGATCGTTACCGTAAGGCGCTTACGGGGCTAGCCTTCCCGGCTGGGGCGAGAGGTCATGTATAATTGCATGAGGGGAATTTTCCATATTTATGCCCGATAGGCTGAAGCCGGTGCGCGCCGGCTCGAAGATCCGCATGCGGAGAAGAATGCGTTCTCTGAGGACGCGCGCACGCGAACTGCGCGCGATCGGAAAAGCGCTGCGTTCGACAAAGCACCCCTTTCTCGTGCACATCATCCCCATGCGCCGTTGCAATCTGGCGTGCGCCTACTGCAACGAATTTGACGATGTATCCAAACCCGTGCCGGTTGAGGAGATGAAGCACCGCCTGGATCATTTGGCGAACATGGGAACCTCCATCATCACCATCAGTGGCGGGGAGCCACTGATGCATCCGGAGTTGGAAGATGTGATTCGCCATATCCGGAAGCGCGGCATGATCGCGGGAATGATCACCAACGGTTTCCTCCTAAGCGTGAAGCGCATCCAGAGCTTGAATGACGCGGGCCTCGAACATTTGCAGATCAGCATAGACAACGTGACGCCGGATGAAGTTTCTCTGAAGAGCCTGAAGACCTTGGACAGCCGCCTGGAGATGCTGGCGGAGCACGCAGAGTTTCAGGTGAATATCAATTCCGTGCTGGGCAGCGGAGTGAAGAATCCGGAGGACGCCCTGAACATCGCCCGCCGTGCCGTGGAGCTGGGTTTCACGAGCACCGTCGGGATCATTCACGATCACAATGGACAGCTCAAACCGTTGAACCCGAGGCAGATCGAGATCTTCGAAGAGATCATGAAACTCGGAAAGAGATCCTTTTCGCGGTTCAATGATTTTCAGCACAACGTGGCACGCGGCCGGGAACACAAGTGGCGCTGCCGGTCCGGTTCCCGCTATCTCTATGTTTGCGAGGATGGACTGGTGCACTGGTGCTCGCAGCAACGCGGTTACCCGGGAATTCCTCTTGCGCAGTATACTTCCGAGATGCGCCACCGGGAATTCTTTACGGAGAAATTCTGCGCGCCGCGCTGCACGGTTTCCTGCGTGCAACAGGTGGGCATTCTGGACAATTGGCGGGCCCCTCAAACCTTGAAGCCCACTCCGATGACTCCTCCGGTGGCTCCGGACCTGGTGCAGATCGGGAATTCGCGCAATTCTCCCTGAACCTAAACCACTCTAATTCGGAATTGATCTTGTGCAGGACTTCGTTTCACTTGGCGCACAGGCCTGCTTCCGTCGAATTGACGTTCAAGAATGATTTTACAAGAATAATCCCATGCCCGGACCCGCCATCGAGATCGAAAATCTGACAAAGGATTATCCCACCGGCTTTCTCGAGACGAAGAAGGTGCGTTCCCTGGACGGCTTGACGATGCAGGTGCAGCCTGGGGAAGTGTTCGGTTTTCTTGGACCCAATGGCGCGGGAAAGTCCACGACCATCAAGCTGCTGATGAGGATTATCTTTCCCACGGCCGGAACGGCGCGCATTTTGGGGAAGCCCATCAGCGATATCGGAATGCACCGAGATATCGGATACCTTCCCGAGCAGCCGTATTTTTATGATTATCTGACAGCAGCGGAATTGCTGGATTACTTCGCAAGATTTCACGAATTGCCGGCAGCCTTACGCCGTGAACGTGTAGCGCAGATGTTGAAACGTGTGGGGCTCGAAACCGCGGGGAAAATTCAGCTTCGAAAATATTCCAAAGGCATGCTCCAGCGCGTGGGACTCGCGCAGGCGATTCTGCACGACCCGAAACTCGTTGTTCTGGATGAACCGATGTCAGGACTCGATCCCATCGGCCGCAGGGAAGTTCGCGACATCATTCTGGAATTGAAGCAGCAAGGCAAGACGGTCCTCTTTTCGACGCATATTCTCCCCGATGCGGAGACGTTGTGCGACCGCGTGGCGGTCATCGTCGGCGGAAAGTTGCACGGGGTCGGCAAGCCCGGAGAAATCGTGGGCGTGAGATCGCAGGGAGTGGAGATTCTGTGCGACTACGCCTCGGAGGATAATGTCCGGCCAGCTGTGCTTGCCGGCGCGGCGCAAAGCGGGTCCCACTATCGCCTGCAAGTCTCGGATGAAGTACTTTATGTCACATTGGAGCAACTGTGGAAGGCGGGGGCGAGGATCGTCACGGTGACGCAGATCAAGCCGACCTTGGAAGAATACTTCATGCACCTTGTGGCAGCGAACCGAGCACAGGCCGCCGCCGTGGAGGTGAGCGGCAAATGAAGTGCATCGGGATCGTTGCCTGGAACACTTTTCGCGAAGCGGTGCGCGACCGCGTGCTGTACAACCTGGTTTTGTTTGCGTTCCTGATGATGGCTGCCGCCATATTCGTTGGGCAGATTTCCATCGGGATCGAGGGAACGGTTATCGTCAGCCTGGGATTGACGGCGATTTCCGTGATCGGACTATTGATTGCCGTTTTTCTGGGTGTCGGGCTGGTTTCCAAGGAGATGGACAAGCGCACGCTTTATGCGATTCTCGCCAAGCCGGTAAGCCGCTGGCAATTTCTCCTGGGAAAATTTGGTGGGCTGGCGCTGACGCTGGCTGTAAATACGCTGGCTATGGGCGCCGCGCTGATTCTGGTGCTGCTTTATGTGAAGCATTCGCTGCAAGCTTCCGATGCAGGCGTGCTTGTCGCCGTCTATTTCATCTGGTTGAAACTGGCTCTGGTGGTGGCCCTGGCTTTGCTTTTTTCCTGCTTTACCTCGCCGCTGCTGGCCATTCTTTTTACTGCCGGTCTTTACGTTGCCGGGCTTTTCGTCGAAGACATGAGGACCGTTCACAGCGCGCAGATGAGCGAAGTGTTTCAGTCTTTTCTGCGCGGAGTCTCCTACCTTTTGCCGAATTTCCAGAATTTCGACGTGATGGGGGAAGTGGCGCATGGACGAGGCGTGCCGTTCGCGCTTGCTCTCCAGAATACGGCGTATGCCGCGCTTTATTGCGCGATGGTGATCTTCGCGGCCATTGTAATTTTCTCGCGGCGCAACCTGAAATGAACGGATCCAAATTCACTGCGGTCTGGCTGGCTGTGGTTTTCGCATTCGGCTTCGCGGGAATCTGGCATTTGCAACACCGCATTGACGCGGAGCGTGCCGCGCTGCATCAGGAAGAAGATGAAATCCTTCTGCGTTCCGGGAAGCTGATGAAGGTCTTGTCCCTGGAGTATGCGCCGTTCGTCGCCACGATTTATTGGACCCGGGCGGTGCAGTATTACGGCAACAAGAGAGTCCACGAAGACATGAACCTCGAGAGTCTTTGGCCCCTGCTCGATGTGGCCACAACCCTGGATCCCAACCTGATTCCTCCGTACCGCTTCGGCTCGACTTTTCTTGGAGAGCCGCAGCCACAAGGAGCGGGGAGGCCGGATTTGGCCATCAAGCTCCTGGACCGGGGCATTCGCGCAAACCCTGATCATTGGAGACTCTACGAGGATTTGGGATTTGTCTATTATTTCGGGATGAGGGATTACGCAAAAGCGGCAAACGCCTTTCTCGAAGGCAGCAGGAACCCCAAGGCCCCCGTCTGGATGAAGATCATGGCGGCGCGAATCGCCGAGAAGGGCGAATCTCGAGATACTTCAACATTCCTCTGGACCGAGATTTACAACTCGACCAAGGATCCGATGCTCAAGGAAAACGCCAGAATTCAGTTGATGCTGTTGCATTCCGACGAGGACATTGACCAGCTCGATCAACTCGCAGAGGAATTTCAGAAGAAGACAGGGCATCGGCCCGCAGGCATGCGAGAACTTGTTGGAGCCGGACTGTTGCCCAGGGAACCCGTTGATCCAAAAGGCTTCACGTATGTTTTTGGCAAGGACGGCAAGGTGCAGTTGAATCCAGCCAGCCCTCTTTACAAGGATTTGCCAATCTATCGCAGGCCCATCTGAGCGGCAGTATTGCCGCAGACGTGCGCTGGTAAACTTCAGTGTTCGACGACGCAGAGCAACGTCATGTGCGGATCAATCTCGATCTTACCGGGCACCCAGCGAGTAATGAAGTGGAAGGAGGTCTCGGGGCCTCCAGCGATCACGTGTTCCAGGTATTTGCCCGAGCCTGAATAGAGTGGCACGGGGGAGACAAACCATCGCGGCACTCCAGTTTGATAGAGTGTCCCTTTGACCAGAAAACCCTTCTCGATGCGATGCGTTGTGTATGCAATGCGGTAGTGCGGAATGCCCGTTCCGCGAACCCATTCGTCGAAGAACCAGTCCATCGAATGGCTGCCCTCGATGTCCATGGACGGCGTCATGACCGCTTCGACTTCCTGCTGGAGATCGTCCGTGGACAGCGCACGATAGCTGTATTTTGTCATCAGAGTATGCAGCAGGCCGATGAAGCGCTCGTCCGGGTTTCTCGCGCCAGGCTGGCGCAACATCTCCCGCAGCATGTGAATGATCCACGAGCCTTTGCCATAGACGAGTTGATCGAAGCCGTCCGGTGTTTTCGAAGAGATCAAACGGCTGCCAAGCGTTAGTGAGCCGTAATCGGCAACGGGCATGTCGCCGCCTTCAGGCTTCGCGGTGAGGTCCGTCCTATAGCGATCCAGCCAGACGCGCAGCTTCGGCTCGGAGTTCTTTTGCGCGTCGGCGAACAGAAGGGCAAGGTAATTCGCAAGAGCCTCGTCAATCCATTGGTCCCTGTAGCTCGACCAGCCAACCACGTTGCCCCACCATTGGTGCGCCACTTCGTGGAACGGCACGAGGTCATTGAAGTGCTCCTGGCCGCTGGTAGAAAGGCCGGCGCGGGCTTGCGCCTGAACTGGCAGGAAGGAATACGTCGAAAGGTAGAGCAAACCGGGCCAGCCTTGACCGAAGGTGCCGGGAATCTGAGAAACACTTAGCTGGCGGTAAGGAAAAGGTCCACAATACGTTTGGAAAAAACGAATCGAAGAGGCGATCTCTTTTCCCAGTTGTTTGAGAGCGTCGGCGGGGCTGGGTTCAGGCAGCGGCATCGCCAATATGTCGCCACGCGTCGTCCTTCCTGAGATAGGGGGCAGAGCGGTGCTCATATCAAACGCGGGGGGACGCAACCGGTTCACAAGTGCCTGTTCCAGCAGGCGGTTGGCGTAAACATCCACCGAATAGCCTTCCGAAGGGAGCGAAGCAAACGCGTATTCCCCGAGGTTGAATCCGGCGACGCTCGCGGGTTTCTCGGTACGCCAATGGCCCACGCGGTAGTCGCCGTCCATTTGTTCGTCTAGCTTGACTCCGGTCGCGGCCAGGCGGAGCTTACGGGGCCACCGAATGGTTAGAACGTAGTTGGCGAATGATCCTGGATCGCCGAGGTGCGGATACCAGCTCTCGCGGTCGCTTACAAACAAAACGCCGTTTCCGGCGTCTCGAATGACTCTTCCCTGGTAGCGGAAATTGAGGTTCAGCACATCGCCGCTGCGCGGAGCTTGGGGAAGAATGACGTAAAGGGAATCATCACCGCGGGAGAGACGCTCCTTAGCGTCCATGCCTTGGTTGTGAAAATAAACAAGAGGCGTGCCATCGTCGAGGGTCGCGGAAATAATGTCCAGGTCTCGAGCGAGTTGGAGCGACAAGAGCCGCTCGCCAGCCGTGTCCACTTTGATGCGAATCGAGGCCGAGCCATCCATCGAATTATCCGGATGTATCGTCGTATTAATCGAATAGCTCTCTGCATGGAAAGCGCGAGGCAACGGCTCAATGCCGGGAACGCGGTAGGACGCCCAAACATCGTAAAACGTTGCGGAGTCGCTCTTGTGGAATTGGCCAATCAGAACTGGCTCATCCCGAGACTGGTCAAACACAAAATCGAATGGGCCCGTAGCGGCTCCTGCGAGCAAGGCATAGAAGTAGGGGCGCGGATGAGGCGTCAACTTCTCCGACAAGAAGCGAAGGCTCTGGCGGGGATTCAGGCGGGTCAGGACGGGTCCCCATTCCTTTTCAAAAAGAGTGCCGTCTTTTGGAGAAACCTTTGCCTTCTGCAGTTCTCCCAAGAGTTCGGCGGCAGTGCCATCGGAAAAGCGCATATACGAAGAGGAAAGATCCTCGTCGAGAACCGGGGCACCCAGGAAGAGCGCCATCTGCTGTTTCTCCACTGGGTCGCGGGGAGCGGCCAGGACATGCCCTCGTCCGGAAAAGACCGCCCCGGTGATCTGCCCATCCAAAGCGGCGAAGAAAGCGATGGTTCCTTCGTCAAAACTCAGCAGCACGTCGGCCCGGCGCAGTTCGACCCGGTCCTGAGGCGTAACCTCATAAGAGGCCGCAGGGTCGAGTTGCAGCGCATCAAATAACTTAAGCTGCTCACGAGGAGTTTGCCCTCCGGCATGGACCGTTTGCGCAAGGAGAGCGACCCCCGCGAGGAGCAGTGAGGCGAAAACCCTCATGGCATGAGTGTAGGCACATTCGGCATTTCCGGACAAGCCTTTGAACACCGAAAACGCCGGGAGAGCTAAACTGATTTCATGCAGCGCCCTTCCCATGAACTCCGTGGCTCCGCGCTCCTGGTGTGCTTGCTCCTGTGTGGGATTTGGTGCTCCGCCGACACCATCGTACTCAAGAATGGAAGGCGGATTGCCGCGCTGAGCGCCGTTCAAATTGGGGACAAGGTTCGCTACGAAACGCCTGCCGGAACGCTCACACTACCTGAAGCCATTGTGGACCACATCGAGAAAGGATCGAGCGTCTCGATGGGATCCTCGGAAGGAGACGCATCACAGCTCGGGCTTACTCCTCCCGCCATGGATTCCACCAGCGGAAGCGGGGACATCGAACGCGGAGTGGTTCATGACGGAGCGATTGACCGAAGCTATGTTGCCGGCCTGGAGAATGCGGCGCGCTCCGGCTCGAAAGATGCAAATGCCGCTGCGGCGCTGGCACACCATGTGGCCGCTCAATTTGAGCTTTCCCATGGAAATATGGAAGACGCCCTGACGGAGGAGCGTACCGCCCTGAATTATGCGCCGGACCAGCCGATTCTGCTGATGAATGTGGCTTACCTGCATCTGCGGCGCAGCGAATATAAGGAATCTCTCGAGGATCTCGAGCGGGCGCGACAGGTCGCTCCGGACAATCCTGATGTGGCAAAGCTCGCGGGCTGGGCCTACTACGGATTGAACAAAATTGATCAAGCAGTGGCGGAATGGAAGCGCGCGCTGGCATTGCGAGCTGATCCCGAAGTTGCCGCCGCTCTTGCGAAGGCGGAACGCGACAAGCAGGAGGAAGCGAACTATAAGGAAAACGAAAGTTCGCACTTTACCTTGCGTTACAGCGGCGCGGCGCAGCCTGGACTCGCGCGGGACGTCCTGCGCACTCTGGAAATGCACTATGGCGAAATTGAGTCGGAGCTGGATTATTCTCCGCCCGACCCCATTGGCGTAATTCTTTATACGCAGGAAGCGTTTGCCGACATCACCCGCGCGCCAGGTTGGGTGGGAGCGTTGAACGACGGCCGCATTCGCGTGCCGGTGCAGGGATTAACGAACGTTACGCCGGAGCTATCTCGCGTGCTGAAGCACGAATTGACGCACAGTTTTGTCGGGCAAAAAACCAGGGGGCGAGCGCCGACGTGGCTCCAGGAGGGTCTGGCGCAATGGATGGAAGGAAAACGGAGTGGAGATAATGCAGCGCAACTCGTGCAGATTTATGATGCCAAGCAGAATGCTTCCCTGGCGCAGCTCGAAGGGTCTTGGATGAATCTGTCCGGCGACACTGCGGAATACGCGTACGCCTGGTCGCTCGCGAATGTGGAATACATCGTGCAAGACAACGGTATGGGTGACATCGAAAGAATTCTCGACCGTTTGGCACGGGGGGATTCGACCGAGGCTGCCCTTCGCGCGGTGCTCCACAGTGACTATGGCGACCTCATGCAATCCACCGCGGAATATCTTCGCAAGAACTACGTGAACTAAGCCCTGCCGCGCTATGCGTCAGGAATTCGCAATCAATGAGGCCAGAAGCGCGGCACGAACGGGCATGTTCTTGAAGAGGACATATTCATCGGAGGAGTGGGCGCCGCCGCCAACTGCCCCGAGACCATCGAGAGTGCGAATTCCGAGGGCTGCCGTAAGATTCCCGTCCGACCCGCCACCGGCAACGCATTCACCGAGAGCAAAGCCCATCTGCGAAGCAATAGATTGGGCGCCTGTAAACAACGCCTTGCTGTGTTTTCGTTCCATAGGCGCGCGATTGAATCCTCCGCGAACGGCAATTTTCGCGCCGCGATGAATCGGTTTGAGGGCTAGCAGACGAGTCTCCAAGCGGCGCATATCAGCAAGGGTCAAAGCGCGCAGATCGAGAGAAGCGCGGGCACGATCCGCGATCACGTTCACCCGCGTGCCACCTTCGATGATATCGGCGTTGATTGTTACGCCGGACTCCAAATCGTTCCATTCTTCGATTCGCGTGATCTGCGCTGCCAGTTCATGGATTGCGTTCACACCATCCTGCGGCGCGAGGCCTGCGTGGGAAGCCCGGCCTTGAACGCCGATTTCTGCTTCGCCGACACCCTTCCGCGCCGTTTTCAGAAATCCTTTCGGGCCAAAGGCGGGCTCGAGAACGAACACCGCGTCGCTCCGCCGCGCCTCGGCCTCGAGCAATCGCCGTGACGACTCGCTGCCGATCTCTTCGTCCGAGGTCCAGAGGAAGACAATTCTCTTGCGGAGGGAAGCTTTCGTCTTTTGCAGCGCCTCCAGCGCATACAGGGCCTGAACGATTCCGGCTTTCATATCGAAAACGCCTGGGCCGTAGGCTTTCGCCCCGCTCACGCGAAATGGCATCTTCTTGAGCGATCCTGTCGAGTACACAGTGTCGTAGTGGCCAAGCACCAGGAGCTGTGCCGAGGGCCGCGCGTTTCCCGGCCACCATGTCACGCGGATATGAAAACCTCGATGTTTCTGTGGAAGCAACGTCACGGCGGCATCGCACTTCGCCCAACTCGCGGCGATGAGCTCCGCGCAAACATCGCAGGCCCGCTTTTCCGTGCTGGGAGACTCCGCAAGGACGTATTTGCGAAGAGTGCCAAGCATTTCTTGAAGCCGCGGTTTAAGCGCGCTTAGCAACTCTCTCGGATGTGGTAAGACTTCCATTGCAAACCGCTCTGCCGGCATTGCTAGTCGATCAACTCCGAGCCGGAGAAGAAATAGGAGATTTCGAAGGCTGCGGTTTCTGGAGCATCCGAGCCATGAACGCAGTTATTGCCGATGTTTGTGCCGAGATCGCGGCGAATCGTGCCTGGGGCGGCTTTTTGCGGATCGGTGGCGCCCATGGTGTCGCGCCATTTGAGAATTACACTCTCGGCTTCGAGCACCATGGCAAAAATTTTACCGGAACTCATGAAATCGGTCAGTTCGCCGAAGAACGGCCGCGCCTTGTGAACGGCGTAAAAACCGCCCGCTTCTTCCTTTGTCAGGCGCATGCTCTTGATCGCGACGATTTTGAATCCGGCTTGGTGTATCCTAGAAAGAATCTCACCCTGCTGGCCGCGCGATACCGCGTCGGGCTTGATAATCGCAAACGTACGCTCGATGGCCACGAAAGATTCCTCCAGCGCCTCAATTAAATCTTAAAATTGCGCCCCGAAACGGAAGGGAAAAACGGTCCACGCTTAAATATCGGCGAATGGCCCTAGCCCTTAAGGGCTAGCGCCATCGTCAGGCCGAGATCAGCCGGTGTCTCCACGCAGCGAATTCCGGCGGCGCTCATGGCGGCATATTTGTCTTTGGCCGTGCCCTGGCCGCCCGAAATGATGGCTCCGGCGTGGCCCATACGCCGGCCGGGAGGAGCAGTTTGCCCGGCGATGAAACCAACGACCGGCTTTTTCATATTGGCCTTGATCCATTGGGAGGCGACTTCTTCCGCATTGCCGCCAATTTCGCCAATCAAAATAATCGCGCGGGTCTCGGGGTCATCGTTGAAGAGCTCGATGGCGTCCAGGAAAGAAGTGCCGATGATCGGGTCGCCGCCAATCCCGATACAGGTGGATTGTCCAATGCCGAGACGTGTCAGTTGGTCAACGGCCTCGTAGGTCAAGGTTCCGCTTCGGCTCACGACTCCGACGTTGCCCTGCTTGTGAATCCGTCCGGGCATAATCCCAATCTTGCATTTGTCCGGGGAAATTACTCCGGGACAATTCGGACCGATGAGGCGTGTCTTGCTGCGGTCAACGACGGAAGTAACGCGAACCATATCGAGTACCGGAATCCCTTCCGTGATGCAAATTACGAGAGGAATATGAGCGTCGGCCGCCTCCAGAATTGCATCGGCTGCATAAGGCGGAGGGACAAAGATGACGGAAGCGTTTGCGCCTGTATCCCTGACGGCATCGGCGACGGTGTTGAAGACGGGCCGCTCGAGATGTTTCGTCACGCCTTTCCCGGGAGTGACTCCTCCGACGACGTTTGTGCCGTACTCGATCATCTGTTGCGCGTGAAAAGTGCCCTCGCGGCCGGTGAAGCCTTGCACGATCAGGCGCGTTTTTTCGTTGACGAGAACGCTCATCGCGCACCGCCCGCGAGAGCGACGACCTTTTGCGCGCCGTCCTTCATGCCGTTTGCAATCGTGAAGTTGAGTCCCGAATCGCGAAGGACCTGCTGGCCAAGCTCGACGTTGGTTCCCTCCATGCGAATGACCACGGGAACTTTCAGCTTGAGGTCCTTGGCAGCGGCGACGACACCCGTTGCCAGGACGTCACAACGCAAGATTCCGCCGAAAATATTGATGAAAACAGCCTTCACGGCAGCATCGCTCATCAGGATGCGGAAGGCGTTCTTGACTTGATCTGCGGAAGCGCCCCCGCCCACGTCGAGAAAGTTGGCAGGAGAGCCGCCGGCATACTTGATGATGTCCATGGTGGCCATGGCAAGGCCGGCGCCGTTCACCATGCAGGCGACGGTGCCGTCCAGCTTGATGTAGTTGAGGCCGTACTTGGAAGCCTCCACTTCGAGAGGATCCTCTTCGTCAAGATCTCGCAATTCGCGCAAGTCCTTGTGCCGGAAGAGGCCGTTGTCGTCAAATGTCATTTTCGCATCCAGCGCGACCAGGCGGCCCTCCCCCGTCAGGATGCACGGATTGATTTCCAGCAGCGAAGCGTCCGTGTCCACGAAAGCGCGGTACAGAGCTTGCAGAAAAGGAACCGCGCTGTTGAGTGACTCAGCAGGAAGCCCGAGGCCAAAGGCGATCTTGCGCGCTTGATAGGGTTGCAGCCCCACGGCCGGATGAATCATTTCGCGAAGAATCGCAGCGGGGTTCTCCTTTGCCACTTCCTCGATTTCCATGCCTCCTGCCGCGCTGGCCATGAATACCGGTTTGCCCACGGAACGGTCAATGAGCAAGCTGAGGTAAAGCTCGCGTTTGATGTCCAGGCCCTCTTCGATCAAAAGCCGTTTGACCACTCGGCCGTGCGGGCCGGTCTGATGCGTAACGAGCGTCATTCCCAGAATACGGCTGGCAAACTCGGCGGCTTCGTCCGGGGAATGGGCCAGCTTCACTCCGCCACCCTTGCCGCGTCCTCCGGCGTGGATTTGCGCCTTGACGACCACAATATTGGAGCGTAGCCGCTGCGCGGCTTCGCGAGCTTCTTCCTTGGTGAAAGCAACTTCACCTCGGGGAGTGGTGACGCCGTAGCGGCTGAGGATGGCCTTGGCCTGATATTCGTGAATCTTCATCCCATTTCCCGTGTCCGAACACTGCGGGACAGTGCTCAGTGCTAGAATTTGCTCGCTCGTAAAACATAGAAGTTTACTTGGAACGCTTTACAGGAGCAAGAACGCGACCCAGTGGCTCACCGGCTGATTGAAGAAACGATCCGAGGAAGGATACTACGCGCCGCCGAGGCGGAAGAGTTGATGGAAGAGCTGCTGGGCGGGCGTGCCGCAACGCC
>Ga0335079_10003904_pt1 | contig 17161 bp, 12 predicted proteins | sample Lox_Sample_33_FD_206719 | JGI IMG/M metagenome (GOLD analysis project Ga0335079, IMG submission 206719) | Soil microbial communities from Loxahatchee National Wildlife Refuge, Florida, United States - Lox_Sample_3.3 | ecosystem: Environmental > Terrestrial > Soil > Wetlands | place: USA... | reverse complement strand
GCGCGCGAAAGGTAGTAGCGGAATTTTCTGGAACTGAAATTTGGCGTCTCGGCGACTAACTCTTTTTTCCGCGCGATCAGAGCGACTCTGGTCATCTCAGGGACGATCTTGCTGATGGCCCGGCGAAATGTGCCGATCGCCATATCTTCGTCTGAGATCACTTGAAGCAACGGCATTCCGTATGTGTCCTGAAAAGCTCGCTCCAATACAGGTTTGGACACTTCGAAGCCGATGAAGTCGTGGAAACGATCGGAAGTGTATCGATTTTTGGCTACCTGGGTGACGTCGAATCCAAACTCGGTGCGAATGTGGGCCTTCGGATTATCTTCATAAGTGACTTCGCTCCCAAATTTTTGGCGTAGTTTCGGAAATTCGATCGCGACAGCCCGATTGATTGTGGGATGCCCCTTATTGTCAGCCGAATAGTGTGCAAGTGCGCCCAGCGCGAAGGCGTATTCGTCGAGATCGCTGGCTTCGTGGACCAGATTGACGATGAAATCGCCGCTTCGCACGTAATGCGTGAGGTCACTGAAATATTTATTCCCAAATGGATAGTACCCCATGTCCTGCACGAGCGATCCGCCGTATGCGAATGCATGCGCTTTGCGCAGATCGTCGGGGCTGGCATTCGGAAACCGACGCAGGAGGAGCGGTCGGATATTGTCTTTCCACGCCAGATCGACAACTTCTTCATGCGACAGTACGGAATACGAGTGACACTCTCTCGCGGATGAAACAAGAAGAGCGGCGACAATCAAAGCTCGAGCGATTGAAAGAACAGAAAAACATCTCATGTGATTGCGACGTGCCAATGGGCGCGTCATTACAGAAAACTCCTCGTTAGCTCGTCATTCAATTGGCGAAGCAGCCATTTTAGTTGCTTAGACAAGCTCAAGGTTGGACGCTGGTTGCAGGAATTTCAGATTTTAGGGTTTTAAGCGCCGGAACCCCTTTCCCCCTTCTCTCTGCAGAGTGCATATCAGGAAAGTACAGAAATATTCTGAGAGCGTTACGACATTCCCGTTACTGACAACCGCAACCGTCGGTATTAGCGTCAAGGTTTGGGCGGCAGCAAGTGTCCGCCCGCAGCCACTGAATGCAATTTTTGAGGTCGGAGGAAGAAATGAGCATTTGGACGATTCTGTTCGTGATTCTACTAATCGCCTGGATCTGCGGATTCGCGGTTTTTCATGTGGCCGGAGGGCTTATACACCTATTGCTTGTTTTTGCCGTCATCTCGTTGATCTTGCATTTTCTTATGGGAAGACGCACGGTCTGACAGCTTCATCAAGTTCGACAAAAGCTTGTACTGGAATTACGCTGGCAACGACCTTAACAAAGAGGCGGAGAAGTCGATCAAAAGAAAAAACCGGCCTGCGAGGAGAAAACCGATGTTTGTGCGCGTTCGTACAGCACTGTTGGGGTTCGCCGTTTTAGTTATGTCTTCGGGGGCCTTTGCCCAATTTCGCATCTCAGTCAGCTTTGGCCCACCGGCACTCCCGGTTTATGAACAGCCTCTTTGCCCCGGAGACGGTTACATCTGGACTCCGGGTTATTGGGCTTGGGACGACGTCGACCAGGATTATTACTGGGTTCCCGGCACATGGGTTCTTCCTCCCGAACCCGATTTGCTTTGGACTCCCCCCTACTGGGGATGGGATAACGGAGCATTCGTCTTCTACAACGGATATTGGGCGCCCCAAGTCGGATTCTATGGAGGTATCGATTACGGATTCGGCTATTACGGTGACGGCTTTGATGGAGGACGCTGGGATCATGGTCACTTTTACTACAACCGCGCTGTAAATAACGTTAACGTTACAGAAATCCACAACGTTTACAACACGACCGTCGTCAATAATGCGGGTCGCACGAATCGGGTTAGCTACTGGGGTGGTAATGGCGGAGTTGAAGCCCGTCCTACTCCGCAGCAGGAAGCGGTCGCTCGCGAAAGGCATATTCCACCTGCGGCACCGCAAGTTCAGCAAGTACAAGCTGCGCGCACCAATCCGGAGTTCCGGGCCGCCACCAATCACGGAAAGCCTCCGGTCGCTGCAACTGCTCGGCCCACTGAATTCAAGGGACAGGGCGCCGTCGCCGCGCGCGAAGCCGGAGCTCCCTATCATCCTCCTGCAAACCGAAAGGGAAATCAGCCTGCGGGAAATCGAAACGCACCTGAGCCTGCGGCAAATCAGCCGAACAGTCATACTGAGAACGCGAGGCAACCTGCTACGCACCCAAACCAACTCCCGCCGATGCAACGTCCCCCCGCGCCAAATACGGGCAATGCGAAGCGCGACCAAAAATACCAACAGCAGCAGCAAAAAATGATGCAACAGCAGGAGCAGCAGCGGCAGAAGCTGCAGCAGAAGCAGGATCGGGAACATCAACAGATGGCGCGGCAAAATGCGAACGCCGCACGCCAGCAGCAAATGGAGCAACGTCACCAGCAACAGACTCAGCAGCTACAGCAGAGACAAAATCAGCAGCAGAAAAAGATGGAGCAACGCCAGGCGCCTCGGAACCGGCCTGAGGCGAAGCCACCAAAAGGAGAGTAGAAATTCTGTCAGGTCCGGGACATAGTCTGCTTCAGGGCCTTCGCCAGCTCCGGCAACGGCCGCTACGATTGGACCAGCGGCTATAAAAGGTCCGGCACCAGGAACAGCGAGTGCGCCCACTCCAATTAGCCACCCAAGTGCGCCGCCCAGAACCAAGCCCGTTCCAGCTCCGGCGGTTGCGTCCTCTGGCGCTTTCGTATTCCTTTCGTGCGCAAAGTCCGTGTTCCCGCACTTTCGGGGAAGAGCACCGAGATGTCCGTATTTCGGAATCCTTCAGACTTCAACTCATCGACCGCAATCTCAATACTAGTAAGAGACGGATAGATTCCAAAGACTGCTGTTTTTTTCTCGGCCAATTGAAACCTCCCAAGTCACTCTAGTCTCTCGCTTTCAGCAAAAGGAACATTTAACGGTAAGCATGAAGGAGCGCGAATTTGCGCTGCCCATCAGGTCAGCTCTTTACCTCCGGTCGCAAGATTCTGTACATGAACTCGGGCATGGCCTTGTGGGCGCGCTACCCAGCGCTGGTCTACAGGAAAGACCCTAGGTTTCCGCTTCGGCAATCATGTTCCAATTAAAAGGCGAAGGCCTCACGCGGGCCGGGTTTGTGGCGTGTTGAAGCTGAAGGTGCACTTTTCCTCGACAGTCGCGGGCTTCTATCAGTTAAAGGTTTAGATCGGTCGAGCTTGCTCGGCGGAAAGAGAAGCCCGTCCGAAGATAAGGCGTCAGATTTGGGTCGAGCAGGTCCAGCAAGAGTTCCTCATTGGTGGCAGAGACGATGAAAAGATCCATAACCAGCGAAGTTGTGCCCGGTGGAACAAATGGAATTGTTCCCAGCGTGCGGCACAACGGAAAAGCGAAAGCGGCGGACGAATCACTCGATCTCGCGGTAATTCTCGCCAGCCTGCAGAGCATGCGGGATGGCGATTTCACCGTGCGCCTTCCCGGCACGTGGGTCGGTTTGGCCGGAAAAGTGGCAGACACGTTCAACGAGATTGTCGCCGCCAACCAGCACATGTCGGAAGAACTGAAGCGGGTCGGCCAGGCCGTCGGAAAACAGGGCAAGACGCGCCAGCGCGTTCGTTTCCATGAGTCCAGAGGTGCGTGGGGCGAAATGGAAGTCTCGGTAAACACTCTGGTCGAAGATCTGCTTCGGCCCACCGCTGAAGTTACGCGCGCGATTGCAGCCGTTGCTCAAGGAGATCTCACGCAAACGGTCCGCTTGGATGTGGACGGCCGCCCGCTCGAAGGCGAATTCCTTCGTTCCGCCAATCTTGTTAACACGATGATTCAGCAACTCGGGGTGTTCACGGCTGAAGTAACGCGCGTAGCGCGCGAAGTCGGTACCGAAGGCAAACTCGGCGGGCAGGCGCAAGTTCCTGACGTCGCCGGTACGTGGAAAGACCTCACCGATAATGTCAACCTGATGGCCAGCAACCTCACGGGCCAGGTTCGTAATATCGCCGAAGTTGCAACGGCCGTCGCGAGTGGTGACCTCTCCAGAAAAATCACGGTTGACGTCCGCGGCGAGATTCTGCAATTGAAAGAGGCCATCAACACGATGGTCGATCAGCTGCGCTCGTTTGCCTCGGAAGTGACGCGTGTAGCGCGCGAAGTCGGCACCGACGGGAAACTCGGCGGACAGGCCGTCGTTCCAGGAGTTGCAGGCACGTGGAAAGATCTCACGGACTCCGTCAACGCAATGGCCGGCAACTTGACCGCTCAGGTTCGAAACATTGCAGAAGTCACGACAGCTGTTGCTCGTGGCGATTTGTCCCGAAAGATCACCGTCGATGTGAAGGGGGAAATTCTCGAGCTGAAAGACACCATCAACACGATGGTGGACCAATTGAATGCATTTGCCGGCGAAGTTACGCGCGTAGCGCGCGAAGTAGGAACCGAAGGAAAGCTCGGAGGCCAGGCGCAAGTGCCCGGCGTCGGAGGCACCTGGAAAGACCTCACCGACAACGTGAACTTCATGGCCAGCAACTTGACTGGTCAGGTGCGAAATATTGCGGAAGTCGCGACCGCAATCGCAAGCGGAGATTTGTCCCGCAAAATCACCGTCGATGTGCGCGGCGAGATTCTGCAGCTCAAAGAAACGCTGAACACGATGGTGGACCAGCTCAACCGGTTCGCTGGCGAAGTGACCCGCGTGGCCCGCGAAGTGGGAACTGAAGGCAGACTTGGCGGGCAAGCGAATGTCCCTGGTGTCGCTGGAACCTGGAAAGATCTCACGGACTCCGTAAACTCAATGGCCGGGAATCTTACCGGTCAGGTGCGAAACATCGCCGAAGTGACAACGGCCGTGGCGCGCGGCGATTTATCCCGCAAGATCACAGTCGATGTGAAGGGAGAAATTCTTGAACTCAAGAACACCATCAATACGATGGTGGACCAGCTCAATGCGTTCGCAGGCGAAGTCACACGCGTAGCGCGCGAAGTAGGAACGGAAGGCAAACTCGGTGGTCAGGCTCAGGTTCCGGGAGTCGCCGGTACTTGGAAAGATCTCACCGACAACGTGAACTTTATGGCCAGCAACCTGACTGGCCAAGTCAGAAACATCGCTGAAGTCGCAACGGCCGTGGCCCGCGGCGATTTGTCACGAAAAATCACAGTCGACGTGAAGGGAGAAATTCTCGAGCTCAAAGACACAATCAACACGATGGTCGATCAGTTGCGCTCGTTCGCGTCCGAAGTGACGCGCGTGGCGCGCGAAGTAGGCACCGACGGCAAGCTTGGCGGTCAGGCAGTCGTGCCCGGTGTTGGTGGAACGTGGAAAGACTTGACCGACTCGGTGAACTCGATGGCCAGCAACCTGACTGGTCAGGTTCGCAATATCGCAGAGGTGTCCACGGCAATTGCCAGTGGTGACCTCTCTAAGAAAATCACCGTCAACGTGAGCGGCGAAATTCTCCTGCTGAAGGAAACCATCAACACGATGGTGGATCAGCTCAACGCATTCGCTGCTGAAGTGACGCGCGTTGCCCGCGAAGTCGGCACGGAAGGAAAGCTCGGCGGGCAGGCGCAGGTGCCGGGTGTTGCCGGAACGTGGAAAGATCTCACGGACTCGGTCAACTCCATGGCCGGAAATCTCACCGCGCAGGTTCGAAACATTGCCGAAGTGACGACGGCCGTTGCTCGCGGCGACTTGTCGCGCAAGATCACGGTCGACGTGAAGGGCGAAATTCTCGAACTCAAGAACACCATCAACACGATGGTGGACCAGCTCAACGCGTTCGCCGGCGAAGTGACCCGTGTGGCCCGCGAAGTCGGGACGGAAGGCAGACTGGGCGGCCAGGCGAATGTCCCTGGAGTGGCGGGAACGTGGAAAGATCTCACCGACAATGTCAATTTCATGGCCAGCAACCTGACCGGTCAGGTGCGGAACATCGCCGAAGTCGCGACTGCTATTGCGAGTGGCGACTTGTCGCGCAAGATCACGGTCGACGTCCGCGGGGAGATTCTGCAGCTGAAAGAAACGCTCAACACGATGGTCGAGCAACTTCGATCGTTCGCTGCCGAAGTGACCCGCGTAGCGCGCGAAGTCGGATCCGAAGGCCGACTTGGTGGACAAGCCAACGTGCCCGGAGTTGCCGGAACGTGGAAGGATCTTACGGATTCCGTCAACGCAATGGCCGGAAACCTCACCGCTCAGGTACGAAATATTGCCGAAGTGACGACGGCTGTGGCCCGAGGCGACTTGTCCCGCAAGATCACTGTCGATGTGAAGGGCGAGATTCTCGAACTCAAAAACACCATCAATACGATGGTGGACCAGCTCAACGCTTTCGCTGCCGAAGTCACGCGCGTAGGACGCGAGGTCGGTACCGACGGCAAACTCGGTGGACAAGCGCAAGTGCCCGGAGTCGCAGGCATCTGGAAAGATCTCACCGATAACGTCAACGTGATGGCGGTAAATCTCACCGAACAGGTCCGTGGTATCGCGAAAGTGGTTACCGCTGTCGCAAACGGCGACCTGACTCAGAAGCTGACGGTCAACGCGAAAGGCGAAATCGCAGCGCTGGCGGAAACCATCAACAACATGACCGGTACGCTCGCGACGTTTGCGGACCAGGTCACGACCGTAGCTCGCGAAGTGGGCGTCGAAGGGCGCCTGGGTGGGCAAGCGAACGTGCCCGGTGCGGCCGGAACCTGGAAAGATCTCACCGGCAACGTCAACCTGCTCGCCGACAACCTGACCAACCAGGTCCGCGCGATTGCCGAAGTTGCCACCGCTGTGACCAAAGGCGACCTGACCCGTTCGATTCAGGTGGAAGCCAGCGGCGAAGTCGCTGAACTGAAGGACAACATCAACACAATGATCGACAACCTTCGGCTCACGACGGACCGTAACACTGAGCAGGATTGGCTCAAGACGAACCTTGCGAGATTCACCGGCATGTTGCAGGGCCAACGGGATCTTGCCACGGTCGGCCGTATGCTGCTTTCCGAGCTCGCTCCACTGGTCAATGCGCAACAAGGCGTCATCTACCAGATGGAAACAGAGAATTCTGCTGGAATGGTGCAGTTGTCAGCGTTTGCTGATGACGGCGAGAACGGCCACCTACGCAGATTGAAGATTGGCGAAGGCCTGGTCGGCCAAGTCGCAGCGGAAAAGCGCCGCATGTTGATTGCCGATCCACCGGAAAACACGGTGCCGATTCGCTCCGGCCTTTTCAAAGCAGTTCCGCGAAACATTATCGTGTTACCCGTGCTCTTCGAGGATCGAGTGAAAGCGGTGATTGAACTCGCTTCCTTGAATTCATTCACTGCCTCGCATTTGGCATTTCTCGAGCAGCTCACGGCCAGCATCGGCATCGTGCTCAACAGCATTGAAGCGACAATGCAGACCGAAGGATTGCTCAAGCAATCGCAGCAACTGGCCGCAGAGCTGCAGACTCAGCAAAAAGAGTTGCAGCAGACTAACGAGCAACTCGCTCAGAAGGCACAACAGCTCGCCGAGCAGAACGTCGAAGTGGAAAGAAAGAACCAGGAAATCGAACAAGCCCGCCGTGCTCTGGAAGAGAAGGCCAAAGAACTGGCTCTGACCTCCAAGTACAAGTCAGAATTCTTGGCCAATATGTCTCACGAGTTGCGCACCCCGCTGAATTCGATTCTGGTGCTGGGCCAGCAACTCAGTGAGAATCCTGATCACAATCTGACTCCCAAGCAGGTCGAGTTCGCGCGCACGATTCATGCTGCCGGAACCGACTTGCTGAACCTGATCAGCGACATTCTCGACCTCTCGAAGATCGAGTCAGGAACCGTGTCGGTCGAGGCCGAGGAGGTATTCTTCTCGAATCTGGTCGAAATGGTTGCACGGCCGTTCCGCCACGAGGCCGAAAATCGCAAGCTCGCTTTTGAAGTACTTACCGGTCCCCATCTGACCCGCAGTCTTGTAACTGATTCAAAGCGCCTGCAACAAGTCCTGAAGAACCTCTTGTCCAACGCTTTCAAGTTTACGGAGCACGGTTCCGTACGCTTGTCGGTGTCGGTGGCGAACAAAGGCTGGAGCGAGGATCATCCGATTCTGAGCGGCGCCGCCTCCGTAGTAGCCTTCGAAGTCGCCGACTCCGGCATTGGTATCGCGCCCGACAAACAACGCATCATCTTTGAGGCCTTCCAGCAGGCAGATGCCAGCACGAGCCGTAAGTACGGCGGAACTGGATTGGGTCTCGCCATCAGCCGCGAGTTGGCAAGTCTGCTCGGTGGCGAAATTCAACTTCGCAGCACGCCGGGACAGGGAAGCGTATTCACCTTGTATCTGCCGCTGACCTACGTCGGACCTTCAGCATCGAAGCTGAATCCGGGGGACGTCAATGCTCCGGCGAGGCCCCTCCAGCTCTCGACCATCGTCGTTTCGGAGCGTCCGGTCGAACAGATTGCCGACGATCGCGAGAACCTGCAACCCGGCGACTCCGTGTTGCTCATCGTGGAAGATGACGCGCACTATGCCCGCGTCATCTGCGATCTGTCACGTGACAAGGGGTTCAAAGTGCTTGTAGCGACAAGGGGAGCGGAGGCTCTGGCGCTCGCTCGGGAATATCATCCGACAGCTGTCTCTCTCGATGTATTCCTCCCAGACATGCTGGGCTGGACGGTGCTGAATCATCTTAAGCAGGACCCTGCAACCAGGCATATTCCCGTGCAGATGTTGACCCTCGATGAGGATCGGCATCACGGTTTGGCCCGCGGAGCTTTTGCTTTCGTCACCAAGCCCACCAGACCGGAGGAACTCGAATCGGCGTTGTCGAGAATCAAAGAGTACGCCACTCCACGCCGGAAACGCTTATTGATCGTGGAGGACAATCCGGGAGAGCAGCTGAGTATCCGCGAACTCTTGGGATATGACGACATCGACGTGTCGATTGCAGCTACCGGTAAAGAAGCGCTCAACCTTGTCGGCAACGAAGCATTCGATTGCGTCGTACTTGACCTGCGCCTACCCGATATGACGGGATTCGACATCCTGGAGCGGATGCGAGATAACCCGGCTGTCAATGACCTGCCGGTTGTGGTCTTTACCGGCAAGGAATTGTCGCCGGAGGAAGATGCACGCCTCCATACGTTAGCTCGCAGCGTGGTCGTGAAAGGTGTCGAATCACCCGAGCGGCTTCTCGACGAAACAGCTCTTTTCCTTCACCGGGTGGTCGCCGACCTACCGGCAGAAAAGCAGAAGATGCTCGATCGTCTGCACCGATCCGACGAAGCTCTTGTCGGAAAGAAAGTTCTGGTTGTCGACGACGATATGCGGAACATCTTCGCCCTGAGCAGCGTTCTGGAACGCCGGGGTATGGCTGTCCTGACCGCGGGTACTGGAAGAGAGGCGATTTCCATCTTGGAATCCACGCCTGACGTTGCCATTGTGTTGATGGATATCATGATGCCGGAGATGGATGGCTACGCAACGATGCAAGTGATTCGTCAGAATTCTTCGTTCCGCCGCCTGCCTATCATCGCACTCACCGCGAAAGCGATGAAAGGTGATCGCGAGAAGTGTCTGGAAGCCGGTGCTTCCGAGTACCTCGCGAAGCCGGTGAATACGGAACAACTGCTTTCGGCATTGCGCATGTGGCTGCATCGATGAGCTTGGGAAAGAGTTTTTCGGAACAGGAGTGGCCCCGTGATGGTTGGCCGGGACGGGCTATTGAACCACGCATGAGCACCGAGGAAAAGGTCAACATTCTGATGGTCGACGATCAGCCGGGCAAGTTGCTCAGCTACGAGGCGATCCTTTCAGATTTGGGAGAGAACCTGATCAAGGCCAGCTCGGCCAAAGAAGCCCTCGACAAATTGCTTAAGAACGACGTCGCGGCCGTCCTGATGGACGTGAGCATGCCCGAGATCGACGGTTTTGAACTCGCAGAGATCATCCGCCAACATCCGCGCTTTCAGAAAACGGCCATCATCTTTGTCTCGGCGGTTCATTTGACAGATCTGGATCGCCTGAAAGGTTATCAACACGGGGCGGTGGACTACCTCTCGGTGCCGGTAGTGCCGGAAGTACTTCGGGCCAAGGTAAAGGTCTTCGCCGAGCTGCACCGAAAAAAGCTCCAGCTCGAACGACTCAATGCGGAACTCGAGAATCGGGTAGCCGAGCGAACTCAAGAGTTGGAACAAAAAGCAAAGGCTCTGCAAAAGCTCAACAATGACCTCGGGCAGAAGAATCAGGAACTCGACGCCATTGTGCAGACTGCTCCGGACATCATCTTCAGCAGACAGGCAGACGGTTCGCGCGACTACATTAGCGGCCGCTTTTATGACTACACCGGCGCACCGCCTGCATCCGCAGTTGGACTGGGATGGCTTGAGTACGTCCATCCTGAGGACAAGCCCCAGAGCCTACTTCACTGGTTACATTGTGTAGAGTCGGGAGAAACATATGAATCGGAATATCGGATGCGCCGCGCCGATGGGCAATTTCGGTGGTTCCGTGCCCGGGCTGTGCCTCTGCGAGATGCGCATGGCGACATCATCAAGTGGTACGGCACCTGCTCCGACATTCACGACAGCAAACTGCTGGAACAGTCCATCCGCGACAACGCTATAGAACTGGAAAGGCTTGTCGATAGCCGGACCGCGGAGCTTCGGCGGCTCTCGGGCCGGCTCATGACAATGCAGGACGAAGAGCGTCGCAGAATTGCCCGAGAAATCCACGATGGCCTTGGACAGGAACTCGCCGCGGCAAAAATGATACTCGATGGAATTATCGCCAAGGATCCTGCCCCGACCGTGCAGCGTGCTTCCATCGAAGCGAGTCAGTTGGTCGATCGCGCCATTCAGCAGGTCCGCTCGATTTCCCATTTGCTGCATCCACCTCTGTTGGACGAAGTCGGATTGGTGTCTGCCCTCCGCTGGTTTTTGGAAGGATTATCCGAACGAAGCGGAATTGAGATTCGCCTTGAAGTTGAGCCGGCTGACGTAGGGCGTCTGAAGTCTGAAGTTGAGACGGCGATCTTCCGAATCGTTCAGGAGGCGCTGACGAATATGTTCAGGCATTCGGGGGCCCGCAATGGGATCGTACGTCTGATCGAAAAGCAAGGAAATATCGTGGTTACCATTCGGGACGACGGGAAAGGCATCGAGGAGGAAGTGATTCAGTTACGCCCGGAAAGCGTTGGAATTGGAATTGGGGGCATGCGGCAACGCGTGACTGAACTCGGAGGAAGTCTTCGCCTCGCGAACGCGAATCCTGGCACAGTCGTTGAGGTAATAATTCCTGCACGCCGTTTTGAACAGCTCAAAGTGCCGGTTGATGCGTGAAAGTTCTTTCGCCCTCCAAATTTAGGCTGCCCGCGGTCCGGCAACGTTTTTTTCTTCGGCGTTGATCTCCACTTGCTCGTGTTTGATATCAAGACGCAAGCGGTTGTAGATACTCATGTACTGGTTGGACACCCAGATCAAGGCAAAAAACGAGATTACGTATCCCCGCCAGTCAGGAAACAGCAATTTAAAGCGTGTAATCGCAAGAATACCAGCAGATACATAATGGCTGAAGCAGTATTCACACGTAAACAAGTAGAAGAATTTGCGCCGAACGAGACTTCTCGCTCCGGTGGATTCTCTCTGGCAATACTGGCGCGGCTCCCTGAATACCTCTTCATGCGTCACAGTCCAGGCGATGCACGCGACCGGTATCGCCAGCAAGAAAAGCCATTCGACCTGTACGCGTAATCCCAGCATTCTGCAGCTTGGATGCAAGGGATCGAGGTGGCGTCAATTTGCGCGCCGGAACCTACGTGGCTCGAACTTGCCCATAATTCACCAGACTGAATTCCACAAGAAGTGACGAGAGCCCCCTACTCAGCTGTGATTTCTTGTTCGACACGTTGAGAAAGGATCTTCGAATCGACCGCCGCAGTCTTTGCCATTAGTAACGAAAAGAGCCAGGCTCCAATTTACATTTGCGATAAAAACCACCGCCAATGGCTGCCTGGAGGATTTCGTGTGCCGTAAAGCGACGCGTCTCGTTGATCGTATCGCCGTGATGATCTGTCATGGTGTGAAGCTGGGGCTATTGTTAAGCTAACGCTTCAGAGAGAGGGTGACGGAGGAGGGAAGGGAATCGCAGCTATTAAGCGAAGTGGCGCAGTACATTCGGTAAACAAGCGAGGGCTCTCCAAGTAAGAGCCCCCGAGCAGATTCGATCCAGTTCAACGAATCAATTTAGCGGACGGTGCTTCCCCTGGCGAAGTGAGTCACCAGTGAAATAAGGAATAACACCAGGAAAATAATGAACAAGATCTTTGCGATGCCGGCTGAGGCGACAGCAACGCCAGTGAATCCAAAGACCCCGGCGATCAACGCTACCACCAAGAACACAAGTGCCCAGTACAGCATATTTCTCCTCCGATCTGATTTCGATCCGACCGCGATCATAAAGGGGCACGGGCGGCGGAAATATCCGCGTGAAGCTGTATTTTCGCTGGCGGGTTGCCGTACTAACCGGAGTTATTTCCTGCAATCCTAAGGTTGGAAGGAGCAGGTGCCGGTCCGTCCCAGAGGACCGGCACCCGCTTGGGGGGCGTTGTGTCGAGTAGAGATTGCAGACTAACGTCCGCCACATCACTCCACAATACTGTGAAAACTGTATGTTCGCGTGGAGGCCCATTGAAAGCTCGCGGCGCCTTGCTAATGCAAGCGTTCGTTCATCGGGAAGTTACCCCCACTATTTACTGACAACGCCGGATAGAACCATTTGCAGTCGCAGGATAGTTTGAATCCGTAACGAATAGCAGGTGCTCGCGTGGAGCACAGAGAAGAGGAAATTACATGAGAGGAATGTGTGCCACATGGCCGAAATGTCTCCTGGTGCTGAGCATTTGTTTCGTCTTTGTGGGCTTCAATTCAGCGCAGCAGAACCAAAACCAATCCGACATTGCCAAGCGGATTGATGCGTCCGCAAAAGTTCTTGACGAGATAATGGCGACTCCCGATAAGGCGATTCCAGACAAGGTTATGAGCGGCGCAAAATGCCTGGCGGTCATCCCTTCGATGGTCAAGATTGCGGTGGGATTCGGAGGCAGTCACGGCAAAGGTGTCGCGACTTGCCGAACCGCGCACGGTTGGAGCGCCCCTGCCCCAATTACTCTCACTGGAGGTAGCTGGGGATTACAACTTGGTGGCGAAGCCGTGGACCTCGTTCTGGTGGTCATGAACCAATCCGGCATGGACCATTTACTGGGCAGCAAGTTCAAATTGGGTGCAGATGCCACTGCGGCAGCGGGTCCAGTCGGCCGCTACGCCGGAGCTGATACCAACATCAAAATGCAGTCGGAAGTGCTGACGTATTCCCGGGCTCGTGGGCTGTTCGCCGGAATCGATCTAAACGGTGCAGCTGTAACTCAGGACAAAGACGAGACGCGCCTCCTGTACGGGAAATTCTATCCCTTTGCGGAGATTCTGAAGGGTGAAGTTCAACCGACGAAGACCGGCGACACGTTTATAGCTGCCGTGCGCAAATATTCCTCGCAGAGCAAGGGACGAGAGACCAGCAGTAATGCGGCTACGAAGAGCGGGGGCGCGTCAGCTTCGAAGTAGTAGCAGCCGAGCGTAGCACGGTTTGCAACACAGATCTGACATGAGGAGGTGCCATGTACACCATTCTTTTAATCATTCTCATTTTGTTGTTGCTAGGCGCATTGCCGACTTGGCCATACAGCCGCTCCTGGGGTTATTACCCGAGTGGTGGATTGGGATTGGTCCTGATTGTGGTTATCGTGTTGCTACTTGTCGGCCGATTATAAAAACTCCGTGATACCGGCTGACAAAGCATGCGCCCGTGATTTCAAACCGTTCGGTGGAATGGTGGGAAACGAAAAACTCCCACCATTTCTTTTTTCAATCTGGATTCGATTTGTGGTCCAAAGTCAATACAGAACGCGAACCGCGTCGAACACAAACCCGGTGCCGCATTCGGGCATCTATTCGCACGATAAGGCTCGTAGAAGCGTGTGAGGAGCAGTCCATGTCGAGTCATCACAATCCTGCTTACAATGGTGAGATTCTCAGAATGCCGAGTCGGAGCGTCTCTGGCTCGCGTCAAAAAGAATTAGTTTCTCGTGCCACGCCCAAGCCGAAAGTGTCTCGCTCGTCGGATGAGATTTGGGGCCGCTACAACAACTATCGTGCGAACGGCCTGGTAGTATCCGCGATTGTTCACATTGCCTTTATCGGGTTGCTCCTGAGCGGAATATTCGTCACCCATCAGATCACGCGGCGCCAGACCTATCAGACCGTGACGCTGATTGCGCCCTCTCCTGATACGTACGCACTGCCAGCCGCTAAGAAAGTGACTAGTGGTGGAGGGGGAGGTGGAGATCACGATGTTATTCCGGCTCCGAAAGGCCATCCTCCCACGTTGGCTGTGCAGCAAATTACGCCTCCCGCAATTGTCATGCGGAATGAGAGGCCGAAGCTCGCCGTCGCGCCGACCGTAGTAGCTCCTCCGACCGTGCACTTGGCAGACAATCACATGCCGAACATCGGTACGGCCGCACCTGTAGTTATGCCGGCAGCTCCGCCGTCGAACGGTACGGGGTCGGGCGGCGGGATCGGATCCGGCTCAGGTGGCGGAGTCGGAGTCGGACACGGATCGGGTATTGGAACCGGAATTGGCGGTGGAATCGGAGGCGGTGTCTATAAGGTTGGCGGTGGCATCTCAGCCCCCACGGCGATCTCGGCTCCGGATCCCGACTACACGGAAGAGGCTCGGCGCGCCAAGAAACAGGGCACCTGTGTTCTGTGGCTGATCGTAGACTCTACGGGTCACCCTCGAGATATTCGTGTAGTCCGCGGCTTGGGATTCGGGCTTGACGCAAAAGCTGTCGATGCGGTCAAGCAATGGCGTTTCCAGCCGGCCCTTAAGGATGGGACGCCAGTGGATGTGCAGATCAGCGTCAATATCGATTTCCATCTCTACTGAAATCTCCGCTCCCCCGTCGTTTTCCCTGAGAATTGGCCCTATTTACAAGCTACATATTCGCCTCTTGTTCTCCTGCCGTTCGTGCCCAAGTGCCTGTGTTTCCGTAAGAAACAGGAGCTTTAGTCTTACAGCGTCTCCTGCAAGTGTTTACAGATGTGACCCGATAGAAGGACTCGCCACCTTTTTCTACTCTGAGGTTGTCGTTCGGTGATTCCAAAAATCACGCGAACAAATTCTCGATGGTCTGAAGGAGATTAGCCGTGGCGACCTGTGCCATACCCGCTACAGAAGCGAATGTCATTGCCTCGACAAACGTCAAAGGGCGTGATGATTCCCAGATCAACCTGGTAAAGCGAGCTCAAGCAGGCGATGAGCAGGCATTTGCAACGCTATTTCAACAGCACAAAAATCGTGTTTACTCGGTTTGCCTCCTCATGACCAAGGACGTCGCGGAAGCCGAAGACCTGACTCAGGAAGCTTTTTTGCAGGTTTTCCGGACGGTCAGCTCATTTCGAGGAGATGCTGCATTCTCGACGTGGCTCTACAGAGTGGCCGTAAACACGGTGCTCATGAAGTTGAGACGACGGAAGTCACCTCCCACGATTTCTCTCGATGAACCGGTAAATTCTGATTCTCCATCCCTGCATCGGGACTTCGGCAAAGCCGATCCGGAACTTACTGGTGTGGTGGATCGCATTGCGTTGCGCCGCGCCCTGCAAGAGCTTCCTGAAGGATGCAGGACCATCTTCGCACTGCACGAAGTCGAAGGCTACCAGCACCATGAAATCGCGCAACTGCTCGATTGCTCGATCGGCAATTCGAAATCCCAGTTACACAAAGCCAAACTGAAAATGCGCGCCCTATTGTTCCCCAAGACGAAGATCAGAAGGCGTTCCCCGAAGAATTCGGGAAACTTGGCCAGAGTATCCGCTAAATAAGACTATTCCAAACGTTGCGTGGGAAATTCAGGAGCGGAGCCGGAGTGCCAAGGGCAATCGTCATCGCGGAAGACGGGAATCAAGAAACCGAAGCAGAGGTGATGAGTCCAGTTGCCCGATGCTATGTCAGAAGCCACGCTCCATTTGCCAATGTGGAAGTGCTTGGGGCGTCAGTCGCTCGCCGGATCGTGGACGGACTCAGGCGCGGAGGAATTGAAAATGTCTCTGTTCTCAGCTCGAGCACGAAAACGCAGAGCGATCTTATGAGGATGCGGCAAGGGAACTCTCCTTCGCAGGACGTGTGGTCAGACGCGACGGATGAGTTGGCAAAGTGCCAAGATGAGGGGGCGGATTCAGTCTTGATCGTGTGCGTCGGCGCATACATCGACTTCAACCTCGCAGAAGCTTTCCAGTTCCACGCGGAAAGCCGACGGGGCGTGATCCAGGCGTTTGATGAACAAGGAGCATTGGACTTATGGATCACGAATCCTGAGCGCCTCCCGGAAAGGGATGATCTGTTGAGTGCATTGTACGCGGCCAACCCGACTCCTTTCCCGGTTAGAGGATATGTGAATCGTCTCGAGACTCCACACGAGTTCCGTCGGTTAGTTGTTGACGCACTTAACTCGCGATCCAATATTCACCCGCAAGGCTTCCAAGTGCGGCCGGGAGTCTGGATGGGTGAGGGGGTTCATGTCGAGAAGGGAGCACGGATTGTTGCCCCGGCATTTATAGGTAGCGGAGCGACGATCTCAGAGCAGTGCCTTGTCACGCGCTGCAGCAACGTCGAACGCAACTCTTATGTCGATTACGGAACTGCTATCGAAGATACATCAGTGTTGGCGAGCACATACGTGGGAATCGGTTTGGATGTCTCACATTCAATCGTTGACGGAGAAAGCTTGCTCAATCTTGATCGCGGCGTCGTTCTGAAGATCGGAGATCCGTCAGTGATACGGCAACACAAGCCTCTCGCCGGAGGAGACCGCCGCCTGTGGGGAAGCTTGCAATCCAAAGCCGCTCGGTCGATCGGCCAGGACCGCGCGAGTTAGGAATGTGGAATTTGTGCTGCTTTACGTCTAAACAACCAAAGTCCGAAGAAGGAGAAGCATGTTAACGAACGGGCCCATTGTCGTGATGCAAGTGCCAGAGAAACTCCACAAACAGCAAGCTGTTCAATTCGGAGAGGAGTTGGCGCCTTTGCTCGAGTCCGATCGCCCACGAGTCGTCTTGGATTG
>Ga0335079_10003903_pt1 | contig 17162 bp, 18 predicted proteins | sample Lox_Sample_33_FD_206719 | JGI IMG/M metagenome (GOLD analysis project Ga0335079, IMG submission 206719) | Soil microbial communities from Loxahatchee National Wildlife Refuge, Florida, United States - Lox_Sample_3.3 | ecosystem: Environmental > Terrestrial > Soil > Wetlands | place: USA... | reverse complement strand
GTCGACGTAGCCGCGGCGGCCACCGGCCTCGTACACGGTCGCCGACCCGAGCTCGGCCAGCTCGTCGTACGTGCTCATAGCGCGCTCACCACGTTCGGGGTGACCCGTTGGAACGCCTCGGCCTGGCGGATGTCCTGGTTCCCCGACGAGCGCCGGGCGTGGTTTCCCCGCTGGTCGGCCCGCTGGGCGTAGTAGGTCTGGAGATACTTCTGCGCCTTCATCTCCTCCATCGCCTCGAGCTTGGCATCCATCACGCTCGTGATGTCGACGAACGTATTCGGGGTGAAGTTGCAGAGCTCGGGCTGGTGGGGCTCGAACAGGTAGAAGACGGGCGGAGTGATCGTCTTGAACGCGCTCGAAACGCCGGCGCCGGAGGCCAGGCCCCGGGCGCGGTTGACCGCCGCATAGGCGATCGGATGGTCGGGGTTGAACGGGTCGGTGTCCGTGTGGGTGATCAGCACGTCGGGGCCGAACTCGCGGATCTTGTCTGAGATGAGTTTGAGGGCGTCGACGTCGATGTCGAGCGGGTAGTCGCCGAGATCGAGCGATTCGAAGGTCGCGCCGAGGGCTTTCGCCGCGCGTTCTGCCTCGCCGTGACGGACCTTCTTGACGTTCTCGATGGTCTGGCCTTCCTCTTTCCACAGCTCGCCGGACTCGCCGCGCTCGCCGTACGAGAGGGCGATCACGGCGGCTTCTCCGCCGCCCGCGGTCGTGACCGCGATCGCGCCGCCGGAGCGCCACACGAAGTCGGCGGAGTGGGCGCCGATCACCATCATCCTGCGTGCGCTCACTCGGACTTCACCCCAGCGACGATGCGGGTGTTCACGACAGCCATCACGTACACCTCCTCCTCCTCGAAGCCGGCGTCGAGCAGCCGATCAACCATCAGCGCCATCCCATCCTCGACCGGCGGGTTGAACACCTGACCGAGGTCAGTCGACAGCACGGAGTTCTCGGGTCCGGCAGCCCGGATGTTCTCGAGCCAGTGCTCCCACGTCACCTTGCCGGTGTGGGGCGTGGTGAAACAGCGCTCGAGCAGCGCCCCGCGCTCGGCGAGCGCTCGCTGATCCTCGACCGTGAGGTCCTGGGAGGGGAATTCGGGGTGGGTGATGACGATGTCGGTCACGCCCTCCTCGAGTGCGGCGTCGACCACCGCGAAGATCTCGCTCCGGCTGAGGTGCCCGGTGGCCAGGAGCATCCCGTGCCGCGCGATCATCCCGAGCACCTCCCGGAGCTCGGGCACGACCACCCCGTCGCGATCGACCACCGGCACCGGTGGGATCTCGATGCCCTGCTCGCGCAGCTCGAGCTGGAGCTTGACCCAGACGGGAACCTTGGCCCCGGCGGGCGCCTCGCGCTCGTGCGATTCGTTGACGGAGTCGACCGTGGGGAGCCAGACGGTGCGGGCGCCCTCGCGCGCGGCGATCTCGACCGCGAGCGGGTTGATACCGCCGACGGCGCGGTTCAGCGCGATCGCACCAAGGACGTCGACTCCCGGGACAGCGGCCCGGACGACGCTGGCGCGCTCGGCGGTCGAGCCGTAGTGCGACTTGAGCACCATGCCGGCCATCCCCAGCTCCTTGAACCTCTGCGCGAGGGTGATGTCGTCGGTGATCCGCTCCACCACGTCAGGGGAGATGTGCATGTGGGTGTCATACGCGCCGCGGAGCAGCTCGCGGGCGCGGGTTGTCGGCGAAGTGGTCACGCCGTCTGCCCCCGGAGCGCGTCGGCGACGTGCGAGAGGTGGGTGCGCATCGCGGCCTCGGCGCCGTCCGGGTCGCCGGCGGCGACCGCGTCGACGATCGCCTTGTGCTCGCCGAACGAGCACTCGCTCCGGCCGGGCAGCATGATCGTCCGGTACTGGAAGCGGACGAGCTGCGACTTGAGCGTGGCGATCAGGCGCTCGGCGGTGGAGTGGCCGGAGATCTCGAGCAGCCGGCGGTGGAGCACGGCGTTCTCGTCCGAGGCGCTGAGCAGATCGCCGGCGTCGAGCCGCCGGCGCATCTCCTCGATGACGCCCTTCAGCTCCTCGACCTCGGCCGGCGTCGCGCGGAGGGCCGCCTGGCGGGCCGCGAGACCCTCGAGCACGGCTCGCGCCTCGAGGATCTCGACCGCCTCGCGGGCGTCAACCAACCGAACACGCGCGCCGCGGTGGCGCTCGTGGACGACGAGCCCTTCGTGCTCGAGGCGGGCGAGCGCGGTGCGGACGGCCGAGCGCCCGACGCCGAGCACTCGCGTGAGGTCCGTCTCGACCAGGCGCTCGCTGGGTTGAAAGCGGCCGGCGACAATCGCCTCCCGGAGCCGGTCCTCAGGGCGGGCGATGTCGGCTGAATTGTCGACAATGTTGTGCACGCGGGGGATACTAACCGACCCGCTGCACCTGGGTTAGATGATCCCGCTGAGGACCAGCAACCCGATGGTGACGAGTACGGCGGCGGTGAATACGTTTCCCCAACGCTCGAGCCACTCGCCCTGGATCTGATAACTGCCGCGGGCGGCGGCCAGGGTGAGGCCGACGATCGTGCCGATCGTGACCGCGGCGAAGATGGCCAGCGATCCGACGGCGGTGGCGACGCCGGCCGTGGTCGCGGCCAGGAACACCGGGAGGATCGTGAGATCGGGGGAGGCGGCCGCGCCGAACGGCACCATGACCGCCGCGATCCCGCTCAACCGTGTGGGGGACCGCTCCGGCCCGGGCTGATCGTGGTGGTCGTGGTCGTCGTCGTGGTCGTCGTCGTGGTGATCGTGGTGGTGATCGTGGTGGTCGTGGTGACGGCCGTGCTCGTGGTCGTGGTGGTGGCCTCGCCCAGTCGCCTCGAGCACCAGAAAGCCGATCCCGGTGGCGATCAGGATGCAGCCGATGATCGTGTCCTGGGCGTGCTCGACGGTTGAGCGGAACTGCAACCCGATCGCGATGATCACCGCACCGAGCACGATCGAGACGAGCACGTGCGCGATCCCGGCGAGGCCGGACAGGCGGGCGATCCGGGCGAGTGGGTAGCGGCGGGTCCGGCCGATCAGGGCCAGCGGGACCCAGTGGTCGGGCAGGATGGCGTGCCCGAACCCCACGCCGGCCGCGGCCGCGAGCAGCGCTGGGCCGGTGGCGCTCACGCCGTCAATACCTGGTCGCTCGGGCGCGAGGCCTGGTCGCTCGGGCGCGCTGCGAGACCGAGGCGCAGGTGCTCGGTGTGCGAGATCGCCTCGCTGAGGAGCGAACGGACGTGATCGTCGTGCAGCGCATAGATCATCTGCCGCCCGTCGCGCTCGCCGACCACGAGCCTGAGATGGCGCAGTACCCGCAGTTGTTGCGACACGGCCGGCTGCGCTATTTCGAGGTCGCGGGCGAGCTCGCCGACCGAGCACGCGCTGACCCCGAGACGGCTGAGGATGCGGACCCGGCTTGGCGTCGCGAGCGCCGCCATCGTCTCCGCCACCGAGCGCGCGGTCTCGGATGACAGGAGAGTCAAGTCCTCCTGCCCACCATGAGTCATGCACACATCATTGCATGCGCATTGGTGAATATGTTGACAGCCGGGGCTGGCGGCTAACCGGTCCGGCCGGGATCGACGACCGCGCCGTTGTCGTCGCCGGGCGCCAACACGATGTCGTTCTCGAGCGACACCCACTCCCCCTCGACGCCCGCCGGGCGCTCGGGATCGTCGGGCGAGCGCTCGACGAACGTCCGCAGCAGCGACGGCTTGACCGCGAACACGGTGTCGGAATCGAGGTACTCGCTGGTGGCGTCGAACACGTGGGTGGTGACCGTCTTGTAGCCGGGGGCGCGCACGATGATGTGGATATGCGCCGGCCGCCACGGGTGCCGGCCGACGGACTCGAGCATGCGCCCGACCGGACCGTCGTGCGGGATCGGGTAGGGCACGGGACGGACGGCCCCGAACGCGTAGGTGCCGTCATCACGGGTCAGGTAGCGCCCGCGGAGGTGGTCCTCTTCCGCTTCGGGGCGCTGGACGGCGTACAGCATGTCGGCGCCGTTCTGCCACACGTCGAGCTCGGCGCCGGCGATCGGGTTGCCGTCGATGTCGAGCACCCGGCCGTATACCCAGGCGGGCACGCCCGCGCCCTCCTCCTGGACCATGCTCTCGCCGTATTCGCGTTGCGGCGATCCCGGCACGTAGAACGGCCCGATCACCGTCGATTCGGTGGCGCCAGGCGGAAGCTCGTGCGCGAGGGCGTCGACGAGCATCGACAGACCGAGCGCGTCCGACCAGAGGATGAACTCCTGGCGGCGCGCGTCGGTGATGTGGCCGGTGTCGGTGAGGGCCGCGATCATCTGGCGCCACTCGTCCTCGGTAAGCCCGGTCTCGACGGCAAAGCCGTGCAGGTGGGTGACGAGGCTCTGCATGAGCTCGCGGAGGCGGGGGTTGGTGCAGCTGTCGAAGCTGGCGCGGGCCGCGGCGGTGATGTCGGCGGGCGTGGTCTTGTTGGATCCGGTGGCGGTCACGCCTATTCCCCCACCACGGCCTCGACGAGCAGCGGTGCGCGCTTCTCGACTAACCCGTCGAACGCGTCGTCGAGGGTGTCGAGCAGCTCCGAGTGCGTCTGCACTCGGACCGACGGACAGCCGAGCGACCGCGCGAGCCCGCCGATGTCGACCGCTTCGAACCCGGGCCACGCGCCGGCGCCACCGTTGCGGCGGGCGAGTGCATCCATGATCGCGTAGCGCCGGTTGGCGAGCACGACCAGCAGCACTCCGACGTCGTAGCGGGCGGCGCTCCACAGCGCCTGGATCGCGTACATCGTGGAACCGTCGCCGAGCACCGCGACGACAGGCCGGTCGGGCAGCCCCATGCGCAGGCCGATCGAACCGGACAGCCCGAAGCCCAGGCAGCCGTTCGCCGTGCTCAGGAACCCGAACGGGATCCGCACCGGAAGGCGCTGGTAGAGCTCGGGCTGACTCGACGGGCACTCCTCGATGAGGAGCACATCGTCGGGGAGCCGCTCGGCCAGCGCGTCGAGCACGTGGCCGGGGCGCAGCGCCTCGCCGTCCTTTGGTGGCGCCAGGGGCGCGGGGCGGCGGACCGGCTCGGGTGGGTTGCCGGCGCGCTCGGTCAACTGCTCGACGAGCGCGTGGCAGGCGGCGCCGACGGGCGCCACCACGGCGAGATCGCACGGACTCCGGTGGGCCTCGGCCGGGTCGGCGGTGAGCACCGCGACCCGCGTTTCCGGGCCGACGAGCGCGACCGGTTCATCGAACAGGTACGCCCTGAACGCGTTCGTTCCCACCGTCAGGACAACGTCATAGCGCTCGAGGTCATCGTGCATCAGCCGGCGCTGCCAGTGCAGATGGCCGGCGAACAACGGGTGATCCTGCGGGAAGGAGACGCGGCGGCTGAACGGCTCCTGCCACACCGGGCAGCGCAAGCGCTCGGCCAGAGCCACCACGCCATCCCAGTCCTCTTCATCGGGCGCGCCGACCACGAGCGCCGGCGCTTCGGCTTGTGCCAGCAGGTCCGCGAGCTCGGTGACGTCCGCCGCTTGCACCGAGTGCGGGCGAAGCAACCTCGCCGGCGCGCCGGCGGCCAGCTCATCGGCGGGCTCGAGCCAGTCGCCCATCGGCACGACCAGCAGCGCCGGGCCTCTCGCGGCCTTGGCCTCGTGGTAGGCGCGCGCGATCGCGCCCGGCACGTCCTGGCCCCGGGCCGGGAAGTGCCGCCACACCGGATACTCGCCGGCCAGCCGATCGAGCTGCCGTCCAGTCAGGAACGGCTCGAATGCGATCTGCCGGCGGTCCTGCTGCCCGACCAGGATCACGAGCGGCGCCCGGCAGTCACGTGCATTGGCGATCGCGTTGATCGCGTTGCCGAGACCCGCGGCGGTGTGCAGGTTGACGAATGCGGGCTCGCCCCGGGCGAGCGCGTACCCGGTGGCCATCCCCACCACGGATCCCTCGTGCAGGGCGAGAACGAACCGGATGTCCGGCGGAAGATCGGTTAGGAACGCGATCTCGGTCGACCCGGGGTTGCCAAAGATCGTCGTCATCCCATGCCGGCGCATGACCTCGAACGCGGCGTCGCGAACGGTGGCTCCCGTCCCCGGTAGGCGAGTCCCGTTGCCGTGGCCGGCCTTCTCGACCGGGGTGGACTCGATCATCGCACCGGGATGCAGTCGGTCATCGCGCGGGATCCTACTCCGCGCCCGGTCCGGTAGTGTTCGCATGCCGAACGAACGGGCGAGAACGCCGAGATGGCCGACAAACCTAATCCGAGCTCAGATTTTGTGCAGTCGCTGGAACGGGGCCTCGCGGTAATCCGCGCTTTTGACGCCGAGCACCGCGAGCTGGCGCTCAGCGACGTGGCGCGCTCGACCGGCCTCACGCGCGCCGCCGCCCGTCGCTTTCTGTTGACGCTCGTCAAGCTCGGCTACGTCAACTTTTCGCAGGGTCGGTTCTCCTTGCGCCCCCGCGTCCTCGAGCTCGGCTACGCCTACCTGTCGAGCTTGAGCCTGCCCGAGGTGGCGATGCCGCACATGGAGGCGCTCGTCGCCGAGGTCAACGAGTCCTGCTCGATCTCCGTGCTCGACGAGACCGACATCGTGTACGTCGCGCGCGTGCCGACGCGACGGATAATGAGCATCACGCTCGCAGTTGGGACGCGCCTGCCGGCGTTCGTCACTTCGATGGGGCGCGTGCTGCTGGCCGGCCTGCCCGACGACGAACTCGAAGAACGCCTGCAAAGAATCGAGATTGTGCCGCTCACGCCGCACACGGTGAAGGACAAGGACGCCCTGCGCGCGACCATCGATACGGTCCGCCGGCAGGGCTACGCAGCCACCGACCAGGAACTCGAGGAGGGCCTTCGCTCGCTGGCGGTGCCTCTGCGAAACGCCTCGGGCACGGTGACCTCCGCGCTCAATTTGTCCGTCCATGCGAGCCGCGCCTCGATGGCCGCGCTTCGCCGCGACTTTCTCCCGCTGGCGTTGCGGACCGCCCACGCAATCGAGGAGGACCTAAGGGGGACCGGGGAACGGCACGGCTCGTTTGCCCTGCCGGACTCCTAAGCCGGGGCTTACACAAAACCCCTATTTCGTCCGCAGAAGTACGTATCTCGCGCGCGGCGAGTTTTGGGACTCAATACCCAGGAGAGAATGAGAGTGCAGCCCGATGCGGTGCGGCACTTGGCCACGTTGCCTCGGGTACGAAAGACAAATGCCCGGGACGGACGGGCGGGTCGCTTAGCGGACCCTCCCACGGACCTCGCGTTGGAAACCACCAATCGGAGGCCCTATGTCCGCCACGCTCGCGGCTCGCGCCGACTACGCGCGCGTCCCCGATGAGGATCTTCTCCTCATCTACCACCAGGAACGAGATCCCGCGGCACGCGACGAACTCGTCCGGCGCTTCATCCCATTCGCGCGCAAGCTCGCGCTCCGCTACGTCCACAGCCGCGAGCCGCTCGACGATCTCGTCCAGGTCGCGTGCCTCGGCCTGCTCAACGCGCTGACCCGGTTCGAGCCGGGGATGGGCAAGAAGTTCACGAGCTACGCCGCCCCCACGATCATGGGTGAGCTCAAGCGGCACTTCCGCGACAAGGGGTGGAGTATGCACGTCCCACGCGACCTCCAGGAGCGGGCGCTGGCCGTCAGCCGGCAAATGGAACGCCTTTCCGCCCAGCTGGGTCGTTCGCCGACCGTCGACGAGCTCGCCGGGGTGCTCGAGTGCACGGTCGAGCAGGTGATCGAGGCACTCGACGCCGCCCACAACTATCTGCCGGCGTCGCTGGACGCGCCAATCGCGCACGAGGAAGAGGACCGGTGCGCGCTCGGCGAAACGCTGGGCACCGACGACAACGGGTTCGAGCTGGCCGAGGATCGCCAGGCGCTCGTGGCCGGGTGGGCTTCGCTCACCGACATCGAGCGCCAGGTGCTCGGGCTACGGCTCGTGCACGAACTCACCCAGCGCGAGATCAGCCAGAAGATCGGCTGCTCGCAGATGCACGTGTCGAGGTTGCTGCGGCGGTCGATGATGCGGCTCGACGCCGCTGCCGTGGCGGCCTGACCGGTCGGAGGTCGCACGGCGCCGGCGGGCGCCACCGGGCCTGCCGGCTCGCGGCAGGCAAAAGGTTGGATCCGGGCGCATTGCGTTTCGGCGCCCTGGGTAGCCATATGGGTGCGCACAACACAATCGAGCGCGCGAGCATTATGAGCGGAGACAACGATTCACCACGGGTCCGCCTTGACCTGACCAGCCGGCCCGAGGCAGCGCGGCTCGTCCGCAGCATGTCTACGGCCGCGGGAGAGGTCCTCGGATTTGATCCCGAGCTTCTGAGCGACGTCAACACCGCGGTCAGCGAGGCGTGCAACAACGTCATCCAGCACGCGTACGGCGAGGAGCCCGGACCGTTCTCGGTCGAGTTCGCACTGACGCCGGATGGCCTCGAGGTGCAGATCCGGGATTACGGGCGGGGCATACGCGAGTCCGCTCCCGACAACGACGGGCTCAAGGTCGGCTTGGCGCTGATGAGCGCCGTCGCCGATCGGGCGGAGTTCTTCCGTGTGCCGGAAGGGGGGACCGAGGTACGGCTCTGCTTCCGCGGCGCAGCCGGAGGCGCGCGGCGGGCCGCGGGCCCCGCTCAGGACCGGGCCGAGGTGTGGGGCGCGCGCCTCCCGACCGGCGTATCCGGCGACATCGTCCTCACGGTCTCGCCCGTCGAGTTGCTGGCGCCGGTGCTCGGGCAGATCGGCCGGGCGCTCGCGCCGAGCGCCGGGTTCTCGCTCGATCGGTGCGCCGACGTCTATCTGGTCTCAGATGCGCTCGGAGCGCACGCCCAGAAGGCCGCCGAAACCGCCTCGATCAGTGTCGCCCTGGGCGCTCACGACGAGCGCCTCGAGTTTGCGGTGGCCCCGTTGCGCATCGGCACGAGCCTCCGTCTCGACGGCGGAAGCCCGGAAGCATTGGCCTCGCTGGCGGATGAGTTGACCGTCGTCGACGTGGACGGTCAGGAAACATTGCGCGTCGCCATGCGCGACGACCGTCGCTCGGGGCACGAGGACCTCGGGCCCGCACGCGACCGCTGATTCCTGACGCCGGACTGCGTCACCCGTGCTTGACGACCCGCGGATCCGGTCGGGCCGGTGGTAGCGTTCACGGCGTCCCGCAGGGGATTGGGGTAGAGACGGAAGGGGCCACGAGCACTTGCAGAGCGACTTCCGCGCAGAGACCCACACGACCGGTCGGGTAACCACTGTGACGGTCAGCGGCGAGCTCGACCTGGTTTCGAGTCCGACGCTCGAGGCAGAGCTCGAACGCGCCACCGGCTCGGATTGCGACGTCGTCGTGGTTGACCTCAGAACGCTCGACTTCATGGATTCGACCGGGCTCCACGTGCTGTTCAAGGGCCATCAGCGCGCTCAAGAATCGGGGCGGGCCTTTGCCGTAACCAGGGGAAGCGAGCAGGTCGATCGGCTACTCAAGCTGACTGCCGTCGCCGACGTCATGAGAATCGTCGATTCGCCCGAGCAGGTGCTCGAGACCGACCACGGGCCGGGCGCTTTCTGACGACCGGCGCCCGCTAGCGACCGGCGAGCATCGAGACGCCATCGCATACCCTGGGCGCGATGCCCGTCCTACCGCCCGGCCCGCGCATGCCGCGGGTGCTCCAGACCGCGATCTGGTTCCGCCGCGCCCAGTGGATGATGGGCGAGTGCGCGAAGCGGTTCGGCGAGACCTTCACCCTGAGCATCGCGCACGAGGGCACGTGGGTGATGCTCTCGAACCCTGACGACGTCAAGGCGGTGTTCACCGGCGATCCCGAGCTGCTCCATGCCGGCGAAGCGAACCGGATCCTCCTGCCGATCCTCGGCGAGCACTCGCTGCTCCTCCTTGACGGCGAAAATCACATGACCCAGCGCAAGCTCATGCTTCCTCCGTTCCACGGCGCCCGGATGCAGAGCTATCGCGGGCTGATGTCGGAGATCGCACGGGAGGAGATCGGCAGCTGGCCGGCCGGGACGCCGTTCCGCGTCCGACCCCGAATGCAGGCGCTGACGCTCGAGATCATCCTCCGGGCGGTCTTCGGCCTGGACGACGGACGGAGCCTGGCCGACCTCCGGGTGCAGTTACGCCGCATGCTCGATCGCCTCACCGATCCGCGCTGGACGGCGTTCCTGCTCGCGCTCGGGCCCGAACGCATCCAGCACTTCGGCCCGTTCATGCGCGAGATGGAACGGGTCGACCGGCTGATCTACGAAGTCATCGCCACGCGGCGCGCCTCGGGGGGTACAGCCGAGCGCTCGGACATCCTGTCGATGCTGCTCGCCGCCGAGTACGAGGACGGATCGGGCATGAGCGACCGCCAGCTGCGCGACGAGCTGCTCACGCTTCTGGTCGCCGGCCACGAGACGACCGCGACCGCACTGGCCTGGGCGGTCGAGCGGCTCGCGCGCCACCCCGACAAGCTTGAGCGGCTGGCGGCCGAGACCCGCGCCGGCGAGGATCGCTACCTGAAGGCGGTCGTGTACGAGACGCTTCGCCTACGTCCGGTGATCTCACTCGTCAACCGGACGCTCAAGGCGCCGATGTGCCTTGGCGGGTACGACCTCCCCGCCGGGGTGAAGATCGTACCGTCGATCTACCTGATGCACCGCCGTCCCGACGTCTACCCCGACCCCGAGCGGTTCCTCCCGGAGCGCTTCCTCGACCGGGCGCCCGGCACGTACACGTGGATCCCGTTCGGCGGCGGTGTTCGCCGCTGCATCGGAGGCGCATTCGCGCAGTTCGAGATGGAGGTCGTCCTGCGCGAGCTCGCCGCCCGCACGACCATCGATCCAGCGCGACCGAACGCCGAGCGGGTCTACCGCCGAGCGATCACCGAGACCCCTCGGCATGACGCCGAGGTCATCCTGGCGCGCTAGCGGGCTCGCCGCCAACGGCTTCAAAAACGCACCCGGCGACAGTCCGAAAGGGACTGCCGCCGAGTGAGGGAGGAGAGGAGAGGCAAGTGCAGCCCAGGCTCGCATCTAAAAGAAGCGACTTCGGTTGCACCGGCTTGCCGCGGCACTACCCCGGGCCCAACCTAGTAAACCCTTATGCGCTGATGTTGCACAAGGAGTAGCCGTAAGAGCACCGCTTTTCTGCACTACGCGGCGCAAATCCGTTCAAGACGTGAACGGTCGCCCCCGCTGGGACGCGTTCAGAGCCCGAGCAGCTTGGCGGCGTTCTGCTTGAGCACGAGCGGGCGAACGTCGTCCTTGATCGGAAGCTTTTCGAAGTCCGCGAGCCAGCGATCGGGGGTGATCAGCGGGAAGTCCGAGCCGAACAGCATCTTGTTCTTCAGCCGGGTGTTCGTGTACTGGATCAGGATCTCCGGGAAGTACTTCGGCGACCACCCCGAGAGGTCGATGTACACATTCGGTTTGTGGACGGCGATCGCCAGCGCCTCCTCCTGCCAGGGAAACGAGGGGTGGGCGAGGATGATCTCGAGGTCGGGAAAATCAGCGGCCACGTCGTCGATGCACATTGGGTTTGAGTACTTCAGGCGCACGCCGCCGCCGCCCGGCATACCGGCGCCGATCCCGGTTGTCCCGGAGTGGAACAGCGCGATCAGGCGCGCCTCCGCGATCACCTCGTACAGCGGATAGAAGTCCCGGTCGTTGGGCCAGAACGCCTGGGTGTTGGGGTGGAACTTGAACCCGCGGACGCCGGCGTCGATCAGCTCGCGGGCCTGGCGCACCGCGAGCTTGCCCTTGTGCGGATCAACGCTGCCGAACGGGATCAGGACGTCGGGGTTGGCGCGCGCGGCGTCGAGGACCTCGTCGTTGCCGAGGCGCTTGCGGCCCATTCCGGCCTCGTCGTCAACGTTGAAGATGACCGCGACCATGTTCCGCTCGCGGTAGTAGTCGGCGACCTCGCGTGCGCTGGGCTGCGGTGGGCTCCCCCCGAAGTACCGGGCCGCGGCCTCGAGGATCTCGGTCGTCACCGGATCCTGGGGCTCTGAATGGTTGCGCTCGGCGTGAACGTGGACGTCGATCGCCACGAGCTTGTCGACGTCGATGCTCACCTCAGTGGTCGCTTCCGTGAGTACGGCGAAGCGACCACTCAGGAGCCGCCATACACGCGGACGAGCGAGTCCGCCACGCAGGCCGGCTTCTCCGAGTCCTTGACCTCGATCGTGATCCGCGACTTGATCTGCACGCCGCCCGGAATCTCGGTCACCTCGACGATCTCCATGCCGCCGCGCCACTGCGCGCCGACGGGCAACGGCGCTGGGAAGCGCACGCGATCGAGCCCGTAGTTGACGCCCATCAGCGCGTCGGTGACCTGCATCAGCTTCTGGCTGACCGGCGCCACCAGCGACAGCGTGAGAAAGCCGTGCGCGATCGTGCCGCCGAACGGCGTCTGCTTGGCTTTCTCGACGTCGACGTGGATGAACTGGTGATCGTCGGTCGCGTCGGCGAACTGGTTGACCCGTTCCTGCGTCATCTCCTGCCAGTCGGTGTAGCCGATGTGGGTGCCGGCGCTCTCGCGCAGCCCTGCAATATCGGTCACCAGGCCCTTGGTGTTCGCGCTGGTCATCTGCCGCTCCAGAAAGGTCGAAGGTCGGAGACGGCACGCTATCAACGCCGGGCAAACCGTTCGTCCATTCCGTACCGACTACGGCATCGACGGCACTGGCCGCACCGATACCCAGTCGATGGCGGACGCCCACGCACCGCACGCAGTTCGAACCGACCGAGGAGAGCACTTCTCGTGCTCGATGAGCGCGGTCCTGCTCGCGCGCGTCAACGCCTACGGCGGTCAGGACGCGGTCGCGGAGGTGCTGTCGCTGGCCGGCAGCCGGCGGACGCCCGAATACCTCCTCGACATCACGAACTGGATCGCGTACGACGAGGCGGTGGCGCTGTGGCGCGCCGGCGCTCGCGTTACGCACCACCCCAACTTCGCGCGAGCGGTGGGCGAAGACGCGGCTCGCAGGCTGGCCTCCTCACAGGTCGCGGCGACGCTGAGGTCGCTCGGTTCTCCGGGGAATGTGTATCGCGCGGTGGCAAAGACCTCGGCGGAGTTCAGCACGGTCACGAGGCTCCGGGTCAGAGATGCCGGCCCCGGCTTCGTCGAAATCGTCGCGAACGCGGTCGACGGGTTCCCGCGGAGTCCGGACCACTGTGCCTGGACCAGTGGCCTAATCGCTTGCGTGCCGGTTCTGTTCGGGGTCGATCAGGCGATCGTCGAACACGAGGAATGCCAGGCGATGGGAGCGACGCGCTGCCTCTATAGCGTGCGCTGGAAGACGGAAGCCGAGGTGGCCGACGGGCTGCCCGAGCATGTGGCTGCGCTTCAGCACCAGCTCGACGCGATGAAGGAGCGGCTCAGCAGCGTGTTTGCGGCCGCGTCTGACCTGATTGCGGCCGATGATCTCGATGACGTCCTGGCGCGGATCACCGCCCGAGCGGCGCTCGAGGTACGGGCTGTCCGCTACCTCCTCGCCGTCCAGGTCGGCCCGGATCGGGAGTTGCACTGCCACCACAAAGGCTTCGAAGAGGAGGGCGTCGCCGAGTACGTCGACGTCCTCCTGAACCGCAGGCCATCTTCATATCCGGATTCGTGGCTCGCCGTGCCGGTCTGCTCCAACAGGCACGAATACGGCTATCTGCTGGCGCTCCGCGGCGCCGGTCAGAGCTTCCTGGCGCAGGAGCGCGAGCTGTTCGAGGTCTACGCTCGTTACGCCGCAACCGCGCTCGACGGCGCGTCTGCGCTGATGGAGGCCAAGCGTCGCTCCGAGCAGTCGAGCGCGCTGCTGTCACTGGCGCGCGCTCTGGCCGCGGCGGGCACGAGTAGCGAGATCGCGCGCCGGCTGGCGTCGGCCGTGCCGCTCGTGGTCGACTGCGATCGCGTCGGCGTGTATCTATGGGACGGCGGTCGGAACGAGCTCGTGCGTCGGGCGGTGACGACCCGCGAAGCCCCTGAAGGGCTCGATGTCGAGGACACCGGCTGGGCGCCCACCCCGGGCGGCCCACTGCACCGGCTGCTGGAGGACCCCGGGCACGAGCCGCTGTTCGTCGACGACCAGATCGGCGACCCGCGGTTGCGTGAGATCCTCAGCGCCGAGGGGTTCGTCGCCACGATCCTGGTCCCGCTGGCGACCGCCGATTCGTTTCTCGGTCTGCTGACGGTGTCGGTGTTCGAGGAGCCGGGGCGCCTGCGGCCCGGGCCCGACCTGCTCGACCGCCTGTCCGGCGTCGCCGCCCAGGCCACGACCGCGCTCCAGAACGGCCGGCTCGTCGACGAGATGACCCACCAGGCGATGCACGACCAGCTGACCGGCCTCGCCAACCGGCTGCAGTTCACCGGCCAGCTCCGTGACGCGATCAGCCGCGCACGTGAGCAGATACATCCCGTCACCCTGCTCTACATGGATCTCGACGGCTTCAAGCCGGTCAACGACGAGTTCGGACACGACGTCGGTGACCAGCTGCTCGTGGCCGTGGCCAAGCGGCTCGGCTCGTGCACGCGTGCCGAGGACACGGTCGCTCGCCTCGGCGGCGACGAGTTCGCAGTCCTGATCGATTCGAGGACGGCGCCGGCTGACGCGGAGGAGGTGTCCGATCGCCTGGCTGCGGCGGTGACGCAGCCGTTCGTGATCGATGGTCATCAGCTCCACCTCGGCATCAGCATTGGGCGCGCCGTGTTCCCGATCGACGCCGACGACGCCGATGGCCTGCTGCGCTGCGCCGACGCGGCGATGTTCAGCGTCAAGCGGAACACCCGCGCCAGCACGGCATATCTCGGGCGCATCCGCTAATCGTCACTTTTCGTCCCGCCAGAGTCGGGAAATCATCACCTCGTGACGAGGTTGATCGCGCTCCTCGATGTGTCGTATGACGACGCAGCGGCGCACGACGAAAAGGTTGGCGCCGGATGGCTGGAACGAGTCCTGACCGCGTTCGCAGTAGGCGACACCGGCGTCCCGACACCGCTCCCCGACGACGCGCTGTCCGCGGACGACTTCCGGCGCGCCACCGAGGAGGTCCTCCGCCGGCAGGTGACCACCGGCGAAGGCGTGATCGTGGGACGCGGTGCGGTCGTACTCCTACGCGAGCACCCGACGGCGCTCCGCGTCCGCCTCGACGGTCCCCCGGATCGTCGCGCCCGGCAGGCGGCGGCGGTCCAGAACCTCGATCCGGATGCCGCGCACCGGGCCTGCGCGCAGTTCGACCGGACACACGAGGCATATTTCCGGCAGTTCTACGGCGTCCAGATCCAGGATCCCGCGCTCTACCACGTCGTCCTCGACTCCACCGCGATCGGCGCCGACGCCTGCGTCGAGATCATCGCGCGGGCGGCCGATTGCCTGGCCAGCGCCCCAACCGGTCCGTCCACGAACGGCCCGGGCTGAAAGACGGTTCACAACTGTAAGCGGGGGCTAAAGTGTAGGCATGACCGCATTAGGCGTGTCATTGCTGTTAGTCGGGGCGATCATGGTGCTCATTGAGGCGCACGTGCCGACGCTGGGAGTACTCGGCGGACCGGGAGTCGTCGTGATCGCGGTGGGCGCGGTGCTGGCGGTCATGGGACTCGGCGGCGGGCTCGCGCTCGGCGTGCTGGCCGCGCTGCTGCTGGCGGGCGCCGCGGGCGGCGTGATGTTTCTCACCGTGGGGAAGGGGCTCGCGGTTCGCCGGCGGATGATCAGGGCCGGCCCCGAGAGCCTGATCGGTCACCTGGGAGTAGTCCGCAGCTGGAATGATTCGGTCGGCTGCGTGCAGGTCGACGGGGCGCTCTGGACCGCGCGGCGGTCCGTTCTGGACGACCCGGATGAGCCTGAGGAATTGAACGCCGGCGACCGGGTCGTGATCGATCATCTCGACGGCCTAACGGTGGGCGTTCGACGCGCCGAAGAATGGGAGGTAATCCGATGATCCTGGCGATCGTAGTCCTGTTGGCCATCCTGCTCGTGATCGGGTTCACCGTGCTCGGAGCCTCGGTCCGAGTACTGCGCGAGTACGAGCGCGGCGTCGTGTTCCGCCTCGGGCGGGTCATGAATCTGCGTGGTCCCGGGCTGATCCTGCTCGTGCCGACAATCGACCGGATGGTGCGGGTCTCTTTGAGGACCGTCACGCTCACGGTTCCCCCGCAAGAGGTCATCACGCGCGACAACATCCCGGTGCGCGTGACCGCGGTCGCCTACTACCGCGTGGTCGACCCGAACAAGGCGGTGAATGCTGTCGAGAACTTCCACCACGCCACGCTTCAGATCTCCCAGACTACGTTGCGCTCGGTGCTCGGCGGCGCCGATCTCGACCATCTGCTGGGTGAGCGGGAAAGCCTGAATGAGTCTCTGCAGCAGGTCATCGATGCCCAGACCGAGCCGTGGGGCATCAAGGTGACCACGGTCGAGATCAAGGACGTCGAGATCCCCGAGCGGATGCAGCACGCGATCGCCCGCCAGGCCGAGGCCGAGCGCGAGCGGCGCGCCAAGATCATCAACGCCGAGGGCGAGGCGCAGGCCGCCACCAGGCTGGCCGACGCCGCCGAGATCATCGGACGAAACCCGACCACCCTTCAGTTGCGCTATCTGCAGACGCTGCGCGAGATCGGCGCCACCCAGAACTCCACCGTCGTATTCCCGATGCCGATCGACCTGGTCAAGCCGGTGCTTGACGCGATCCAGTCGGGGCACGCGAGTCCGCCGGCGTCCCAGACGCCAGCGGTGTCGGCGCCGCCGGCCAACGGTGCGCTCGAGCCCGGCGAGTCCCGCGCGCTGGCGCCCGGGCCGGATGCGGCGGACGACGGCGTGTCGTCCGCGCCCGAGTCGGCGCCTGTGGATCGCCAGGACCAGAAGTAGCCCGCCGGGCCGAGGCGGCTGGGTCAGAAGTCATCACTCGACGCTGGCCGGGCGTCGAGTGTTCCGAAAGGGACGCCATACGGCGCGTTTGAGCGCACTCGAGCCGGGGCGAACGTCGAGTGAGGCGAAACGGCCCCTGGTTTCCGGTGCATCGCGAGAGCGATGTGGCGAGGCGCCACCGCCGGCGAGGGGCGGCCCGCCCTCCTCCGCCAGTGGCGGAGAAGGGCGGGATCAGCCGCTGGCTCCTAATGTGCCTTGAGCTTCAGCGGGACCGACGTCGAGTTGCCCTTGGCGTCGGTGATCTTGAGCGTCACGGTCAGTGGCTTGACCTTGTGCTTCTTGACCTTCGTCTGAAGCGATCCGGACTCG
>Ga0335079_10003902_pt1 | contig 17165 bp, 17 predicted proteins | sample Lox_Sample_33_FD_206719 | JGI IMG/M metagenome (GOLD analysis project Ga0335079, IMG submission 206719) | Soil microbial communities from Loxahatchee National Wildlife Refuge, Florida, United States - Lox_Sample_3.3 | ecosystem: Environmental > Terrestrial > Soil > Wetlands | place: USA... | reverse complement strand
CGTTTCAAATCCCTTCTTCCCCGAAGAATCATGCTAACGTGAAGTTTCGGATTTATGGATGCGTTAACTGTTCATCGCTTCCATTTCGCGTTCACCGTCACGTTTCACTATCTATTTCCGCAACTCACGATGGGTCTGGCGCTGCTCATCGTCATTCTGAAAACTATCGCATTGCGAAGCGGCAATGAGCATTACAACCAGGCGGCCCGCTTCTGGGGTAAGGTGCTGGCGATTAATTTCGCCATGGGGGTCGTCACCGGGATTCCTATGGAGTTCCAGTTCGGAACCAATTGGGCTCGCTTTTCCAAAGCCGCGGGCGGAGTCATCGGCCAGACGCTCGCGATGGAAGGCGTGTTTTCGTTCTTTCTCGAATCCAGTTTTCTCGGTGCGTTTCTCTTCGGGGAAAAACGCTTGGGCCCCAAGGCCCATTGGGTCTCCGCCTTTCTGGTTTTCCTGGGATCGTGGCTATCCGGCTTTTTCATCATCGCCACCAATGCCTGGATGCAGTACCCAAGCGGCTATCGCGTCGCGCCGAACGGCGAAATTCTGCTTACCAATCTCTGGCAGTTGTTGTTGAACCGGTGGGTCTTCTGGCAGTATCTGCACAATATGATTGGATCGGTAGTAACGGCGAGTTTCGTCATGGCTTCGATTGGAGCCTTCTATCTGCTGGCCAAGAGTCACGAGGTCTACGGTCGCACGTTCGTGCGCACCGGCGTTGTCGCCGGTGTCATCGCCTGCTGCCTGATGCTGTTTCCCACCGGCGATCAGCAGGGAAAAAACATCGCGTACTATCAGCCGCCGACTCTGGCCGGCATGGAAGGGCTGTTCCACACACAAGCCGGCGCGCCGCTCGCCATTGTTGGCCAGCCCGATCTCGAAAATCAGCGGCTCGATAACCCGCTCACTGTTCCGAACGCGCTCAGTTTTCTGACTTATCGCCGCTGGAAAGCCGAAGTGAAAGGTTTGAACGATTTTCCGCGCGACTGGTGGCCCGACAACATCCCGCTGCTGTATTACGGCTACCACATCATGGTGGGACTGGGTACGATCTTCATCGTAGTGATGCTGACCGCGGCTTTGAAGCTCTGGCGCGGCACGCTCTACCAATCGCGGCCGATGCTGTGGGTCTTGATGCTGGCGTTGCCATTTCCGTATATCGCCACTACAGCCGGTTGGATGACGGCCGAGCTTGGGCGCCAGCCGTGGCTCATCTATGGGGTGCTGCGGACGATGGAAGGCAGCTCCGCGCGGGTCTCGGCGGGCAATGGCCTGTTCACCCTGATTGGGTTCATGGGAATCTACGGCGTGCTCGCGGTGCTGTTTCTATTCCTGGTGCGCCGCGAGATCGAACACGGGCCGGAGGCCTCGTGATGCCGACCATCTGGTTTTGCATTGTGGCCGTGATGATCGCGGTTTATGTTGTGCTCGACGGCTTCGACCTCGGCGCGGGTATCGTGCATCTCTGGATCGCGCGCACTGGTGCGGAGCGGCGGGCCGTGCTCGCCTCCATCGGCCCGGTCTGGGATGGCAATGAAGTGTGGCTGCTGGCCGGCGGCGGCACTTTGTACTTCGCGTTTCCGGCGCTGTATGCCGCGGGCTTCAGCGGCTTTTACTTGCCGCTCATGGTGGTTCTCTGGCTCCTCATCCTGCGCGGGATCGCGATCGAGTTCCGCAACCACATCGATAACTCCGTCTGGGTCCCGTTCTGGGACACGGTGTTCTGCGGCGCCAGCGGGCTGCTCGTGATTTTCTTCGGCGCCGCGCTCGGCAATGTCGTCCGCGGCGTGCCCCTCGACGCCTCCGGCTATTTCTTTCTGCCGTTTTGGACCGATTTTTCGATGGGCCCTGAAGCCGGCATTCTCGACCCGTATACCATTCTGATTGCCGTCGCCGCGTTTGCGACTCTCGCCGAGCACGGCGCGTTGTGGATCGCGCTCAAGACCGAAGGCAGTCTTGAATCGCGAGCCCGCCTCGGCGCAGCGCGGCTTTGGTGGGTAGTGGTCGCAATGGTAATCCTGATCACGATTTTCAGCTTTCGCATCCAGGCGCACTTGGGCGAAAGCTTTCGCGAGCGGCCGTGGGGTTATATCTTTCCGCTCATTGCCGTTAGCGGCCTCGTGCTGATGAGATTTCAAAACGCTCTCCGCGCATTTCTCGGCTCCTGCTTTTACATCGTGGGCATGCTGACCAGCGTGGTCTTCGGCGTCTATCCCTGGGTGCTTCCGTCGAATGCAGATCCGACGCAGTCACTGACAGTTCAAAACGCAGCCGCGCCTGCTTACGGGCTTGAGATCGGCCTGATCTGGTTTATCCCAGGAATCGCTCTGGCGCTTGGATACTTTGTCTATACGTATCGCAATTTCGCCGGCAAAGTGCGGGTGTAAATTGACTGTTCCGGCAGAATTCCCGTTGAACATTCCCTTCGGATAACGTTTGTTGTCACGTTTCTCGCGTTACGATGAAAAAATGGAGACGGCCTCCGCGCCTGAATCGGGATGGCAGTCGCTCAAGGACGAAGAGTTACTCAAGCTCCGTATCTGCGATCTGGAAGTCAAGATCGAGGGTAGCGAACTGGAACCGCGGATCGAACAATTGAAAAACGAGCTCGCCGCGCGCGGCGTGAGCCTGCGGCCCGATTGCTACCTCGGCGATGAATGGTTTTCTCCCGAAGGCGTGCCGGCTATCGCGATTCCGTTCTATCTCGCTCACCCGCGGCTGAAGCAGCTCGAAGTGCACCAAATGATGGAAGCCGAGGGCGGCACGCCGGAATGGTGCCTGATGCTGCTGCGTCACGAGTGCGGTCACGCCCTCGACCATGCATATAAGTTCTCCACGGAAAAGGAGTGGCAGGAAATTTTCGGCAGTCCCGACACCGAATACACGCCGGAAACGTACCGGCCGCGCCCATACAGCCGGAGTTTCGTGCAACATCTTCCAAACTGGTACGCGCAGGCGCATCCGGACGAAGATTTCGCAGAGACCTTCGCGGTGTGGCTGAGCATGACGCCCGAAGGGTGGCGTGCGCACTATAAAGGATGGAAGGCGCTCGAGAAACTCGAATTCGTCGATCGGCTGATGCAGGGTGCCGCCAATCGCCCGCGGGCGGTCAAGCGGGGCCGCCGTATCTCGGAAGCCCGTAAACTTCGCAAGACGCTCGACCGATATTATGCTCAGAGGCGGAAGCTCTATGCAGAGGATTTTCCGGATTTCTACGATGCCGATCTGCGGACCATCTTCCGCAACGAAGATCCGGGCGCCGAATCCGCCGCCAAGGTAATGAGACGGCACCGCACCGCACTAGTGGAATCAATCGTACAGTGGACCGGGCAGCGCAAGTACACGGTGAGCATGTTGGTACGGAGGCTCATCCGGCGTTGCCAGGAACTCAAGCTCTCCGCCCCGAAGGATCCCGCACGGGCCAATTTCGAGTTGGCGGCTTACCTGGCGGCGCTGGTTACCAACCACATGTATACCGGGCGTTTTAAGAGGTCCGTCTGACGATGAAAGTCCTGGTACTGTTTGATGTCGCATGCCCGCCGGCCCCGGATGAGACGTTTTCGCCGGAGTCCCTGCGAACCGTGGAAGACAAGCCCACTGAGGCCGATGTCCTCGCAGCCTTGCAGCGCCTCGGCCACGAAGCCGAAACGCTTGCGATTTATGACAACGTCACCGCGATTATCGACAAGCTCAAGACATTTGCGCCCGACGTCGTCTTCAATCTGACCGAGTCGTTCTATCATGACCGTTCTCACGAACCCAACATCCCCGCGTTGCTCGAGCTGATGAAGGTACGGTACACCGGCGCAGCCACCGACAGCCTGCTGCTGTGCAAAGATAAGGCGCTCGCCAAGAAGGTGCTCTCGTTCCATCACGTACGCCTGCCGCGTTTTGTGGTCTCCCACCGTGCGCATCCGCTTCGTACGCTGCGCCGCTTCATTTATCCTGCGTTCGTGAAACCGGTCTGCGAAGACGCCTCCGATGGCATCTGTCGAGCCTCGTTCACCAAGGACGAGAAGGAAACCATCGAGCGCGCGCGCTTCATTCATCAGAAGTTCAATTGCGATGCGTTGATCGAAGAGTACATTGAAGGCCGCGAGCTCTATTTAAGCGTTCTCGGCAATCACCGGCTAGCCGTATTCCCGCCGCGCGAGATCTTCTTCACGCAGGTACCGGAGGATGTACCCAAGTTTGCAACGGCCCACGCCAAGTGGAACGACTCGTATCGCGAAAAGTGGGGCATTCGGAACGGTCCGGCCGCTCCATTGCCGGAAGGTCTGCAAGACGACCTGGTCGACCTGGCGCGCAAGGTCTACCGGCTTTTGAAGATCCGCGGATTCGGCCGGATCGATGTCCGCCTCACCCCGAATGGCGAAGTGTACGTGATTGAAGCCAACCCCAACCCCTGCCTGGCGCACGACGAGGATTTTGCGCAGTCGGCCTGCATGGCCGGCATGAGCTACGATACGCTGGTTCAAGAAATTCTGAACACCGTCGTAGCGTAGGCTCGCGCCGCGCAATGGGCTCGCATCCACAATCGGCTCGGCGATGGCTAATTCGAGGGCGCGTGCAAGGTGTGGGTTTCCGGTATTTTGCGCAGCGTGCCGCCCACGAGCTCGGGCTCGCTGGTTTCGCGCGCAACCTCGATGATGGCCGCGTCGAAGTGTACGCCATCGGGTCTGAAGAGAAGCTTTCCCAGCTTGCCGCTCGATTGCACCATGGGCCGCGATGGGCGGAAGTTCACGGCGTAGATGAACAACTGGCCGAACCGCGCCAATTCCATTCCTTCGAGATCGAACCGTAATCCATTGCGCACCCACGCGTCCTGACGGTATCATCGGAACAGCGGTGCAAGCCGCATCCGGGCCCGCGGGAAGGGTTGAACCCACTTGCTTTGTAAATCCAATGTTGCTGCCAGAACCTTTATGCAGCCGGAGTTGCGGGCCCTCGGCAAAAATGCATGGAGGTTTCAGTGTCACGCTTACCCGATTATCCGAACCTTGACCATTTGAAAGAGCAGGCCAAGGATCTTTTGCGCGATTACCGCAATAACGATCCCGCAGCCCTCGCCCGCTTCCGCAACTCGCTTCCTGCGGCGGCAGGCCATGACGACGCCGCCATCGCTGCGATGCAGCTCAAACTCCACGACGCGCAATCAGTGATTGCGCGCGAGTACGGGCTCCCGACGTGGACAAATTTGAAGAACAACGTCGACTGGCGCAACAGCCGGCGCTCTCAAGCGCGCGAGGATGCCGTGCCGCTCTGGCTTCACATGGTGTACGGTCACGAGAACGATCGTCCCCAGCCCGTGCTTGCCGCCGAGCGGCTCGCCGAACGGCCCGACCTCGGCAAAGGCGACCTGTTTCTGGCCTGTGCGATCGGCGATGAGTCGGCGGTCCGCCAGGCGATCGACGCCGATTTGGCGTGCGTAAATCGGATCAGCCATCCGTGGCCCTGTCCCGGCTGCAAGCGGCCGCTCGCCATGCCGCCGCTGGTCGCTGTGACTCATTCGAGCCTTCTTGGCCTTCCGGAATTTCGGGATCGGTTGCACCGCTGTGCGCGGTTGCTGATTGAGGCAGGCGCCGATCCGAACCAGTCCTACAAAGACGGCGAATATTCGCTGAGCGCGCTGTTTGGGGCGGCAGGCAAGAACCACGATCCCGAGCTCACCCGCGTCCTGCTCTCGGCCGGCGCGAACCCGAACGATGGCGAGTCTCTCTATCACTCGATGGAAACACTCGACATGACTTGCGCGCGTCTGCTGCTCGACGCCGGCGCCCGCGTCGAAGGCAGCAACGCGCTCCATCACAAGCTCGATCATGACGATCTCGAAGGCTTCCGGCTTCTCCTCGCCTATACGAACGATCCGGACGACTCGACCAGCGGCATCGGCCGCCCCCTCATCTGGGCCATCCGGCGATGCCGTTCTCGCGCGCATTTCGAAGCGCTGCTGGCCGCCGGCGCGGACCCGCATGTCACGAACGGGGACGGCGTGAGCGCGTATCGGTTCGCTTTGCAACAGGGTCTTCCCGAAGTTGCCGAACTGCTTCAGCAGGCCGGCGCCTCCGAGCCTCTGTCTCTGGAAGACCAGTTCGTGGCCGCCTGCGGGCGAGCCGATGAAGCCGAAGCCCGGCGAATCCTTGCGTTACGGCCCGACCTCATCCGGGGCCTTTCGGAGGCGCAGCTCCGCCAGTTGCCGAACCTGACCGAAGCCGGTAGCCACGACGCCGTCAAACTGATGGTCAGGTTGGGCTGGCCGATCGCCACGCCCGGCGGCGATTGGAAGGCATCCGCCCTCAATCTCGCGGTGTTCCAGGGCAACCCCGAGTTGACGCGCTTCCTTCTGGAACACGGAGCCAGTTGGACTGAGCCGCACGGTTTTGGCGACAACGTGAACGGCACCCTTTCCTGGGCTTCCCGCAATCTCGACCCCGCGGCCGGCGACTGGGTCGGGTGCGCCCAAGCCTTGGTCGAATTTGGCATGCCGGTGCTCGAAATCAACGGAGAGTATTCCGAACCGGTGGCTGCGTTCCTCGCCGAGGCGCGTGACCAAGCCCGCCCGCGCAAGACTTAGCCCTCCCGCCGCGCCTTCAGACTTGTAACGTTTCTGATAGGATTCGATAAATGAAAGCGTGGGTCCCCCAAGTCGCCGTGGCCCTGTTTTTCGCCGGGATTCCGGCGGCGCTCTCGGCGCAATGGCCGGACCATCCCTCGCCCAAGACACCCCGAACGGCCGACGGAAAGCCGAAGCTCGACGCGCCGGCACCGCGCACCCCGGACGGCAAGCCTGACCTCTCCGGAGTCTGGGCGTATACCGGCCGCATCGGGTTGCCCCGGAACTTCATCCCCGGCGTGCCGCCCGAGCCTCCGCTCGACCAGCCCAAAGGCGCCCCGCCGGCCGCCACGTTCTTCGATATTGGCGCCGGGATCAAGGGTGGACTTCCGCTTACTCCCTGGGCTGTCCAGGTTTTAAAGGAACGCAAGGGGGAGAACAGTAAAGATAACCCCGACGCGCACTGCCTTCCGCTCGGCCTGATGCAGTTGCACACGCACCCGCAGCCGAGGAAAATCATCCAGACTCCCGGCATGACCGTCATTCTTTATGAGGCCCAGGCCGGCATCCGCCAGATCTTTACGGATGGCCGGACCCCGCCGCCCGCCGACGTGCAGCCCTGGTGGTACGGTTACTCGGCCGGACATTGGGAGGGCGACACCCTCGTGGTCGAGACCACCGGCTTCCGCGACGATGTCTGGCTGGACGTTTTCGGGAGCCCCCTTACCAACACCGGCAAGATGATCGAGCGCTTCCGGCGGCCGAATTACGGCACGCTGTACATCGACGTCACCATCGAAGATCCGAAAGCGTACACCAAGCCGTTCACGGTTCGCGTCAACCAGCAGATCATGCCCGATACTGAGCTGATCGAATTCATCTGCCAGGAAAACGACCGCAGCGGCCCGCACCTGATCGGGAAGTAACGATGACCGCGCGGAAGCTGATCCCGTATGGTTCCGCCCTGATCGCGATTGTCTCGCTCGCCGCGCAAACCCGGCGGCTCGATGTGCCCTACGTCCCGTCGACGCCCGACGCCGTGGCTGCCATGTTGAAACTGGCGCACGTAACCGGCAGCGATACGGTCTACGACCTGGGTTGCGGGGACGGGCGTATTGTAATCGCCGCTGCGAAGACCTTTGGCGCCCACGGAGTCGGAATCGATCTCGATCCGGCGCGCGTTCAGGAGGCCAGGGAGAACGCCCGCAAGGCCGGCGTCACCAACCTCGTCCGGTTCGAACAAAACGACCTGTTTCAGGCCGATATTCATCCAGCTTCGGTGGTAACGCTCTTCTTGCTCTCCAGCGTCAATCGGAGACTTCGCCCCAAGCTGCTCCACGATTTGAAACCGGGTAGCCGCATTGTTTCAAATACGTTTACGATGGGCGATTGGAAGCCCAGTCGGCAGCTCAGCATTCCGGGACAGCCGGCGGCCGGCGATTTCAGCCACGACCTATTCTTGTGGATCGTCCCGGCGCACGGCGCCAGGTGAAACCTGGAGAGATTTAGAGCGCGCAGCGGCCATGCGCGCCGAACACCGGCTCCGCGCCGATGAATCGGACGATTCCGTCCCAGATTGTGTGCAGCAGGCGCAACATAGCCTTTCCGCTAGAGAAGACGTTCAGCAGGGCACGGTGGTTGCACCAATCACTACGAATCGTGATGAAAAAATCTACATAGCCCTTTTGTGACAAGAATTCTAATGAATTTTCTCTGATTCGTCATTGACAAGCCCCAGTACACACGTACAATTACTTATATACAAACTTTGCCCTATTAAGTAAAGGACCATTTTCTATGGTCCACGGGTAGTCTCCGGGACCGTCATCCGCTCAGACGACCGAACGAAGCGCACCTTTAGAGGAGGGATTTCCCATGGCGCTGAAACGAGGAAGAACCATCGCTCTATTGATCAGCCCGGTGGAATTGGACCACGAGCTCCTCCAAAGGCTATTCGCGGAACAGGGCTGGACGCTGCTCTCGGCTCGGTCACTCGGGTCCGCATCCATTCTGTTAAGGCAAAAAAACGTCTCCGTCGTTTTGACGGAGCGGGACCTTCCCGCTGCGAGTTGGCGGGACGTGCTGGAGATCGCGCATGGCGCCATGCACCCTCCTCTGGTAATCGTGACTTCGCTCCACGCCGATGAACAGCTGTGGGCCGAGGCTCTGAATCTTGGAGCCTACGATGTGCTGGCGAAGCCATTCAATCAAGCGGAAATCGTCCGTGTGCTCAATTCGGCATGGCTTCGTCACGCCGGGTCACTGCGGCCGATTGCCAATGCAAGGGGCTCGGCCGCATAAGACGCGGAGCCGACTGGAGAAATAGATTATGGCTGTCAAGAAAACGGAAAACTCCCTGATCCCGGCCGAGAGCCACGCCGCGGAGCAACCGGGAGAAATCACGAACGGTGTGCAGGCCGAAATGCAGGCTCTGGCGTACCAACTCTGGATCGAGAGAGGTTCGCCGCTCGGCTCCCCTGAGATTGATTGGCTCGAAGCCGAAGCACGAGTCCAGGCGGAGCTTCACGCCCGCTCCACCAGCCGGCGCCGGGAAGCACAGCGGGCCGCTGCCGGCGCTGCCAGAGCGCGCTAGTCGCCGGCCGTTTCAGTTTTGAGCGGCTGGTCGCGCTGCTGCTCCGACGACAGTAACGTCCTCTCAATCACACTCGCGAGAGCCGCGGGCGTGAATGGCTTGCGGATAAACGGAAACCCGCGAATGTGCGCTGCCGCTAGAGCGTCGGTAGAATCCGACATCAGAAGCACCGGCAGATCGCGCCGGTGAACGCGGAGGTCCTCCGCAAGCTCAAAGCCCGACATTCCGGGCAGTTCGCAATCCGCAACTAAGAGGTCGATCGGGCCAGCGTGGGTTTGCGATGCCCTGATGGCGTCACTGCCGGAGTGAGCTTCCAGGACTACGCCGCCCTGGCGGTGTAGCATCTCAGAAACCCGTTTCCGAACACCCAACTGATCTTCGACCAACAGGATGGTTTTTCCTTCCAGCGTCATAGATCGTCCCAGACTCATAACCAGAGAGAGCACGCTCGCTGCCAACAGTAAGCGCGAAGGTGTGAACCGATTCACAACGGGGTTCGCCGGTAGCCAGACTGCTGCCAGCATGATGTTTAACTAACGATAACTTGTCGCTGTCGCCGGGTCGTTGATATGGTACGGATAACCGCGGCCTATGAATCGCAATGACTTCGACGATCTTCTGTTTCGCGGTATTCCGCCGAACTCCAGCCGCGGCTCCGGCCGATTTCTCACAAGTCTGATCATCCACGTCGTGGTCATAGGGTCTGTAGTGTTCACGTCCGGGCGGCTGGTATTGCCCAACGAGCGGGCGTTTCGTTTCAATGCCGTCCTGGTGGCGCCCCCGGAAATGAAGGAAACCCCTGAGCCCAAACGGCTGGTTCCGACACCCAGAGTCGAACCTGTCGCGCCACGCGAACTGCGTCCTCTCCCCAAGCCGGTCGAAGCGCGCGTGACATCGCCAAAGCTGGACCAGGCGCCGGTGCTCTCCAACCCATCGCGACCGATCTCAATATTGCCGCCTCCGGAAGTCACGGTGCGCGCTCCGATCCAGACTGGCGTTTTTGGCACAGAGGCGCCTCCCCGAATCGACGCAAAACTTCCAGTCACAGCCGCGCGCGAAGCCGGTTTCGATCATGTGAGCCAGAGCACAACGGCGTCACCGTCCATCGCAGCGGCTTCGGCTGGGTTCGACACGCGGTCCGCGGATCCCCGAAAGGCGTCGGCCGGCGGCGCGATCCGGACAGGCGCGTTTGGAGAGGAAGAGACGCGCGCCACTCACGTCGTCGCGGCAAATGTGGCTCACACGGCATTCGACGTTCGCGCGGACAGTGAAAAGGCTCTTGCGCCGGAGTCGACCGTCCGCAAGACAGGTTTCGACGAGCCGAAACCGGTGAACGCAACACCGAAACCGGCGGCTGCCGAAAAGCCTCCCGCCGTACGTCCCGTTCAGATCCTCGACAAGCCGAAGCCCGCCTATACCGCCGAAGCAAGAGCGGAGAAGGTCGAAGGAGCGGTGCTCCTCGATGTTGTTTTCGCCGCCAGCGGCGAGGTGCGAGTGTTGGGCGTGGTCCGCGGGTTAGGGCACGGTCTCGATGAAACCGCCAAGGATGCGGCGCGCCACATCCGGTTCACCCCGGCGATGCAATCGGGGATGCCGATCGATCAGCGAGTGGTGTTACAGGTCGTTTTTCAAATTACAGGTTAAAAACAACATGAAATTCCGTTACTTGCTGCCATTCCTTTTTTTGACCGGCATCGCGGTGGCCGACAGTGTCAGCCTGCCGTTGGCCGATGTCCTGTCGCGGGTGACCGCCACCGAGAAGACCTTTCTGGAAGATCTCTCGACTTACAAGCCGCTGGTGGAGACCTACATTCAGTTCGTCAGCCCGGACGGTGAGAACTCCAGCGATATCAGCAGCGACTCGTATTTCATCGGGAATGCCGAGTTCCGCGAGGGAGTGGATTACCAGGGATTCAACCCCGACAAAACATTTGGCGGCGATATCCTGGACTTCCTGAAAGGCTCCAGCAAGAAACCGAAACTCACGCCGCGCAACTTTGCGCAGATGGCGATCATCGACCAGGAGAACTTCAACACCGATCACTACGATTTCGAGAATCCTCGCGGCGAGTTTCTCGGATCGGTGCGTTGCATCGTGCTCGATGTGAAACCGAAGCCGAAGGAGCCTGCGGGACGATTCATCGGGCGGATCTGGGTGGAAGACCGGAACTTTCACGTGGTGCGCTTCAGCGGGACGTACACCTCGAAGCATCCGGGGCGCTCATTTCATTTCAATACTTATCGTGAGCAGATCGGGCCGGGACTGTGGCTACCGTCGGTTGCCTACATTGAAGAATCGGCGGGGACCGGCAGGCAATCATCCACGGGGCTGAAAGGACTGGTGCGTTTCTGGTCATATGCCTCGACAGGACCGCAGAAGTCCGACACGTTCACGAACATCGTGATCGAAGCGGCACAACCGGCGCAGGACGCGGCGGCGAACGAGCTTTCCCGTACCGAGGCATTGCGCGACTGGGAACGCCAGGCCGAGGACAACACCATCCAGAGGATGGAAAAGGCGGGCCTGCTCGGCCCGACTGGCGACGTGGAAAAGGTTCTCGATACGGTGGTGAACAACCTGCTGGTCACCAACAAACTGTCGATCGATCCGCCGGTCCGCACGCGCGTCTTGCTGACCACGCCGCTCGAGAGCTTCACGGTGGGTCACACGTTGGTCGTGAGCCGCGGGCTGGTTGACGTTCTGCCGAACGAGGCGAGCCTGGCGGCCGTGATCGCGCGCGAGCTTGCCGGCATCGTGCTGGGATTCAAGAGCAACACGATGAACGCGTTCAGCGACCGGATGCTGTTCGAAGACCAGCAGATCTTCCGCAATTTCGTCTATCGCCGCACGACCGGCGAAGACCTGCAAGCCAACAAGAAGGCAATGGACATCCTCAAGAATTCTCCGTACGCCGATCAATTGCCGCAGGTGGGTCTGTTCCTCAAGGCGCTGGTTGCCAAGGGCGATGGTCTGACGAACCTGACGATGGCTCGCATTGGAAACCCGGTGGCGAGTCCCGGAGTCGCCGTCCTGCTGCCCGATCTCATCGCGAGCGCGCCGAAACTGGATCCCCACAGCCCGGAGCAGATCGCGGCGCTGCCGCTGGTTTCGCGGATCCGGTTGGATCCATGGTCCAACAGCACGGAGATGATCCGCGCGAAAGTCGTGCCGCTGCTCTCCGCCAACGAGAAGATGCCGTTCGAGGTGATGCCGGTGGTCCTGGCCTTAAAGCGGCAGGATGACCCGGTGACGAAGACGGCCTCCTCGACGAAATAACAGCACACGCACCGCCTTATAATGGGCGGTCCGGTGATCCGACTTTTATTGGTCTTTGGGACACGGCCTGAGGCGATCAAGCTGTGTCCGCTCATTCGCGAGCTGCGCTCTCGCGGCGCCTTCTTTCAGCCCCGCGTCTGCGTGACAGCCCAGCACCGCGACATGCTCGACCAGGTGCTGGCCGCGTTTCAAGTGGCGCCCGATTACGACCTGGATTTGATGCGGCCCGACCAGACCCTCGCGGGAGTCACGGCGCGGGTGGTGGAAGGGGTCGAAGCCGTGTTGCGCGAAGAATCGCCTGACATGGTCCTGGTCCAGGGCGATACCACCACCACCTTCGCCGCGGCGCTGGCCGCGTTTTACCAGGGCATCCCGGTTGGGCACGTGGAGGCAGGCCTGCGGACCGGCGACTTGCGCCAGCCGTTTCCCGAAGAGATGAACCGGGTGGTGACGAGCCGATTGGCCAACCTGCATTTTGCGCCGACGGCCCGGGCGGCAGCGAATCTCGCGGCGGAAGGTGTCCCGCAAGAACGCATTCACGTCACTGGCAACACCGGCATTGACGCGGTCCTGTATGTGCGCGACTCACTCGACACAGGCGCGCTCCCGTCCTGCGACTGGCCGTGGCTCGCCCCTTCGCAGCGGCTGATCGTGGTCACTAGCCACCGCCGCGAGAATTTCGGCGAGGCTTTTGCTTCCGAGATGCGGGCGCTGTTGCGCATCGCGGAACGCGACGATGTGCAACTTGTCTATCCGGTGCACCCCAATCCCAATGTCTCCGGGCCCGCGCATGAATTGCTTGGCAAGCGGGCCAACATCCATTTGATGGAGCCGCTTCCGTACGTGCCGTTTGTGGACCTGATGCGGCGGGCCTGGCTGCTGCTTACGGATTCCGGAGGGATCCAGGAAGAGGCTCCACCGCTCGGGAAACCGGTGCTGGTTATGCGGAACAAGACCGAGCGTCCGGAAGCGGTGGAAGTCGGCACAGTGAAGTTGGTGGGCACGAATGAAGAGACCATAGTCACCGAAGCGACCCGCCTCTTGGACGACTCGTCGGAATACACACGCATGACACGCGTGCACAACCCGTACGGCGACGGGCAGGCGAGCCGCCGGATTGCGAACGTGCTGGCCGGGTGGGGCAGGCTTTAGCTTGCCGAGCCCTCTCACGACACAGCCACATCACCCTCGCTGCGATTCGCTCGGCGCTCAGCGGCGAGTAACTCACCGATTCGCGTGAGCAGTAGTCGCGGGGTGAAAGGCTTTGGCAGGAAACTGGCTGTGCGCTCCAGCGATTTTTGATCGATCAGATGTCGATCGTATCCCGACATGTACAGCACCACGCATTCCGGCCGTTTGGCGCGTAACCGCGCTACCAGGTCGGCCCCGCTCATCCCCGGCATCACCACATCGGTAAGCAGCAAATCGATACGATCGGGCGATGAGGCCAAAGCGAGCGCTTCCTCGCCGTTAGTAGCCTGCAGGACACGGTAGCCCGCCGCGCTCAAGGTTTTGGAAATCAACTGGCGGAGTGCCGCTTCGTCTTCCACCAGAAGAACGGTTCCCGTGCGCACCGCGCGAAAGCCGCCGGAATGGGCGCCGCTCGCAGGCTCTTCTGCCGCTCCCATCACCGGCAGATAAACCCGAAACGTGGAGCCAACCCCGGGAGCGCTTTCGACCGTGATTGCGCCGCCGCTCTGTTCGACGATGCCAAACACCGTCGAAAGCCCCAATCCTGTTCCTTTGCCGGGCGCCTTGGTCGTGAAGAACGGTTCAAACACGCGCGCCGCAGTCTGTGTGTCCATGCCGTGCCCCGTGTCTTTGACACTCACCGAGACGTACGCGCCTGGACGCAGCGACCGGAGCTCCGTGCCTAGATCGATGTTCCGCGTCTCTATGACAATGCGGCCGCCTTTCGGCATGGCATCGCGGGCATTCACGACCAGGTTCATGATCACCTGTTCGATCTGATGCGGATCGGCCTGAATATTCCCCACTCCGCTGCCCAGGACTGTGACCAGCGAAACGTCGTCGCCGATGAGGCGGCGCAGCATTTCCTCCATTCCGGTGACGACCGTATTGGGGTTGATGATTCGCCGTTGCAGGATCTGCTTGCGGCTGAAGGCCAGCAATTTGTGCGTCAAGGCCGCCGCCCGGATCGCAGCCTTTTCGATTTCCTCCAGTTCCGGGCTTAGCGATTGATTGGCGGGATCCTCCCGGAGCATCACCGCATACCCCGTGATCACAGTCAGCAGATTGTTGAAATCGTGCGCGACTCCACCCGCAAGTTGGCCCACTGCTTCCATCTTCTGTGATTGGCGCAACTGCTCTTCCAAGTTCTTATATCCGACAATCAGTTGTCCGATGCGCGCCAGCATGCCCTCGGGAGCGATTGGTTCGCGCGGTTTGTCCCAATCGTCTTCAGCGCCTTCCTTAACCCGCAGCTCGTCGTCGGCGCGTTCCATTAACACCGCAATCTGGCGGTACAGACGCGCGAGTTCATCATTGGCTCGCGTGAGTTGCCGGTTCGCTTCGGCTACCTGCTGTGCCCGCTTGTAGATTTCGGCTTCCATCTTCTCGGCGCGGTCCCGCAGTGCCTGCGCTAGTTTCTCGCGCTCTCTGCCGTGCTGTTTGAGTTGAATGAACTCCGTGACATCCTCGACCCGATGGATGATATAGATCACCGCGCCGTTCGCGTCGCATACGGGAGAGTTCAGGGGGCTCCAATAGCGCTCCTCGAAAGAGCCGCCCTCGGACTCGGGCCGCCGGACATCGTACTTCTGCACCGCCATCGCGTCCGGTTGACAGGTATTCAGGACGCGATCCAGCGAAGCGCGCAGATTGTTGACGCCGGATGCGGAAGGATCGTCCGGATTATCCGGGAACACTTCGAACAAACCGCGGCCGAGAATTCCTTCGCGAGTCGTCATCGTGGCTCGCAAATAGGCATCGCTGACAGCGACGATCCGGAGATCCGGTGTGAGCACCAGATACAATCCGGGAGCGGCGTGAAACAGCGCTTGAAAATCCGGCGCGGGAGTGTCTGTCATATCCGCCGAGGCTGCGAGCATCGGACACCTGGTCGCCAGGCGCGTTCGACGACCCCAGGATCTGTTCTCTTAGCTTTGAAGTCAGAATACCACTAACAAAGGACCTTATTGGAGTGGCCCTTTTGATCTCCCGCGCGACGCCTCGCTCTACCGTGCGCGGCTCGAGAGGCCGTCTTCCCAACTGCTCCAGCCGGAATTCATGCCGTACGGCGCGCGGTCGAGAATCGCCTCGATCTGCCGGATCTTGCCCTTCTCGATCTTGAACAGTTCGGCCAGTTCCCAAGTCCAGGGCTGGGTTGGGCCCCCGGTCACCGTGCGGCCGCTCGGCGTCTGGAAGGTGCGCTGCTTGCCGAGCGCGTGATCGAAGAAGGCGAAACTGAAGACCAGGCCGCGTTCCGGGTCCACCGCCACGAAGCGCCGGTCGCGGATGCGCCACACGAAGTGCAGCAGCCCCGATTGAAACTGCTCTTTGCAACTCCACTGCGCGGAGTAATTGCTGGCGGTGGCCGGATCGGGGCGCTGCTGGCCGGCGGGCGTGGGCGCGTTGGTGGTTTGCGAGCCGTTCTCGAACCGGTTGCAGTCGTCGGTGAACGGGTAGTTGCCCTTTCCGTCGTTCTTTTCCATGCCCGAGAAATACATGTTGGCGGTCTTGACGAGGTCTTCGCGCGACAGTTGCTCGTCCCGCGGAACGGCTTCAAGGAATACCGCGTTGGGCTTGCCGGCCTTCTCAATATTCTGCGCGGCGCGCTCGTTGCGAACCACGATCGTCTCGGCTTCGGTGATCTGGCGGTTTTCGATCTTCAGCCGGAGCGCGAATGCCGCCGGCGTGCCTTCGCCCGGATTACGGGCTTCTTCCCGGACCGTGCCGAGGAAACCGACTTCGCCGGCCTGCGGGTCATCCACGAACAGCCGGTATGTGCCCTTGCCGACGATCGAGTTCCACAGCGCATCCGGGATCTCCAGCCGCTGCCCGTTTTCCGTAAACTTCACGTTCTTGGCGAGCGGGACGAGCTTCGGATTATGTGCCAGCATGGCATCGAGGTACTGATCGACGAAGCCTTCCAGGCAGGCGCGATCGCACGCACCGCCCTGCGCGTTACCGCCCGCGGCCAGCAGCGTCAAACCGAAAATCACCGCGATGGTTCGCTTCATATGCGCTTTACTGAATGCTAAACGCCAACAACACGTTTCCCGGCACGCCGTTCTGGACACCCGGGAACCCGGAGCCCACGAAAAGCATGCCGCCGGCCACCGTCGGGCCGGGGCCGCCCATCGAGCCGCCCTTGGCATCCACCTTGTTTACAGCTTCGAATGGTTTTACGGTGTCGTATTGCCACAGGACATGGCCGTCGGCGGCCGATAGCGCGTGCAGCACGCCGTCCCAGCCCGTCACGAAAACCACGCCTGGAATGACCGACAGCGCGGATTCACGGCCCGCGGCCCGGCCGGTGGCGGGTTCGAGCGGGGCGAACCACTTCCGCGAGCCATCGCTGAGAGCCAGCGCGACCACGCCGCCGCTCGAAAGCCCGAAATACGCGTTCTCATCGTCGGCTGCTCCGCCCCATACGATTTGTCCGGCGAAACTCGGTTTCTTAGTGGTCGTATCGACCTTCCACACCACCGCGCCTTTGCGATCCGGATCGTGCGCCCAAACCAAGCCGCTCTTCTGACCTGCGACAAGAACGCTTCGGC
>Ga0335079_10003899_pt1 | contig 17171 bp, 32 predicted proteins | sample Lox_Sample_33_FD_206719 | JGI IMG/M metagenome (GOLD analysis project Ga0335079, IMG submission 206719) | Soil microbial communities from Loxahatchee National Wildlife Refuge, Florida, United States - Lox_Sample_3.3 | ecosystem: Environmental > Terrestrial > Soil > Wetlands | place: USA... | reverse complement strand
ACCGAGCGCCACGCTTGCCGGTGGGCTTCGCTTGGGTGCACTGGTGGGTACATGCTTTGTCGCCGCCAGCTTCGGCATCAACTATCAATTTGCCAATCGACCCTGGAGCGCATTCCTTATCGATGGCGGCTACAGCCTGGTCCAATTCGGCGTCATGGGCGCTGTGCTGGGGGCTTGGCCCTAAATGAGCGCCTGCAGTAAGCGAGCCCGCGGGAGTAGCTTCAGTCAGACGCCGTGTGAAGCGGCCAGAGGTTTCGCCAAGTGTTAGCGCGCAACGTCCTACTTCCTGCTGCCGCAATGGTCGCTCTCACTGCACTCGTCTGGATGCGTCTGTATGTGCAGCGCATTGGTGAGATGCGACGTCGCCGCATCTCACCTGACGAGTTAGCCACGGCGCGACAGGCCGCGAGCACGTTGCAGGACGTAAGCGCAGCTGACAAGTTTCGCAACTTGTTTGAAGTTCCGGTCTTGTTCTACGCCCTGTGCTTGGCTCTCTACGTGACGCACGGTGAGGGCGTAGCATTGCTCGGCCTGTGTTGGCTGTTCGTCGCGCTCCGGGCAGTGCATAGCGCAAGTCACTGCACTTACAATAACGTCATGCACCGCTTTCTCGTGTATGTCACAAGCACGCTGCTGTTATTTGGACTCTGGGCGTGGCTTGGAATCCAGCTGGCTGGCGCAGCGTAGTGGTCGGCCGGGGCGCCACACGACATGCGCACTCTCGTCGGAAAACCCGCAAGGTATGGTTCGCCTCGAGCATGAATTGCCTGATCCGGCCTCCTAACCAAAGGGCCCGAGTACCAGGCTGAGGTCCGTGACGTCGGCTTCGCCGTTAGACACATGAGTACACATACCACTCACAGGCTAGTCGAACTTTTGATCGGCTTTCCCTTGCTTGCTTACTGTTGCTACCAGATCTACAAGGGACAGGCGTTCGGCAGCTGGCGCACGTATTATCGCGAGGAAGCCCCGTGGTCATACTGGACCAGCATTCTGCTGCAGCTCGCCATCGCCCTGGCGTTCCTTTTTGGTTTCACCGCATGGCGCGACTGAATCATCCGGAACGCGCGAAGCGCCGACGCCTTGGTGCCACCGGCTCCAGCGCTGTCTCAGTGCAAATCGGCAATTCAAGGGAGGCGCGATGTTCACACTGATTCTTACCTTAGTCATCAGTCAGCCCGCGTGCTCAGGACCCAACTGCATCGGTTACTCGAATACCACGACGGTCCCTGGCTTCGAGTCGGTTGGCCTCTGCGAGCAGGCTGGACAGAGATGGGTGCAAACCGTGGTGCCGAACAAACAGTCGGATAGCGCGAAGTATGTCTGCGCGCAGCTCAGATAACCGACCACCTGGGCGCTGCCGCCCCACCGGCGCTCGTCGGACGAGCCAGCATCGCTGAGTCAAAAGGCAGTCGGCGCAGCACCAGCGCCGGGCCGGCCGTGGCGCTCGTAGCCTCATCGGGCACGCCAGGAGCAGCTGTGCGCCCTGCGGCGCTCGAGGAGCCGCCCGTTGATGTCGACGGTAGTTCTCCTGGCATGAGTTACCACGATCGCGAAGGCGGCGCTGCGGATTGACACGGAGCTTTGCGATGGGAGACCCACAGATGATCCACGGTAGTTGCCTTTGCGGCGGCGTGAAATTCCAGATGGCTCGCGCGGTGGGGCCGTTCGAGCTGTGCCATTGCACCCGGTGCAGGAAAGCCGGAGGGTCCGCGTTTACTGCCACGGTGGGAGTGCGCCGGGAGGACTTTTTGCTTACCTGCGGACGAGAATTGATACGGACATACGAAGCGCCGGTACGCGAGGCTCCCCCCGGGTACCGCACGCATTTCTGCGGTCGTTGCGGCTCGCCGGTGCCCAATCCGGACCAAGAGACGCCGTGGTTTGAAGTGCCGGCCGGCGCTCTGGATGACGATCCGCGACTGCGCCCGGATCGACACATATTCGTCGAGGTCAAGTCCCCATGGTTTGAAATCTCTGACGATCTGCCGCAACTTGACCGGGCAGCGGTGGTCCGACTTCGTAGTGGACAGGCCGATTCATGATCCGAAAACGCGGCCGTCTGGCCGATGCATGGTTCCTGAACTCACCCTTGGCGCGGGGGCCCATGTGAGCATTCGACTGGCGCAGCCTGCGACGGCGAATGACTGGGGGGCTGCCCGGGCGCTCATCGAAGAGTATGCAACGTCTTTGAACCTGGACCTCTCGTTCCAGAACCTTGCGCACGAGCTTGAGCATCTCACAGAGCACTACGGTCCGCCGCAGGGGGCTTTTCTTCTCGCTGAGGACAATGGCTCGTTTTTAGGCTGCGTTGGCCTGCGACATTTTTCCGATGCCGCCGCGGAGATAAAGCGCCTGTACACAGTGCCTGCGGCGCGCGGTCGGGGCGTGGGGAGGCTTCTGGCTGAGGGCATTGCGGCTATCGGGAAGGAGCTCGGATACGCACGGTTGCTTCTGGATACGTTGCCGTCCATGAACGCGGCGCACCGGTTGTACACGTCCTTGGGATTCAGGCCGATTCCCGCGTATCGATTCAATCCGGTCCAGGGAGCCGCCTTTCTGGAATTGGCGCTGGATGCAAAGCCGTGTGAACACCGAGGCACGGTTGCACAAATCGACGCGGTCATCGCGAGGTTTTTCCGTGCATTCGACAACCGCGCAGGCCGAAGGCCCACACTCGATGAACTGACGCGCCTGTTCGTGCCCGGCGCAATCATCGTGCGTGACGCAGGGTCATGCTGCGAGCATTACGCGGTCGCGCAGTTCGCCGAACCTCGTCTGCGGCTACTTACCAGTGGGGATCTCGTTGAGTTTCACGAGTGGGAGATCAACTCTTCGACCCAGATCACAGCGTCGGTTGCGCTGCGAACTTCCAGATACCGGAAGCAAGGTACGCTCAACGGGCAGCCCTATGGCGGCACGGGGCATAAGTTCTTTCAGCTTGCGAAACTCGCTTCCGGCTGGCATATCAGCGCCCTCGCCTGGACGGACGACCGCTGAATGTTCGCGCCAGCAGGCGGGGGCGACGTGCACTCGCGTTATCATGGACCTATGGCGGTGGCTGCCGGAACCCACGATGCCTACGTCTACCCAATGTGCGCTTGAAGGTGGCTGCGACTGCCGGGCGGTGCGCTACCGCTTGACCTCACCGCCGCTGGTGGTCCACTGCTGTCATTGCAGGTGGTGCCAGCGCGAGTCTGGTGCATCATTTGCGCTCAACGCGATGATCGAGTCTACCTGCGTGGTTGATCTCGGCATCGCCCCCGATATCGTGGACACTCCATCGCAAAGCGGCCGCGGGCAGAAGATTGCCCGTTGCCCGCGTTGCAGGCTGGCGCTCTGGAGTCACTACTTTGGCTCTGGCCCGGTAACGAGGTTCATTCGCGTCGGCACGCTTGACAACCCGGATGTGCTTCCACCGGATGTGCACATCTTCACATCGAGCAAGCAGCCCTGGGTCGCCCTGCCGCCCGGCATGCCAGCGTTCGCGGAGTACTATGATCGGAAGACGGTCTGGTCCGCGGCAAGCCTGGAACGCTTCGAGATTGTGAAGCCCCTGATTGAGGCGTATCGGGCTGCCCGTGACGGGGTCTGACAAGGGCGGGATGGGCCCTCAGGTGCGCCAGTGTCGCCGCCGTCGGGAGCTACGCGCAAGACGAGGACCTCGCACGCAGACATCGATGGTCCACTTCGGTGAGCCTTGAGCCCGAGTTCCAAGGCAGAGCACTCACCCGCGCGTACTCAATCGATGGGGATACCCTGAAGCCTTCTGGTACGTTCCCGCATCGCGGTGAGATCATTTCCTTTGTCATCAGCTGGACGCGGGTGAGCGCTCCGGCTTCTGAGCCGAAGCCGCCCAACTAGCCGCCTGAACCCAGCCGGGCCCAGCCGGTGGGTGTGCGGACTTCTTGAAGGAGAGATCGCCGGGCGCGATGCTGTGGAGTGACGGGACCGTTCGGTGAGCACGGTGGCTCCGGGCGGCCGTTAAGCCGCACCGCCAGGTGATACGAGACAGGACAACACGAGTGGCTTATTCGGCGCTTCTGGTTTGGTTCGTCGGACCCTCGGTTCTGCTTGCCGTATCGGGCGTCCTCATCTTCCGAAGCAATCGCAGCTTTGCCTCAGGATTGGTCGCGCTCGGATTTGCCGCGGTTCTCATCGGGGGCGTTGCGAACGCGCTCGCGAACTATTCGGCCGTGTACCGTTCCGTGGCAGCCGCCGTGCCCGGGTGGGTTTGGACCTTGGCGGGGCTTTGCTCCTACGGCGGCATGTGGCTCGCTTCACTCGGGCTCTTGTGGGAAGTGCTGCACAAACGTGCTGCCGCGCAAGCCGGCAGCCAGGTGAGGGAGCGGTGAAGGAGCCGCATGCGAGCCACTGGCGGGTGCCGCTCGCCTTCACGATCGCGTTGGGCTGCGGTGCGCCAGGCTGTCATGGCGGCTCCGTCGACCGGCATGATCTTCAGCCCATCGTCGGCACCTGGGTGGTAAAGATCCCGGAGGCTCCCTTCCCGCTTCACGTGTTTACGTTCCATGCGGACGGCACCGTGCAGCAGTCCAATCCGGAGGCCGGGGATCCGAACAGCAGCGACAGCAATGCCATGGGCGTATGGCTGACGGACCGCGACCGGGTCAAGGGAAAACTGGTGGAGATCACCGCGGATCGAACCACCCGTCAGTTCGTGAGCCGCGGGGAGATTTCCTTTTCGCTCAAGGTCGATGGCAATGCCCTGAGCGGAACGGCGCTGGCGCTCTTTTATGACGCGAGTGGACGCAGGGTGCGTGCACCGGTGTCGGCTACCCTGGAGGGCCAGCGTGTCCTGCCCTAGTTGCGATCCATGAAGACCGATCATCGCAGGAGGACATCGTGAAGAGAGTTACGGGAATCGGCGGTATATTTTTTCACGCCAGGGACCCGGCTGCGCTGTGCGCCTGGTACAAGACCCACCTCGGCATCGATGTGCAGGACTGGGGCGGGACCGCATTCACCTGGACGGACCCGCGTGGCAACCCCATGAAGGGCACCACGGTCTGGTCGGTATCGGCCGCCGGCGGCGACCATTTTGCGCCCAGCAAGGCGACGTTCATGATCAATTACCGGGTCGATGACCTTGCCGCACTGCTTGCGGCGCTGCGCGCCGAAGGCTGCAAGGTTCTGGAGAAGACCGAAAACTCCGAGTACGGAAGCTTCGGGTGGGTGATCGATCCGGAGGGCAACAAGATCGAGCTGTGGCAGCCACCGCCAGGGCAATAGGAAGTCGCATGAGCGTCGCGGTCGGAGTCTTTCTGGCGCTCGCCGTCCTTGGCGTGGCTACGTATGCCGATATGGACCGGGACCGGGCGCTGTATCCCGTGGTTACGATGGTCGTGGCCTCGTACTACACGCTCTTTGCGATCATGGGTGGCTCGATGCGGGTCCTGGTGATCGAGTCGGCGGTCGCGCTCGTCTTCGTCGCCCTTGCGCTCGCGGGTTTCAGGTCGACCTTGTGGCTGGTCGCCGCCGCACTCGCCGGGCACGGCATCTTTGACCTGCTCCATCCGCGGCTCTACGCAAATCCGGGTCTGCCGCCTTGGTGGCCGCCGTTTTGCGCGGCCTTTGATGTCGTCGCAGCGGCCTGGCTCGCCTGGCGTCTCGCGAGCCGCAAGGTTCACGCGTCTGCGGGCTGAGTCGGTCGCCAGCTCCATGCCTGCGGCATCCTGATAACGGCAACGCAAAAGAGCTTCGCGACAACGTGCACCTCATCAGGGAAGCCACCCGGGAAGACGCGACCGCAGTGGCCGCATTGCTGCAGGCCTACATGCTCGAGAGCTACGAGCAGGCCTGGCAGGGCAGCATCGACCAGGTGCTCGAGGACGGCTTCGGGGCGCGCTTCCGCATGTTGGTCGCGGCCGACGCACGGCAGGCACTGGGCTTTCTGGCCTGGGAGAAGGCGTACGACCTGCATCACTGCCTGCACGGCGGGCAGGTGCTGGATCTGTATGTGCTCCGGCGCTACCGTGCGCGCGGAATTGCCGTACAGCTGATCGCTCGCGCGGCCGAAGCTATCCATAGGGAGGGAGGTGCGTTCCTCAAGGGGGGCGCGCTCGAGGGCGGCGCGGCGACCCGTCTCTACGGGCGATTTGCACCGGCGTTTGGCAATGACTACATCCTCGGAGGCAAGGCGTTCCGTCACCTGGCCGCGCAGGCACGGCTGCCGCTGCGAAGCCTGGCACGCTCGATGCCACGGCGGGAGTGGAACTTTGAGCCCTAGCAGGTCAGATCGGTAAGGGCGATGAAATCCGGCGTGCTGACCAAGCTGCTGCGCTTCCCCGGCGGCGTCGCCCGGGATGCGGCCGTCGAGGCCTGGTTCGAAAACAAGGCGCCGCCGCTGGCGGCACTCGCGCGGGACTGGTTCCAGCGCATGAGGGAGTGCGGCAACGACGTGCGCGAGCTGTTGCATGACGGCCATCCCACCGCCTGCATCGGCGACGCTGCGTTCGGGTACACCAACGCATTCACGGCTCACGTCAACGTCGGCTTCTTTCGGGGCGCATCGCTGCCAGACCCCGCCGGGTTACTGCGCGGAGAGGGCAGGTACATGCGTCACGTGCCGCTCAGGCCGGGTGTGCCCGTGGACGCCGCCTCGCTGGAGGCCTTGATCAAGGCGGCCTACCAGGACATGCAAGGGCGGCTTGGGGCTGATCCTTGAGCATTCGCGTCGCGAACTCCGACTTGCAAAGGCAGGATCGGCCAGCCCGAAGGAGTGATTGCAGTGCCAGAGGCCCGCGCTTCCCGTGAAGTGATCGTGAGGACCGAAGAGTGGCAGGCGGCGCTGCGCTTCTATGGCAGCCTGCTTGGATTTCCGGTCAGTTACCGCGCCGAAAAGATGGTCGGCTTCGAGACCGGCGCGTTCTGCCTCTACGTGGAACAGGGCGCTGCGCACGGGCCGGTCTTCGAATACCTGGTGCCGGACCTCGCCGCGATGAAGGCGAAACTCCTCGCCGCCGGGTGCATACTGCTGCAGGAAGACCCGGACATCCCACGCTGTTACCTGCAGGATCCGTTCGGGGTCGTATTCAACCTTGGCCAGGCGCCCGGGCGCTGAAGCGGTGCCGGGTGCGGACACGATGCCTGGGCTCACCGTCACGGCCTGAATGAGCACGCCCGAGATCTACTGTCCGTTGTGTCGCTGGCGCCCCGGTGCCGAGAGCCGCTGGAGCTGCGCGCGTGCGATCGGCGGCTGCGGATTGAGCTGGAACACTTTCGAAACGCGCGGCGTCTGTCCGAAATGCAGCTGGCACTGGGAGATCACCCAATGCCTCGCGTGCCAGCAGTTCTCCGAGCACGCCAAGTGGTACCACGATCCCGAGGCAGGTCCAGCGTTTCGCAGGCAGCGCGAGAGCGAGCTGGCCGATGCCTGAGGCAGGCGGTGCAGGTATGGCGGGCTACACCTATCTGTGGGAGTTCCTGGTCGCGCCGGAGCATGCGGCAGAATTCGCACGCCACTACGGCCCGGACGGCACATGGGTGAGCCTGTTCCGGCGTGCCGCCGGCTACATCGACACCACCCTGCTGCGTGACCGCAGCAACCCGCGACGCTTCATCACCATCGACCGCTGGGAGAGTGCGCAGGCGCACGCGGGCTTCCGCGCAGACTTCGCGCGCGAGTACGCGGAACTGGATGCGCGCTGCGCGCACCTGACGCTGCAGGAAAGCCCGCTGGGGGAGTTTGAGGCAGCGGGCAGGCCAGGATGAGGCGAACGAGAGGCCAACCGGTGCATGAACGCCACTGACATCGCGACTCCGGGAGAACGTGCTGCACGCCTTCGGTCTCCACAGCCCAGGGCCACGCACACGCCCGAGGAGCTCAAACTGGCCGCCTGGTTCTGCTGGGCGGTGCCGCTGCTGGCGACCGCGCTCTGCATTCAGCGGCGGCACTTGCGCGCCGCTGCTGCGCCGCAGACGCGCGGCTGAGCTGGATAGGCTGCGATGATCAGGACGCACGGCCTCAGCCACATTGCCCTCGCAGTCGCTGACCCCGAGCGCGCGCTCGCCTTCTACCGCTCCGTCTTCGGAGTCCGCGAGTACTTTCGCGATGCCTCGACCATCCAGGCACTGGGTCCCGGGCGGCATGACGTGCTGGCCTTCGAGCGGCGCGCCGCGGATGCGGGCGCCGCAGGCGGCATCATCCACTTCGGGTTCCGGCTCATCCGGCCTGAGGACATCGACGCGGCCGTGGCGGCGGTCGAGGCCGCCGGCGGCACGATCAGCTCACGCGGGGAGTTTGCACCTGGCCTCCCGTACGCCTTCGTGCGTGACCCTGACGGCCATGAGATCGAGATCTGGTTCGAACCGGCAGTCTACGAGGGTTGATCGTCGAGGCCATGATGCACTGGTATCTCATTCTCCGGGCAGCCTGCTGACTTCGCGCACGGGACGACAGCCATGTTCGCGGGTCACATCGGGGCAGCGCTCGCCATCGGCACGGCCGAGCGACGCGTGAACGTCGGCTGGTTCGTCGCGGCCGCGCTGCTGCTCGACGTGCTGCTGTGGCTCTTCGTGCTTCTCGGCTGGGAGTCCGTGTCGATTCCTGCGGATTTCCCGCAGACGCACCAGGCCGAGTTCGTATTTCCTTTCTCGCATGGGCTACTGGCCGCCCTTCTCTGGGCGGGCATGACAGCACTCGCAGCCTTCGCGGCTCTGAAAACACCCAGGCGCGGCCGCGCCGCTGCGCTCTTGGCGCTCGCCGTGTTCTCGCATTGGGGCCTGGACGCCCTGGTGCACCGCCCGGAGCTGCCGCTGGCGGGGCCGGGCTCCTTCCGCGTGGGACTTGGCGGGTGGGATCATCTGACCCTGGCACTGACCCTCGAGGCGGCGCTCGTGGTCGCCGGGCTGTGGCTGTTCATGTCACGCTCCACGCTGGCGCGCCGGCAAGCCCTCGCGCTCGTGCTGCTGAGCCTGCTCGCGCTGGCTTTAACGGTCTCGGGCATGACGCTCGCCCCGGCCCCACCGTCGGCGACGGCGATGGCGGCGGGCTCGCTGGCGACGCTCGTGACGGTGTGCACATTGGCGGTCTGGCTGGGAAGGCCGGGCAGAGTTGCCGATTGAGATGGAGCGCGCCGGATCGATGGGGTTCACGTCAATCCTCGCGCGTGCGAGGACTGGAGTCGCAATGCATCTGGACCGCAGGTTTCTGGTCTGGGGACTGGGCTACGCCGCCCTGGGGCTGGCGCTCGGGGTGTACATGGCCGCCTCGCACAACCACGGCGAGCTCGTCACCCATACCCACATCCTGCTGGTGGGCTTGGTGCTCTCCTCGCTGTACGGGATCATCCACCGGCTGTGGCTGCGCAATCCGAAGCCCTGGCTCGCCAACCTGCAGTTCTGGCTGCACCAGCTCGGGACGCTTGGCATCTCGATCGGCCTGTTCCTCCTCTATGGTCAGTTTGCGCAGGAAGCGAAACTTGAGCCGGTGCTGGGAGTCTCCTCCGTCGGGGTGCTGATCGGAGCGCTGCTCATGCTCTACATGGTGGTGAAGTTCGGCGCACCGAACGAGGCGGCCGCGCGCCCGTGACGCGTACGGTGCAGGGCGTCGGCGGGCGGCAGGCTTGAAGCCGCCCCACGACCCGGGGTTCGCCTAGCGCCCGCAGCTCCTGGGTCTGATCCTCGCCGGTGCGCTGCTGGCGGCGCTCGCCGATCCGGCCTCCGACCGGCATGCACGGCTTTCCGATGCGCTCGCGATCGGGCTCGTCGCCGCGCTCGGCTACGGGGCCATGCGCTTGTGCGTGCTCGCCCTGCGGTCGCTCAGCGCGCGCTGGCCGCAGCTGGTGCGCGGCTGGGGACTGGCCTCATTCTATGGCGCGATCCCCGCCGCGGTGTTCGCCCTTTACGCCGGTACGCTCGCCTGCCATGCCGCCGCGCCCAGCGCCGCGACGCTCGCCTTCGTGGTGGCGGGCGCCGCCGCCGTCGCTGCCGGCGCTGCCGCAGTGCTACCGGCCCGCACCCGCCGGGGCGGATGACCCTTCATCCGCGCGCGGCCGCGCCCGCGCTGGCGGTCCTACTGCGCTTTACCGCATCACCGCCAAGCGCTGACAATGCGCCATCGATCGCTCGCACGCGTGCGTCGATCCTTCCTGGCTTGCGCAACCCACGGTGACCGATCATGGCCAAGGCCTATTGGATCTCTGCCTATCGCGCGGTACGTGACCCCGCGGCCCTCGCGGCCTACGCGAAGCTTGCCGGACCTGCACTGCAGGCCGCCGGTGGCCGCTTTTTGGCACGCGCGCTGCCGGCACGCGTCTACGAGAACGGGCTCGAGCAGCGCATCGTCATCCTCGAGTTCGCAAGCGTCGCGCAGGCGATTGCCGCGCACGACAGTCCCGCATACCAGGAGGCGCTGCGGGCACTGGGCAGCGCGGTCGACCGCGACCTGCGCATCGTCGAGGGCGTGGAGTGAGCCGCAGTGGCCGCCATGCGGCCGGCGGGCGCCACCTCTAGTACCCTTCACCGGCTATGCAGCTTCGATCCATCGAGCGAGCCGACTACGAGAACTGGCGCGTCCTCTGGGACGGCTACAACGCCTTCTACGGGCGCAGCGGTCCCACCGCGCTCGCCGAGGAGATCACCGCAGCTACCTGGAGCCGCTTCTTCGACGCGGCGGAGCCGGTGCGCGCGATCGTGGCGGAGGAGTCGGGACGCCTGCTCGGGCTGACCCACTACCTCTTCCACCGCAGCACCACGCGGCTGCACGATATCTGCTACCTGCAGGACCTCTTCACGGCAGAGGCCTTCCGGGGCCGCGGCATCGCCAGAGCCCTGATCGAGGCGGTGTACGCGGCCGCCCGGCAGGCCGGCAGCTCGCGCGTGTACTGGCAGACTCAGGCTGCGAACCAGACGGCGCGGCGGCTGTACGACAAGGTCGCGCGGCATTTTGGCTTCATCGTCTACTCGCAGGAGCTCTGAGTGCCCCTGAGAGCGCCGCGGCAGGCGCACTTCTTAGTGGCGCTGGCGGCGCTGCTGCTGCCCGCCGCGCAGGCCGCGCCGCCTGCGACCCCGGAGCCGTTCGCCGTCGCCGGCATCTCCCGGGCGGAGGCGGCGGAGTTCCTCGCTCGCCTGCAGGCGGCGGTGCGCGCCGACGATGCCGGCGCGGTGGCCTCGCTGACGCACTTTCCGCTGACCGTGAACGGGCGCACCGGCGCTGCGACGCGTGCCGAGTTCCTCGAGCACTATCCCTCGATCTTCAACGCGCGCGTGCGCAGCGCGGTCCTCAGCCAGACCCTTGAGGGCCTGTTCGCGAACTGGAAGGGCCTCATCGTCGGGCGCGGCGAGGTGTGGATCGCCGCGCTGTGCGATGAGGCGAGCCCGCCTGAGGAGTGCAGTGACCGCCGCCTCCTCGTCAATTCGATCAACAACGAGTTTCCCGAACAGCCATGAGCTCTGAGCCAGGGCGCGCCGACTTCACGCTCATGGCGATCCTGAGGATCGCACGCGACATCTCCGGCGCGCGAGGCCTCTCGCTGAGTGAGGCGCTGCGCCGCAGCGGCTACCGCGATCACCGCCCGCACTTCACCGCGCGGGAGGTACGCGCGGCGCTCACCGCACATCCCGCGCTCATCGATGAGTGGCTCGCCTACTCCGAGGACAAGCGCACCGAGGCCGGCTGGTACGTGCTGCGGGACGGGGAGATCGGCCAGGTGCTCAAGCCCTCCGCGCAGCGCTCGTTCCCGACGATCGCGGAAGCCGTGGCGCAGTTCATCGTCCACGAGCTGGATTACTGGGCCGGCACGGGCGCCTGAGGGGGGACGCCGCTAGTTGCCGCGCTACGAGGTCACGGTTCAGGGACAGGGGATTGCACTGCCGCTCGAGGGTGCGGTCGCGGTCGGCTTCCTGCGCCTGGTGCGGGTGCGCGCGCGCGACCCGCTCGCCGCCGAGACGCTCGCGGTCGAGCGCGTCCGGTCCGACTGGGAGGGGAGCTTCTACGCCTTCCGCAACCGCGGCGCGCCCCCCTACCTGACCATCAACGCCATCGGGCTCCTGTCCTTCTGGCACCGGCTGCTCGGGGCGCCGCAGGGATACATCTTCTACAGCGCGGAAGGCGTGCAGATGGGTCCGCCGGCGCACCTACCACGCTTGCGGGCGCCGTGAATGGCAGGCGGATTTGGTCTCGCGGCGCGTTTTGTGGTTAGGTCGCGCTCATGCAAGAGTGCGCGGTAAACCTGCGCCTGATCCGGCGCTGGCTTAAGTTCGCCGACGCGGGCTTCGCCGGGGACTTCGGCGAGTTCCTGCAGCCGGACTACGCCGGGCATCTCTCGGGCCGCATCCACATGGACCTCAGGGAGCTCGAGCGTCTGGAGCGCGGCTTCACGAGCGCGTTCGCCGGGGTGACCCGCAGCATCGAGGATCTCTTTGCCGTCGGCGACAAGGTGGTGCTGCGCCTCACGACGCGCGCCATCCACCGCGCGGAATTCAACGGCATCCCCGCGCGCGGCCGGGGCGTCAGCTTCGCGGGCATCGTCATCTACCGGATGCGCGCCGGGCGCATCGCCGAATCCTGGGGCGAGCTGGACTTCGCCGGCCTGTGGCGCTAGCTGACGGCCCCCGCCTGAGCCATCACACTCAAGGGGAGCAGCATGCGTCAGCAGGTCCTAAGCGGCAGCCCGTACGAGGCGCAGTTCGGCTTCTGCCGCGCGGTGCGCGTGGGCAACCTCGTGGCCGTGGCCGGCAGTGCCCCGCTCTCGGGCGACGGCCGCACGGTGGGCAAGGGCGATGCGGCGGCGCAGACCCGGCGCTGCCTCGAGATCATCGCCGGCGCGCTCGAGCGCGCCGGCGCCTCACTCCACGACGTCGTGCGCACGCGGGTGCTCCTGACCCGCATCAGTGACTGGCCGGCGGTGGGCGCCGTGCACGGCGAGGTGTTCCGCGACATTCGTCCGGTGTGCACGGTGGCCGCCGTGGCGGCGCTGATCGATGCGGACTGGCTGGTGGAGATCGAGGCCGACGCCGTGGTCAGCGAGTCGTAGGGCCGGGACGATGCATCGCGGACGCCGGCGCGTTCCTCGCGGTGCTCGAGCACATCCCGTCCGCGCTCGCCGCGCGCATCAGGCACGCGATCGCGGTGCCGACCATCGGCATCGGCGCGGGCGCCGAGTGCGACGGCCAGGTGCTGGTCATCAACGATGCCATCGGGCTCGGGGACTACTGGCCGCCCTTCTCGCGCCAGTACGCCTACGTCGGACAGACCATCGTCGAGGTCGCGGGCACGTTCCGCACCGAGGTCGAGGCGGGCACGTTCTTCCGCCTGCGCGCGGCGAGCGGCCGGTGAGGCAGGCCGGTGCAAACGCGCTAGACTCACGGCCCATGAGAGCGATGCCGCGGGTCAGCGCCTTACTCATGTGCCTCGTGCTCGCCCTGGCGTGCGCGCGCGCGGCGTACGCGGCCGAACCCGGCTGGTTCGGGATCGCGTTCTCGGTGGATGCCAAGGGCGAATCGGTGGATCCCGCCATCACCTCCGTGGTGGTGGTGAGCGTCGTGCCCGGCTCCCCGGCGGCGCTCGGGGGGCTGCGCCCCGGGGACAACGTGATCGCCGTGCAGGACCTCACGGTCGCGGGCGCCAAGGCCTCGGTGTTCCGCAGCCGCACGCAGAAGGGCGTGGGCGAGACCCTGAAGATCACATACCGGCGCGGCAAGGACGTGCGCGAGGTCACCCTCACCGGGGTGCCCAGGCCCGCCAACCTCTGAGGTCTGCGTGACTGCCGCACCGCCGCCGGGACGCCGCGCGCTCCTCGTCCTCCTCCTTATCTATACGGGGGCGAGCCTGGCGCACTTTACCCACAACGCCGAGCGTCTCGCCGCCTATCCCAACCTGCCGCCGACCCTCACCCGCGCCGCGGTGTATGCGGCCTTTGCCGCGCTCGCCGCGCTCGGCCTTTGCGGCTACCTGCTGCTGCGCCGTCAGGCGACGCTGGCCGGGCTCCTGGTGCTGGCGCTCTACGCGGCGTGCGGCTTCGACGGGCTGCTGCACTACACGCGCGCGCCCTTCGCCGCCCATACCGCCACGATGAACGCCACCATCCTCACCGAGGTCGCGGCGGCGGCGCTGCTGCTGGCCGGCGTGCTGGCCGAGCTGCGCCGTTATTTGCTCGCCGGGGCGCCGCGCCCGTGCTGATCCGCGGCGGCTGCCACTGCGGCGCGCTGCGCTTCACGCTCGAATGGCCGGGTGAGCCGGCCACCATCATGGCCCGCGCCTGCGGCTGCTCGTTCTGCGTGAAGCACGGCGGCGTGTGGACCTCCTGCCCCCAGGGGGTGCTGCGGGTCAGCGTGCCGCCGCACGCGGCGCTCGAGGGCTACGCGTTCGGCACGCGCACCGCGCAGTTTCACGTGTGCAGCCGCTGCGGGGTGGTGCCGCTCGTGACCAGCCGCATCGAGGGCACGCTGTACGCGGTGGTGAACGTCAACAGCTTCGAGGACTTCGCGCGGCAGCGCCTCACCGTCGCGCCGGCGAGCTTCGACGGCGAGGGGCAGGGTGAGCGCCTGGCGCGGCGGCAGCGCAACTGGATCGCCGACGTGCGCTTCGGGGCGGGCTGACTACTCGTCCTCGGCGCGGATCGGGCGGCTCATGAGCGCGCGCACCGCCTCGCGCGGGGCGAGCCCCTCGTAGAGCACGCGATAGGCCATCTCGCACAGCGGCATCTCGACCGCTGCGCGCGCGGCCACGCCGCGGATGGCGCGCGCCGCAGCGTAGCCCTCGACCGCCTGGCCGATCTGCGCCAGCGCCGCCTGCGGGGTGAGTCCGCTGGCGAGCAAAAGCCCGAAGCGGCGGTTGCGCGACTGGTCGTCCGTGCACGTCAACACCAGGTCACCCAGGCCCGCGAGCCCCATGAAGGTCTCGGCGCGCGCCCCGAGCGCGACCCCGAGGCGCGTCATCTCCTTGAGCCCGCGGGTGATGAGCGCCACGCGCGTGTTGGCGCCGAAGCCGAGCCCGTCGGACAGCCCGGCGCCCACGGCGAGCGTGTTCTTGACCGCCCCGCCGATCTCGACCCCGAGGATGTCGGTGGAGGTGTAGGCGCGGAAGGAGGCGGAGGACAGCTCACTCGCCAGCTGCTGCGCGTAGGCGGCATCGCTGGAGGCGATGGTCATGGCGGTGGGCAGCCCCGCGCCCACCTCGCGCGCGAAGGTGGGGCCGGAGAGCACCGCCACCGGGCGCGCCTCGCCGAGCACCTCGCGCGCCACCTGGTGTGGCAGGCGCCCGGTGCCGGCCTCGAACCCCTTGGTGGCCCAGGCGACGTGCATGTCCGGCTCGAGGTGCGGCGCGAGCTCGGTGAGGAGCGCGCGCAGCGCCGTGCTCGGCACCACGAGCAGCACGTCGCGCGCGCGCGCGAGCGAGCTGCCGAGGGTGGTGCACACCTCGAGCGATGCGGGGAAGGCCGTGCCCGGCAGGTAGCGCTCGTTGGCGCGCGCCGCCGCCATGCGCGCAAGCTGCGCCGCGTCCCGTCCCCACAGCCGCACGGCACGGCCGCCGCGGGCGAAGTGCACCGCGAGCGCCGTGCCCCAGGAGCCCGCGCCCAGCACGGCCACCGGCGGAAGCGCTTGCGCGGCGGCGTTCACGTCCTTTGGCCCGCGCGCCTAGTTGGTGGTCTGGGGACTCTGCTGCATGTTGGCCGCGTACAGCGCGTCGAAGTTCACCGGCGGCAGCAGGAACTGCGGGAAGCCGCCCTGGCTCACCAGCTGCGACACCGCGGCGCGCGCGTACGGGAACAGCACGTGCGGGCAGTAGGTGCTCACCACGCGCTTGGTGTCCTCATCCGAGAGGTTGCGGATCACGAACAGCCCCGCCTGCTTCACCTCGACCAGGAACAGCGTGGTCTCGCCGTACTTCGCCGACACGGTCACGGTCAGCACCACCTCGCGCACCTCGGGCCCGAGCGGGGTCGAGGCGGTCTGCAGGTCGAGGTTGATCTGCGGGTTCCAGTTGCCCTCCATGCGCGGGCCGTTGGGCGACTCGTACGAGCAGTCCTTGAGGTACACGTTCTGCAGCGTCAGCACCGCCTCGGTGCCGCTCGGCTGGGGGGCGGGGGTTTCGTTGGCCATGTCGGGCTCCGTTATTTCAGAAGTGAGTCGAGACGCCCGCTCTCGTCCAGGGCGTGCAGCTCGTCGCAGCCGCCGATGGGCTGCTCGTTGATGAAGATCTGCGGTACCGTGCTGCGCCCGCTCTTCTGCTGCATCTCGGCGCGCGCCCCGGGCACGAGGTCGACGTCGATGTCCTGATAGGTGACGCCCTTGGCATCGAGCAGCCGGCGGGCGCGCGCGCAGTAGCCGCACCAGTCGGTGCCGTACAGGATGACTTTCGCGGCGCTCATGGGCGAAGCGGACGGCGCAGCGCGCGAGCTCAGGCGCGCGACAGCGGCAGGTTGTCGGCACGCCAGGCGGCCAGCCCGCCGCGCAGCGCGAACGCCTGGGTGAAGCCCTGCGCCGCGAGCTGCCGCACGGCCGCCCCGCCGAGGGCGCCGGCCTCGTCGTATACCACCACCGGCTTCTCGCGGTGCTTCTTCAGGGTCTCGCCGGCCTTCAGCAGCTGCGTGCCGTCCATCTGGCGCGCGCCGTTCAGGTGGCCGGCCTGATACTGTTCGCTCGGGCGCAGGTCGAGCACCAGGGCGCCCTGGTTCATGAGGCGGATGAGCTCCTGGGGCGAGATGCTGACCTTACCCTCGGCGCGCGCACGCATCTCGTACACCAGCACGGCCGCCGCGGCCACGACCGTGAGGGTCGCGAGCCAGGGGTGGTGGCCCATGTATTCGAGGAGGCGGTCCATTAGCGCGGTCGGGATCGGGTCCAAAAAGGGCGCGCATTATAGCCTTTCGCGCTGCAACGCCGCCGGCAGGGCGCTCGCGGTGCTGGCCGCGGCGCTCCTGTGGGCGCTGACGGCCGCCGCCGCCCCGGCGCCGGCCCGCCCGGAGGCGGACGCGAAGAAGACCGAGCAGCAGCTGGCCACGGTCAAGGCGGAAATCGAGCGCATCACGCGCGAGGTGGCCGCCAGCCAGCTCGAGCACGACCGCGTGGCGCGCGAGCTGAAGGGGGCGGAGCTCTCGGTGGGCGATGCGCGCGAGGCGTGGCTGGACGTGCGCCGGCAGCGCGCGGACGGCGCGGCCCGGCGCGCCGCGCTCGCCGCCGAGAAGCGCACGCGCGAGAACGCACTCGCC
>Ga0335079_10003898_pt1 | contig 17176 bp, 18 predicted proteins | sample Lox_Sample_33_FD_206719 | JGI IMG/M metagenome (GOLD analysis project Ga0335079, IMG submission 206719) | Soil microbial communities from Loxahatchee National Wildlife Refuge, Florida, United States - Lox_Sample_3.3 | ecosystem: Environmental > Terrestrial > Soil > Wetlands | place: USA... | reverse complement strand
TGTAGTCATCGAGGACTCCCCAGTCGGAATTGAAGCGGCGAAACGAGCGGGCATGTATTGCATTGCAATCGCCACTACATTTGGTCTCTCTAGACTCACCAGCGCGGATATGGTCGTGAGCTCGTTCGAAGAAATTGCACTTCCACGAATCATCCAAGCGTAGTCCCTTTTGCCATGGCGGCGAGTGGCCACCCGCACCCTCCACTTATTTTTCGGCTGATTAGAGAACCGTCTCGCTGGCGGCCCGCTCAAGGGCGCCTCTTGCGGGGCCCACTCAAGCCTTCTGTTGGCTTGAGTGGGCCACCCGTTTCATTTTGGGGTTTCTACACATGTGTTTCCTGTGTTTCTTCCCGTCAATCTTCAGCACCTAACGATCCCGTCGCGCGGTTGCGTTCGGGTTTATCCTAATAGCAACATGCCTGTACAAATTGGTAGCAAGACTCACAGTTTTTTTGAACCGACCAGCCTGCTCTCCGATTGTCATCGGCGCATCGAGATGTTTTTGGCATCGCTGGAGCGAGTCGCAGCGTTCACGGATCGTCCGCTCAATAGCGAATCGCAGCAGGCTCTGGATGCGGCTTTGCGGTACTTTCGCGAAGCCGCTCCGAAGCATACCGCTGACGAAGAGGAATCGTTGTTCCCGCGCTTGCGGCAGATAAGTCATCCGGAGATGGAGGCAGCCATTTGCAAGCTGGAACCGCTCGAACACGATCATCGCCGCGCGAATGGATTACATGCGGAAGTCGACCGGCTGGGCCGCGCGTGTCTGGAGCGAGGTGTTCTTTCCTCGGAAGAGTCGCGGCGCTTCCGGCAAGCCATTCTTGCATTGATCGATATCTATAAAGACCACATCCTCATCGAGGATGAAGATGTATTTCCTGTCGCCGGAAAGATGCTGACCGCGGCCGACAAGGCCGCGATCGCTGGCGAAATGGCGGCCCGGAGAAAGTAACGACATCATGGTGGCCCGTTCAGATGGGCGCCCACTCAAGCCCGCAGTTGGCTTGAGTGGGGAAGTTCCAGCTGCCCTACTTTCAACACAATTCCCAAATCGGAACAAACTCCATACGTTTTCCACGACTTTATTTCTTCTTTGTGACACATAACCTTTACTGAGAAATCTCCCTGAGCAAATCTGGGACGATGTCACCACGTTCCATCACCAACGCCCAGCCACGCTCCAAGTCCTCCCCCTGTACCCCCCGTGGTGAGTCTCCTCACCCCGAGTTGGATACCGAGATCCTCGCCCGCGCCGCCCGAGTTAAAGTCCAATATCCGCAAGATTTTACTTACAAGCCCTTATTTTCCAAGATTATACGCAGATGTCGTTCTGCACTACGCCCCTAACTCCCGTGAAGCTAATATTTTGCGGCCTCACTATCAACAAATTTGCGAGAAGGTAAATCTCATGTCGAACCAGAATGGAACTTGCACTCATGTCAAAGTCACCGGAGTCCGTTGCGGCTCCCCCGCTCTCCAGGGAGAGCAATTCTGCTACGTCCACCAGAACGCCATCCGCAGCGTTCGCCGTCCAAAACATTCCCGTCTCCATCCCATCGCGCTCATCGAAGACGAAGAATCCATCCAGTACGCCCTGATGGAAGTCATCAACGCCCTCATGAAGAACACCATCGACCTGAAGCGCGCCACATTAATTCTGCGCGCCCTGCACATCGCCGTGAAAAACGCCAGCCGCGTGAAGTTCAATCTCCACACTAAAGATATGGTGACGCAAGTCCCCGACTACGCCCCGCCGCCAGATAACGCCGCCTTCGACGAGACCGCAGAAATCGATCTCCCCTATAACGCCTGGGTGCCCCCAAAAACCGAACGCCAGATCATGGAAGAAAAACACCGCATCCAGAAACTGCACGAATGGCAAGCCCAGCAAGCCCAGATCCGCGCCAACCTGGAACGAGCAAGAATCCCGATGCACCAACCTACGCAACACGCAGCGACAAGCGCGTCGCCTGTCCAAGCCCAGCCGAAGCCGAGCCAAAGTGCAGGGGCGGACGCCCCCTGCCCTGAGCGCAGTCGAAGGGTCCGCCCCGGTCGCGAAGCGACCGTGCCCGCGGCCGAAACAACCTCATCTCCCCAACCTCCACCACCGCCGACCACAGTCCCTCCGCACAATTTCAAACAAACTCCCCAGTCCACCCCGAATCCCGCCCCATCCCGCACCCCGGCTCGCAAGCCCCCGCAGCCGACGCGTCCAGTTCCGAAGCAGCGAAGAAACAAAGCCCACAGCCTGCCCTGAGCCAAGCCGAAGGACCCGTATGACTTTGGCGTGGAGCCTGGCAAGAGGTGACCGGCATCACTGAAGCCATGACTCGCGCCGCCAATAATGCAGACGTTGATCTGAATGCGGCGCCGCCGCGCGAAACCAAGATGCAAGACCATCTGTCCGGGAGAGCCACTATGCGCAAGACCGGCAATTTTCTGGCCGTCGCAATGTTTGTCGTTGCGTCCACGTTCCCGTTGCTCGCCGGCACACTGGCGGGCGTCACCCTGCCCGACACGGTTCAGGTTGGAACCAGAACGCTCCTGCTGAACGGCTTGGGCCTGCGTAAGAAGTTTGTGGTCAAGGTCTACGTGGCAGGGCTTTATCTGGAGCGGAAATCCTCCGATCCCGGCGCCATCCTCAACGCTGACGTCCCCAAGCGGATCGTGATGCACTTTGTGCGCAGCGTCAGCAAGAGCCAGATCGCCGACGCATTTGACGAATCCTTTGAAAACAACTCTCCGGATGCAAAGAAGACACTGAAAACCGAGATCGACCAATTCCTGGGCGCGCTCGAACCTGTCAACGACGGCGACCAAATGGTCCTGACCTACCTGCCAGGCACTGGCACCACCCTCGCTATCAATGACAAGGAGAAGTTGACGATCGCCGCTCCCGCCTTCGCCCCAGCCCTCTTCTCAGTGTGGCTCGGCCCGAAGCCACCCAATGCGGATCTGAAAAACGGCCTGCTCGGGCAGTGACGTGCCGATTTCAGTGCGGAAGAAGTTTCTTGTCAGGCTCGGAGACGTTGGCCGTTACCGCAGCGGTCTTGGCCTTCCGCCACACGCTCGCGACCGCCATCGTCCAGAAGGGCACGAGGTCCAGGCCGGGGACAAGCTTGGCAAAAAATGACGGCAGGAATTCCCAATGCCAGCCAAGAAGTTTCACCATCATGGCGGCGATGCCGAGATCCAGAAGATCATCGGCCGGCGAAAACGCGCCTGCCACAAACGCGGGAAAGACTATAAGTTGAAGCGCATCCGCCACGATGGCCAGCACCATAGCCAGGCGAAACTGCGGTCCGGGAGAAATGGTGATGGAATCGTCGGCCATCGCGGAACTCGTGCTTCTATTGTAGCCGCAATGTCGGCGGGTATGGCTTACGATGCGGCCTGGAATGAAAAGGGGCGGCGCGACGGCCGCCCCTTCTTTCTGCGTGGGGGTGGAACAACTCGATCAGTAACGGCCGTCGGAGATCCAGCGGAGGACTTCGTCTTCCACCGAGAACTTCTCGATCGAGGGCCGCAGGAATTTCGACGACAGGGAAAACGCGTGTACTTCCAGGGGAACTGTAAAGTGCGTCCGGGTCTTCAGAAAGCCTTGCACCCAGAGCTCCACGTAGCGCTGCAGCCCAAGAACCTCCATTTGAACGGTGTGCACAAGGGCGTGGACCAAAGCTCTCTCCGACAGGCGCTGGTTAAAGGCGACGACGTCGAGGAAGGTGAGCGAGTCCATGTGGGCGATCTCGGGCGGTTCAAAACCGAGGCCGCGAATCTTGGCGAAAAAGTCCGGCACCCGCACCAGGGCTCCGCGAAGTTCGATGATGCGAACGCGGTCCAGCAGCGCCGCCGAGAAATAGGGCCACAGCCGGGCTTTGCAATCGTTGGGAATCGGGCTCGCCACCGGGGAGTAATGTTCGTGCTGCTCGCGAAGATAGCCCGTAATCCATTCGACTGCTTGCGTGATCTGCTCGGGCGTCGGCTGGCTTACGCAAGGAGTCGAGTCAGCGTTGGGAATCTTGCTCTCGATCTTGGCGTAAAAGTCGCGGAGTGCGGACACAGTCTCGGCAGACTTGCGCAACACGTCTCGCTTGCCGAAACGTGCCAGGTCATCGGAAGAGTAGCGAAGGCGAAGCTGATGAACCGCGCAGTGAGCGCTGAACAGCTCGGTTTGAGCCTGCTCCAACTCGGAGTTCATCTGCAGGACGGCAATATGATCATGCGGACTCGAAAACAAGGACACCGCAAACTGCTCCTACCTCCAAAGAATCGTCTGTTCGCAGGGGGGAGAGACTGGAGATCCTATTTTTTATACAACGTTTCGTTTACAACGTCAACATAATTTATTACAAGATTCTCAGGGTTGGTCCCTGGACTTTCTTGTTTACCGAACAGTGTCACATCATCGCGGTTCATCTAATCCCTGCGAAGATAGTTGGCGGGGCGGGGAGGAACGATGCCACGGCATCCTGATCCGGATCTGGAAGAGCGCATTCTGAAAGCAGCAGATGGGCTGTGGAGACGAGGCGGGGCACGCGCCCTGACGATGCGGGCGGTGGCGCGGGCCGCGAGCACAAACACGCCCGCAGTCTATCGCCGCTTCAAGAACCGAGAAGATCTGATCCGGGCGTTGCTGCTGCGCATTGCCAGCCGAATCCGGCAGCACTTCGAGGTGGGAGAATCCATACATCAGATGACAGAGGCCTATGTCGAATATGCCCTGAAACAGCCCAATGAATATGATCTGTTCTACACACACGCGCGCCTGATGTCACCGCCGAAGGGGCGTGGGGCCCCGCGTCCGATACGGGATTCGCGTCCGAACTTTGCACTTGCCGAGCGACTGCTCGCGAAGAACCTCGGAGGAACACCGGAGGAGCATACGCAAACCGCTCTTGCACTCTGGGCACTGCTGCATGGCACGGTCATGCTGTTGCTAAGCAATTCGATTCCGGAAGGACATGAAGGGGCACTGCGGGAAGCTTGTCGAGTTGGAGTGAAGGCAATGCTCGCATCGGCGGGAAAGCACGCACAGAATTGAGGGCTGCACTCTTATGTGACAGGCCTCTCTTCCGACTGTGCGATCACCTCAGCGGCTAGGGTACGCGAGCGCGATGGGTCCGCCCGCGCTGTGCCCATTCATCTTGCCTGGTCCTGCCACGGGTTGAACAGAAACCGCGCACCGGGTTACAGACGTGGCTTCTTTCTCGGAACTCCTTTGGTGTGGCATTCGGCGCATTTCACGGTGTGGATGTTGTGCGGGCTTTTCGCGCTTTTGAAAGTCGTGTCCATGGCTTCCACGTTCAACCCGCAGTTCGAAAGTTGCGGATGACAGGTCGTACAAGAGGCACGGGTGGTCTGGCCGTGTTTTTCGTGGCAGGCGTAGCAACTCAGGCCTTCGTGGACGCCGACAGGCGTGCGATCGTCGCCGGAGCCGACCTGAGCGGTGGCGTCGGGTGCGTGGCATTGATAGCACAGGGCCTGTCGCCGGTCGGGACTGATCTTCACGAGGCGACGGCCTTCATACATTTGCGGCAGCGAAAGGCGATCGAGCGAGATGTAGTCCTGCTGGCGGCGATCGAAGAGGGCGAGGGACGGGCGAGTGATCTCCTGGCGCGGTCCGGAATCATCGGGTTTTACGTCAGTCAGGCGGGGGAGCGGGTCGCCATGGCGGTGCATCTGATGGCAAGTGAGACACGGAATCACGGGTTGATCAGAGAGTCTCGCATCCAGCAGTTGCCATGGTCCTTGTTTATTGAGCGGAGTGACCAGATCTCGGATGCTGCCTTGAAAGTGCATCGCGTGGCAGCGAAGACAGTCATCCATCAGGAGCGTTTGGCTGTTGTGGTCCTTGCTTAGCAAAATCTTCGCGTAGGTTGCGCTGTGAGGGCCTGAGGACCAACTCGCGTACTCCTCGCGATGGCACTTGGCGCAGCGCTTTTCGATCCGGAGGACATCGTCGGTCTTGAGACGAACTTGTTCGGGGATTTGTCCCCGAAGGTGAGCGGCCAGTTGACGCAGGTTCTTCATGTGGTAGCCGGCATCAAGAGTCATGACATCGCCGTGACATTCGGAGCAGGCGATATTGCGGTGCGAGGATTCATGCCAGTCGCGGTACGGCTGCCAGATCTCATGGCATTTCGCGCAGGACTTTCCGCCAGAGTAGCTGTAGTACAGGCTGGCCCCTGGGAGCAACAGAATGGCGCAGATCACGAGAAACAGCGGGACAATCACGCGCGAACGGAAGAATCTGCCGTCGGGGGTCGTCATGTCCGTTGCTCCAATCGTTCCGAGTTCCCCACCCTAGCCGCACAGAACGCGGTCAGGATGGGCCACCCAATTTCTTCACGACTCCACATGCGTTCCTTTCCACGTCTTCAGCAGATTGGCGGAGGCGTAGTAGGCGATTGCCATGATCGTCAGGACAGGGTTGAAGCCACCGTTGGTGACGTGTACGCTGCCGTCGATCACGTACAAGTTGTCGACGTCATGGACGCGGCAATATTTGTCGACAACAGAAGTCCTTGGATCATTCCCCATGCGGCAGGTTCCGGCCTGGTGCTGGCCGCCGCTCGGGCCTTCGCGTGCCACGGCACCGAAAGGAATCGTCGTTGCGGCACCCGCCTCCTTCAGCCACAACTCCGCTTTCGATGAGAGGAACTGCGTGCCCAGCAAATCGTTGTTATGGCGATGGCCGGAGAGGCGGGCCACGGAAATTCCCCAATGGTCTTTCACTTTCGGATCAACCTGAACGCGCGATTCGAAGACGGGCATCTCCTGGATCGGTCCCATGACGGAAATACTTCTCCGATAGAAACGGCGCATGAAGTCTTTATGTGCTGCACCCCAGCGCGGGATTTCGCCGCCTCTGCGCGAGGCAAACTGATAGGGGAGCCGGATGAATTCATTAGCGAGGAGTCCTCCGCCGACGAATCCCGGGTTGTTGTGGCTGAAGTCGCATATGGCGATCGACGCACCAGGGCCGAGATCATCGTAGGTCTCCTGCTCGAACAGGCCAATGGCGCCTGTATAGGCGTGGCCCTGCAGATTCCTTCCGACCCACTCATAGCGATTGCCAAGTCCGTTCCGAAAAAGGCGACTCCTGGAGTTGAGCAAGAGGCGGGCGGATTCGATCGCGGCGCAAGAGACGATGACGAGATCGGCCGATTGCTCCTGCAGCCGTCCGGCAGAATCGAAGTAAGCCACGCCGGTTGCACGTCCACGATTGTCGGTGAGGATTTCCTTTGCGATGCAGTCGCAACGCAATTCGCAGTTGCCGGTCTTGATCGCGGCCGGGATCACGGTGTTGTGCGTGCCACATTTGGCATCGACTTCACAGGCGAAGCCCACGCACCAACGGCAGCGCATGCACGCTCCCCGACCGTTGTATGGAACCGAGTTGCGCAGCATGGGGATATCGAAGGGATGCAGCCCCAGGCGCTGTGCCGCCGGTTTCAGGATTTCGTACTCGCGGTTTGGCGGCAGCGGCGGCATGGGAAGCGGGCGTTTGCGCGGCGCGCGGAAGATATTGTTGGAGTCGTCGCCGGAGACACCGATTTCCCGTTCGGCTTTCTCGTAGTAGGGTTCGAGGTCGGAGTAAGCGATCGGCCAGTCGTCAAGCGTGCTGCCTTCGACCGCGCCGTATTTCGAGCGGAGTCGGAAATCGTCTTCCATGAAGCGCCAAGCCATGGCGCCGTAGCTGAGGGTGCCTCCTCCGACGCAGGCGGCGTTATTGCTGTAGGCCCCGTGGCGGGAATCGATGATGGATTCGTGGCCCGCAGAGCTGACGAAGACGCGGGGATTGCGGTCGTCCGGACCGAACGCATTGCCTAGCACACAGGTACGCTGGTTGCGGAGATCGTCTTTGCGATCGTCGAAGGGGGTGTACCATTTGCCGCGCTCGAGGAGGACGACGGAGAGTCCTGCGGTCGCGAGTTCTTGGGCGACAATGCCGCCTCCGGCGCCGCTGCCCACGATCACCGCGTTGATGTGTTTAAGAGACATTCGCCGCAGGGGCTAAAGCCCCCGTTTTCTAATTCGCCTTAACGACACGTCTCAAGCAGTGCCTTTCCCAATTCGTTTCGTCTCGACCGGTGCACCCGAGGAGGGCGCATCAACCTGACTTGGGTTTGGGTTGGTCGTAACGGAGTCTGCCTCGGATCGGGGGATAGGGCAGGTTGAGCATCTTCCAGCTCACACCTTCGCGGTTGCCGCCGTGGCGCGGGTCACCATAGAAACCTTGCATGGTGTGATCGACGACGGTGCCGAAGAACTCCGGGGACGATAATTGTTTCCAAGCCGAAGCTGGGGCTTTGCCGTCTTCCAGGCGATGAAGCAGGTCGATCTGCTGATGCGACTCAAGGTCGGCGAAGAGTTTGCCGTAGATCGATTGGCCGCTCTGATCTACGGCGGCGAGGCCGCGACGGTAGAGGCTTTGCAGGTTCTCAAACGGTCCGCAGAGCTGGCGGTCGATATAGTTGACGACTCCTGCCCAGACCGCGCCCACATCCTGATCGGGGGGAATGATTTGGTCGACCATGCCGGCCAGGGTTCTTGCTTCGTCGAGCGTAAAGAATTGCCAGGGACTCCGATTGGAGTGGCAGGCGACACCGGTTCCGGCGGCGGCTGCGGCTGTAAGGGCGGCCTGGAGAAAGGCACGGCGGTTGAGCCTGAGGCTTGGTTGCATCGGAAAGTGTGCTCAATGCGGACTGTATCGGTATAGCGGGAGAGGGTCTGTGACGCAGATCACGGGCGGGGGTGACGGAATCGAAAGACAAAGCATTTACCCTTTGATGGTCCGCGTGACGGTATGATGACGTCGCATGGCGAAGATCGATCCGGAGCAGGAGAGAAAGAGGCTTGCCGAGTTCTATTTGGGACAGCTAGATGGGGAACTGGAGAAAGTCGCGAGCGAGGCTTATGAATTGAGTGATCTGGCCAGAGAAGTACTGAGCGTCGAACTCGCGAAACGAGGCCTCATTGTGCAGTTGGCTGAGCACGCTCCCGTGACCGCAAAACCTGCACCCATGCCCGGCGATCCTCCAACAGAAGAGGAGCCTGCGGAGATGGAAGTTCCGACGCAGGACGTCCCTGCTTACAGCAGCAACGGCGATGTTCGTGATCCGGTGATGATTCGGAAGTTCCGCGATCTGCCCGAAGCGTTGCTGGCGAAGGGAAGCCTGGAATCCGCGGGTATCGAATGCACGCTTGCCGACGACAACATGGTGCGGATGGACTGGTTCTATTCCAACGCGATTGGCGGGATCAAGCTGCTTGTCGCAGCAGAAGATGCGGCCGAGGCGGAACAGGTGTTGAGTCAGCCGATCCCCGAACGGTTCGATGTACCAGACATCGGCGCGTTCGACCAACCGAAGTGTCCAAAGTGCGGCTCATTGGATGTGAGTTTCCGGGAATTACAGGCGTCAGCTTATCTTTCGATGGCTTTGAACGTACCCATTCCCTTCCAGAAAAGAGCGTGGCGTTGCCATTCGTGCGACACGGAGTGGGAAGATGATGGTGACCTCGGCACTACAGAATCATCGGCCTAAGTTTCTTGAATCCCGTTTGGATTACTTCCAGAGTATCTTCGGCAAGTTCAAGTGCAAGGAGTTCCGCACGCGTGAACCAGCGCGCTTCGGTGGCATCGCTGGCGGCGAAGAGTTCGCCGCCGACCTTGCGACATAAAAAATCGATCAGGACATAGTGATATTGAACTCGGTGCTCGGGGTCGCGGAGGATGCGGTCGAAGACACCCAGCAGTTCGCCGGGTTCCACGACCAGCCCAGTTTCCTCGCGGGCCTCGCGGGCCGCGGCCTCACGGACCATCTCGCCGACTTCGAGGACGCCGCCGGGGATGGACCACTGGCCCTGAATGGGAGGATGCGCGCGTTTCACCAGTACGACACGGTCTCCTTCGATAATGATGGAGCCTACGCCGATCAGCGGGTGTTCGGGGAATTCGCGGTTCATTTTTTAGCTACGAGCTTCGAGCTACGAGCAAGCATATCCGAGTTTGCACGAAGCTCGTGGCGGTGTGCCAGCAGCTTGTTACAATTTCGCGCAGGCCAAAAAGAGCAGACAACCACGGCGACACAGAGGGACACAGAGAGATATGGGTCTTGAGGAATACAAGCGGAAGCGGCGATTTGAGGAGACGCCGGAGCCTCCGCCGCAGGTGGCGAAGAAGAAGGGGAATCGCTTCGTGGTGCAGAAGCATGAGGCGACGCGCCTGCATTATGACTTCCGGCTGGAGGTGGAAGGGGTGCTGAAATCATGGGCAGTGCCGAAGGGGCCATCGCTCGATCCGGCGGACAAGCGGCTGGCCATGCAGGTGGAGGATCATCCGGTTTCTTACTTTGACTTTGAGGGAAATATCCCGGAGGGGAACTACGGGGCGGGGAGCGTGATGGTGTGGGACGTGGGCACATGGGCTCCGCTGTCGCCGATGCAGGTGGATGGGAAATACGTTCCCGGAACTGAGGCAGAGGCTGCGGCGATGCTGGCTAAGGGGGATTTGAAATTCCGGTTGAATGGGCAGCGACTCAAGGGGGATTTCGCGCTGGTCAAGATGAAGGGGCGGCGTGCGGGGAGCAAAGGCAACGAGTGGCTGATGATCAAGAAGCACGATCAGTATGTCGTGGAAGGATACGACGCTGGGGATATCGACGAGTCGGTGCTCAGCCAACGAAGCATGGATGAGATTGCCGGAGATGCAGGGTCGCGGGAGTGGACCAGCAGCCGGCCGGCGGGGCGCGGACGATTGAAGGCGGCATGGCTGGCGGACGCGGTGGCGCGGCTGGATCAAAAAAAAAAGCAAAACGCAAAGGGAACGGCAGAAAACGCAGAGAAAAACGACGCTGAACGCGGGGAGAAAAAGCAAACCAAAGTAAATCTGCGCACGAACGGGCGGGCTGGTTTGGCTGCTTCCAAACCTGAGGGAGCGAAGAAATCCTCGGACCCGACCTTGGCGGCGGAGTCTAGTCAGAAGTCGACCGATGTTCCGGTCAAGCGGCCGATGCCGACCACCATCCATCCGATGCTGGCGGAGTCCATCGAAAAGCCATTCGACGATCCAGAGTGGCTGTTTGAGATCAAGTGGGATGGGTATCGGGCGATTGCGTTTATTGAGAGCGGGAGGGTGCGGCTGGTTTCGCGGAATCAGAACGAGCTTACAGGGCGGTATCCGGAGTTGAAGGATATGGCGGAGTTCGTGAAGGCGGAAACGGCGATTCTCGATGGAGAAGTTGTGGCGCTTGACGCGGAAGGACGGGCGTCATTTAGCTTGATGCAGCAACGAACCGGGTTCCGACCAGGAGGACGTCGGGCTACAGCTAAGGCCGATGTTCCGGTGCTGTATTACGCGTTTGATCTACTTTATCTCGATGGCTATGACTGGCGGCGGATGCCGCTGGAACAACGCAAGGCGAAACTGGCGTCGATCCTGAAAACGGGTGACATGCTGCGTTATTCCGATCACTATGAGGCGCAGGGGAAGGCGCTGTTTGAGATCGCACGCGACAAGAAGCTGGAAGGCATTCTGGCGAAGAAGCGCAATAGCTGCTACGAAGAGCGCCGGAGCCGGGAGTGGTTGAAGATCAAGATCCGGCATCGGATGGAGTGCGTCGTGGGAGGATTCACCGACCCGGAGGGAACGCGCGCGCATTTTGGATCGCTGGTGCTCGGACTGTATGACAGGCAGGAACGGTTGATTCACGTTGGGCAGGTCGGGAGTGGCTTTGATCAGAAGGTGCTGGCAGAGATTTGGAGGATGCTGCAGAAGATCGAGACGAAGAAGAATCCGTTTTATGGGGAAGTGGAAGCATTGCGCAGAGTCAGTTGGGTGAGGCCCGAATTAATGGCCGAGGTCGAGTACGCGGAGTGGACCGAGGGGGCCAACACTGGAAGCGGGCCGAAGCTGCGGGCACCCGTGTTTCTCGGGTTAAGAGAAGACAAGGATCCGAAGGAGTGCACTCTGGAGCAAGCCGGCGGACACGTGCAATGAATGGGTCTCGGTAAGCTTCAGGTACCAGCAGAAGGGTTATGCACCCTCCTCCAGTTTGAGCATCCAATTTGGCCGCCGCTATGAGGATATGGAGAGAGGCGACCCTCAGGCGCTAAAGCGCCAATCATTCTGCTCGACGTAACGGCACGAGTGAAGTCGTGCCCTTCCTTTCGTGGGTCGGAGAGTGCAGTTCACTTCCTCATTTGATGTCTTTCATCGCGAGCAGCGTGCCGTAGTCGCGGCCTGAGGTGTCGACGGCACGAGCAACCACGGCGACGAATGCATCGCGAACTTCCGGGAACCTCGTCACCAGGGCCTTCATGACGTTGACGTTGTCCTGATAAGCCGCGTTGGTGTTTGAAACGTTTGCGGACTCATATTTCACAATCAGATCGAGGTCTTTGCCGACGACTTCGGGAAACACCCCTGTCAGATGGTAGGTAGTGGTTGAAGATGCAAGAGTCGCCGTCTTGCCGCCCGCGGGAAGGTCGGTCGGCTGCAGCGGCTGGGATTCGTCATAGAGCTTGTCGGTCGCAAGGGTGCTCATGAATGGAAGGGGCGAGATCAGACTGCGCGCCTCCAAATAGTAGAACCAAGAGTTGTGCAGCTCGCCCTTGGCCTTGTACTGGCGGGCCTGGTTCACGAACCAGTCGCTGTCGTGTCCGGCGATTTGGGCAGGCTTAATGTACAGACCACCGAGTTTCCAGTCGGTACCGGCCTGCTGCAGGACTTGCGAGAACATGATTCGGCCATTCGAGGAATTGGCATCCATAAGAACGACGGCGTATTTTCCGGGCGGCAGGTTGGTCAAGTAGAACGCGGCACTGTTGGCGGTCTGTCCGTTCCGGTTGAACACACCGCACCAGAATTCGGCCTGCTGGTTGGGAGTGGAATCCTCGGCGTTCAACAGAAAGGACGACTTGATACTGGCTTGTGTACCCGAGAGGTCGAGTTGGTGCGCTTTGAGCGTGTTTTCGACTCCCGCGAAATCGGAAGCGAGCGCGGGGATGGAATTCTGCCGCAAGGACGCGGTATCGCCCCTGGCGGCCATGCCAAAGTAGCGATCAGCGGCGTTCGCGATCGCTGTCCGGAGGGTCGCATCCATATCGCTGGCGGTCTGGCAGGTCTGTGCTGTGGCATTCCAGGGCAGGAATGTGAGGAGAACAATGGCCATGCAGTACAAACGGTCCATGAAGCACCGCAACGCCGATCCCATAAACAGTCTAACCCTTTATTCCATAAAGTGCAGAGCCTGGCTGAAGTTGCCAGGATTTGCCCAGCATAAGATTTTCGGGCGCCAGAAATGGTTGACTGCAATCGTCTAGCGGGTCAACACAGGGTCTAAATTGTGTGCAAGAAAGGGTCGGAATAACGATCTTCCCAAGGACATATAAAGGGCGATAAGCAGCGGTTCCGGGTGATAAACTTGATGAAACGGTGCCGCGAAAGTCCCCCAAAGCGAAATCCCGATAAGGAAGCGACAGAACAGGGAATCAGGTTATGAGCACGAGATCGAGGATGCAAAGAACGGCGATCGCAGTACTGCTAGGCTCTGGCCTCTGTTGGGCTGGACTGCCTGCGGCAGGAGCCGCTCCAGCGCAAACCCCGCAGCAAAGTCGGAAGGCGCGGAGCAAGAAAAAACAGACGGAACCGCCTCCGCCGCTGCCCTCCGGTCCTACTGGGCGGCCCGTTCAACCCTTACCCCTTGATGCAATCGCGGCGGTGCCTCCGCAGGTGACGTTCGAGAACAATCAACTGACAATTGTTGCGCCCAACTCGACCCTGGCGGACATTTTGCGTGCTGTGCGAAAACAGACGGGCGCGGAGATTGATGTGCCGGCGGCTCCAGAACGTGTGGTCACGAATCTGGGCCCGGGACCGGCGCGGGAAGTGCTGGCGGATCTTCTCAACGGGTCGCGATTCAATTATGTGTTGCTCGGATCTCCGTCGGATCAGGCCGCTCTTACGCGGGTGGTTCTGGTAGCCAAGAGCGGTTCCCAGGAAATTCCATCGAATCCGATGGCGCAGAATACACCGGTTGTTCCCGGGCAGACTGCGGGGATGCCAGGACGTGCGGTGGCGGCGCCGGCGGAGGAAGGACCTTCTCCGGAGGCGGGCGAAACGGAGGCGGAGGCGGCGGACGACAACAGCAACAACGGAGATGATAACGCCGATCAACAGGCGGCCGAGGCGGAGCAGGCACAGCCTCAGGACCAGCCGGCGAATGGGATCAAGACTCCGCAACAGATGCTGCAGGAGATGCAGCAGCGGCAGATGCAAATGCAGCAGCAACAGCCAGGGGGACAGCCTCCTATTCCGGGGTCTGGTATGCCGCCACATCCACCGGAAGAGAAATAGCGAACCCTTCCCAGCACACACCAGGTCGAGATTTCCCACTACTCGCAAAAGCAGCGACGAAGTGGGGTACCCCTCCTATACTGACGATCTCAGTGGATTTCAGTTGCCGCGGCGGAGCGGGCCGTCAGGCGGGAATCTCTACGGGTGGCGGCTTGCTGGAGCAACGTCCAATCGCGCTCGACTTCGGATTCCGAGATGCCGTGTGGCAAGGGATGCTGTAATTCCGATTGCAGCCTTGCTTCCAGCAACTGGCGGACAAGCTCGGGCGAAGCATTGCCATTCATGATGTTACCGGCGGCGACACCTACGCGTACAGACTTGTCACCGACTTGCATCTCCAGAATTGGGCTTCCTTGTGGGTCGAGGGCGGGTTTGGCACCGGCCTGGAGTTTTTCCCAGGATTTCTCGATATGGTGGGCCGAAGTCTCCGGATACGCCCCGGCAAGGTAGTGCTTGAGTTGGAGTTGATAGGCTCGAATATCCTCGCGGCCAACGGGCGACTCAACGCTGCCTGCAACAAATACGCTCGCCTCGCGGGCTGGCTCGAAGCGGCCGGCGCCAGTCGTGAAATAGACGCCTGCGACGCATCCGGCAAAGATGGGGCTCACGACGGCGCTGGGCACAATATATTTCTTCGATTTGAAGAACGATTCGACTACGCCGTGCGCCGTGGTGCTACGCGGCATGCTGCCGGGGACCTGCGCAATCACGATGCGGGAGAACTGAAGCTCCGGATGGCGAGCGCTGTACTTCGTCATGATTTTCGCCATCTGTTTCGGCGTGGTGATACCTACATCGGCGAAGATGCTGCGATGGAGCGATTTCGGATAATAGAAGTTGATGATGTCTTTTGCGAAGTCGGCGCAGTTGCGCGACACCGTGTGGAAGAATTTAGCTTCTGAATCAGGGCGAGGTCCTGCTCGGGAGTGGTTTCCATTTCGAAGCCGTAGATTGTGCGGTCGTAGGATGAGCCGACCAGTTCGTACCAATTACCGCCGGGAGTCTCGCCGTTGCGCAGGTCGGGCGCGATAGTTTGCAGATATTTGCGGCGGTAGCGATCGCGGAGGAATGCGGTCATCTTCGCGTCGGCGAACAAGGGAATGTCTTCTGCCCGTTCGACAGCGTAGAGGTAGGGGATCAGGGGAATCGCGACCCAGTCGTGCTTGCCGACACCGTTGTAGCGGCTGATGACAACACCCGTTTCCCCGGCCTTGCAAGGACGAAGCGCCAATGGAGTATCAGCGCAGACGCCAGACAGATAGACAGCGGCGTGACCGGTACCGGTGAAAAATCCCAGGGTGCCATAAGGTTCTTCCAAGAGCAGCGTGGCAGAGGAGCGGGCAAAGGCGGAACAGGCGCACTGCAGCAGGATTATTCCCACGGCGATCCGGCTCAAGATCTGACGACGAAACTGCATCGCAATTCTCATCCTACGCCTAACTCGTGCTATTCAAACCCTTTAACCAGACATTAGTTGCGCGTTCGTAGAAAAGCGAGTTACCGAAGTTCAGAAACCCAGCTTTTTGCATAAGCGTAACCTCGCGAAAACACAGCTTCTCGATCCACATCTAGGTAGATTCCTGTAGGCGCGAAGCAGCCCATCGCGCCGCTGCGGCGACGGATTCGTCCTCATCGCGAGAGAGTGTTTCCGCAAGGGGAAGGAAGTCGCGGTTTCCACTGTTTCCGATTGCAATCAGGGCATTTCGGCGAAGGCCTGAGTGCTTGGCTCGGCGGATGGGAGAACCGCGAAAGGTTCCCCTGAACTCTTCTGCGGACATTTCTGCGAGCCAGGTGAGCGCGGGATTTACTAGACCCTCGCGGGGAGAAAACGCAGGCGCAGTCGTCACAGGTGCTTTGCGGTTCCAGGGGCAGACATCCTGGCAGATGTCACAGCCGAAGACGTGATGACCCATGCCGGCGCGCAGGTCTTCAGGAATCATTCCACGCTTCTCGATGGTGAGATAGGAAATGCAGCGATTCGAATCGAGCTTGTACGGTTCGAGAATCGCGTCGGTGGGACAGGCCTGGATGCAGCGCGTGCAAGTGCCGCAGCGGTCGGGTGCTGGGACATCGGGAGTGAGTTCGAGCGAGGTCAGGATCACACCGAGAAAGAGCCATGAGCCGATCTTCTGGCTGATGATGCAGGTATTCTTGCCGATCCATCCGACGCCAGCGTACTTCGCAAAAACTCGTTCGACAATCGGTCCAGTGTCGACGTAGGTGAGTGTGATCAATTCTGGCTGTGAATCGCTTGCGGCTTCGTGCAATGCAGCCTCGACTTGCTTGAGGCGCCGAAGAACAGCCTCGTGGTAATCTTCGCGGCTCCAAGCGTAGCGGGAGATCCAACCGCGGTCAGGTTCGTGGACTTCGGTCGAGTAGGGATGATCGATGTTGTAGTTGATAGCGCAGACGATCACGCTGCGCGCCCAGGGGGCGACTCGCGAGAGAGAACTACGTTTGAGGACGCCCTGTTCGTCGCGAGATTGCATGTACTTCATTTCGCCGGCATAACCGTTGGCAACCCATTCAGAGAAGGAATGGAGTTCGTGTGAATCTGTGGCAGGCGCGATACCGGCGAGGTCGAATCCGGCCTGGCGGGCAGCTTGCTTCACGAGCGATTCAACTGGCTGAAAGGAACTAGACAACGTAATGTCCCTGCGGAACCGGCTTCGGTACCATACTCCCACTTTTGGCAAAATCGCCCAGAGGTGGGAAACTCCGAGAGGAGTCTATACGCCGAGCTTCTTCACTTCTTCGCTGTAATACTTGCGATAGAGAATGTCCCATTCCTGCGAGCCTTCGAGAATGGTCCGCTTC
>Ga0335079_10003897_pt1 | contig 17178 bp, 14 predicted proteins | sample Lox_Sample_33_FD_206719 | JGI IMG/M metagenome (GOLD analysis project Ga0335079, IMG submission 206719) | Soil microbial communities from Loxahatchee National Wildlife Refuge, Florida, United States - Lox_Sample_3.3 | ecosystem: Environmental > Terrestrial > Soil > Wetlands | place: USA... | reverse complement strand
GGGCCGGGCTGGTGTCGGCCGCGCTGCTCACCTGCGGGCTGGCATCACTGCTGCTCGGGCTGGGGTTCGCCGTCGTGGCGCCGCGCATCAACAGCCGGTTCGAGGACATGATCGGCACTTCCGGCCAGGCCGCACTCTTCGTGGCCGGAGTGATAGTGACCGGGGTGACCCTTGTGCTCGACCAGGCCACCATCGGCCTGATGCGCGGGGGACTGCAGCTTTGGCGCAATATAGCGTTCGCAATCGCGAAGCTGCTGGCCTTGCCCGCCGCTGCGATTATCCTGCACGATCAGCTCGGCGTCGGCATCACCCTGTCGTGGGTGGCGGGCACGGCATTGTCATTGGTAGCCGTCGCCGTCCCGCTGCGGATCGCCGGCACGCCCGTCCTTCCCCGGCCCGACTGGGGGGTACTGCGAGGACTTGGCAAGGCCGCCATGGCCCACAACTGGCTGAACCTCGCCATGACGATGCCGACCTCGTTGATGCCAGTGCTGGTCACATTGATCGTGTCGCCGTCAGCGAACGCCGCGTTCTACGTCGCCACGATGCTGACCAACTTCCTGTTCATCGTGCCGGCGCACCTGGCGACGGTTCTCTTCGCGGTGGCGGCAGCCGACCCCGCGGTAATCGCCAAGAAGCTGCGTTTCGCCTTGCGGCTGTCGTTCATGATCGGGTTGCCGGGCATGGCTGCCCTGATCCTGGGTGCCCACGTGGCGCTGGGCCTGTTCGGCAGGAGCTATGCGGCCGAGGCCACGCTGCCGCTGTGGCTGATGGTCATGGGCTACCCCGCGGCCGTCCCGAAGTCCCTCTACATCGCGGTGTGCCGGGCGAGCGGCAACATACCACGCGCAGCGGCCGTTTTGACGACATGCTCCGCCCTGGAGGTGGGCGCCGCGGCCGCGGGTGGGCTGGCAGGCGGGCTAATGGGGCTGTTGTTCGCCCTGCTGGCCGTGCGGTACCTCGAGGCACTGGTGACCACACCTCCAGTAATCCGCGCAGCCTTCGGCCACGGCCGCCACCGGCGCGCTGAGTCACTAGCCCCGGCCACCGCAAGCCAGGGCGCGGATCAGCTTCCGCACGGAAGGCCGCACGACTCCACAATGTCCGCAGCCGGAACCAGGCATGAGCCAACGGGCTACCGTGATGCACCAGCTGAGATAAGCAAGCGCGAGCAGCAGCAGGCGGGAATCGCGGTCCTGCTCTCGCTGGCGAGTCTCGGTCAGTCAACTCAGCCCATCCCTGTCATGCCAGCTAGCCTGGTCCGCCCAGCCCCAGTGCTGGCCCAGGAGCGCGCTGCCTACCAGCGCCGCGCGGGGCCGGATCAATGAACAGCGCCGGAACATCATGTCACAAACGGTGACGTGTGATTACGCATAGATACCACAATATTAAGTAAACCGCTGCTTCGGCCCACGCGTCTCCTAATGAAACTGAAGGCAAGATGTCCATTTGCGTAACGGCCAGCCGGCTCACTGAGACTCGAATTCTGAGGCCACGAAGAGCCCGACGACAGTAAAGGGTCAACTCATGACGGTGCAGTCAGGTAACGGGGTGACGTGGCCGCGGGTGTCCGTAGTCATTCCGACGCTGAACGAGGCCCGTAACCTTCCCCACGTCTTCGCCCAGCTGCCAGCGGACATCCATGAGGTCATCGTGGTGGACGGCCGCTCCGTGGACGACACGGTGGCGGTCGCACGCCAGTTGAGGCCAGATGTCCGTATTGTTATGCAAACACGCAAGGGCAAGGGAAATGCACTCGCGTGCGGCTTTTCCGCCGCGACCGGCGACGTCATCGCCATGGTCGATGGGGACGGCTCGGCCGACCCCCGCGAGATCCCGCGGTTCGTGGACGCGCTCCTCGCGGGTGCCGACTTTGCAAAAGGAACCAGGTTCGCCGAAGGCGGCGGCAGCGACGACATCACGCGTCTGCGCAGCCTAGGCAACCGCGTCCTCAGCACTTCCGTCAACTTGGTTTATGGCACTAAGTACTCAGACCTCTGCTATGGATTCAACGTCTTCTGGCGGCGCATTGTGCCGGTTCTCGACCTCGACGCCACATCTGCGCCGCCCACTGACAACGGATCCTTGTGGGGTGACGGCTTCGAGGTCGAGACCCTCATCAACATTCGCATCGCCAAGGCAGGGCTCGTCGTCACCGAGGTACCCAGTTTCGAGCACTCCCGGATACACGGGGTGAGCAACTTGAGTGCCGTCAGTGACGGCCTGCGTGTGCTCCGGACCATCCTCGCTGAGCGCCAGCATTCGCGTCGCCTGGCACGCCGCGCGGAAACGCCGCCCGCAGCTGGCGGCCGGAGCCGCACATCCACCCGGCCGACCATCGCCGACCTGACGCACGGCCCTGATCCAGACGGACTTGCGCAGCGGCGCCGGGTCCGGTTCGGCGATTTCGGGCAGTCCGGTGCACAGCACCCGGCCGCGGACACCGGCGGGGGCTACGGCGTGGAGTCGGGCGTTGTCGGCGATGTCACGGCGCCGGGCGTGGGAGAGGAGTTCGACGAGCCCGTGGTCGCGTAACTGGGCAAAGCATCCGGCCCCTTTTGTCTTTGGCCATGGTGTGCTGTGCAAGCCGCCCGGCGCCACGTCAACCACTTGGCGCAGCTGGACGTCTCCTCTGCGTGTACAGGCGCACCCCGATCTTGGCGGCAGCCAACCTCACCCGCACCCGGACCTTGGCGGCAGCCGACCTCACCCTAGAAGAGCGCCACCTGCCACCGGGTCCGCACCGGTCGGCGGGAGTCCGAGGCGCCAACTATCCGGCACCCAAATCATGTCCGAGCCACCTTCTATGACCGGGCATCGGCCAACCGGCAGGTCCCGGGCGTTGACGCTTGAGCGCGGAGCGAGTCGGCCGGCGCGCGGCGGCGCCACGACTGTGTGTCGTGTCGCCCTGCTGGGAATGGTCCTGCTGCTCATTGTCATCGCGTACTACCCGTTCGCCTGGGATCCGCCGCGCACGGTGCGCAACGAGGTAACGAGAAGCGCAGACGGATCCTTGCAGTTCGGCGAGATGAACAACGCGCGCACGCCTGGAACACCGGCCTGGCTGCAGGATGTGCGCAGATCCGGCGTCGTTCAGATCCAGCTCGTGGCCGACCCGCGGTCACTGCAGGAGAACGCCTCGATCATGATGCTGGCCAGCGACTCCTGGGACACCGACTTCGCCATCGGGCAGGACCACTCTGACCTGTTCGTCTGGCTGCGCCGTCCCGGGTCGGACGCCAACGGTGACCCGCCGTTCGTAGTCCACGGGGCTCTCCTGCCGCAGCGGCCGAACAGGGTGGACGTGATGCTGCAACGCGACGGCATCCGCATCGACGTTGACGGCCGGACCCGGCTGGCAGAGCACCTTCCGGCGGATTCCGCGACGGTCTGGAGCCAAGGGCAGATTGCGCTCGGCGACGAGGTCCACGGGGGCGGTCCGTGGCAGGGCAAAATCAGCCTTGCGGAGGTGCGCACACCTGGCTACGCCGTCGATTACCTCCGTCCGGGCGCACTGTCGATCCCTAAGCGCTACTTCAATGTTCCGGACCACATCGAACCTTTCCCGCCCACGAACCTGGGGCAGTGGCTGCTCGCCGGCTTTGATCTGCTGTCGTTCATCCCACTCGGCTTCCTCATCGTCTGGGCTCGAAGGCCGCCGGTGCACCCCGTCCCGGCCACCCTGCTCGCTGCTGCGCTCGCGGTGGTGCTGGCAGCGGGGAAGTTCCTCTTCCCCGGTCGGCACACGTCGGTGGCCAACATCATTATGGAGGCAGTTGGAGCGCCGCTCGGGGCATTGCTGGCCTCGCGGCTGGCGCACGCCAAACGCAGCAACGCGTGGTTGCGTGAGGCTTGACGGCGAAGAGCCGTAGCGGCAGTCGCCTAGGTCCCCAGCGGCGCGCCGTAGGGCGCGCCTTGAAGCCATGCAGAAGGTCGTCACAGGACTGCGGTTACGTGATCCCGCGCGCCGGTCAACTCTCGTCCTGCCCTGCTGCCGCGTTGCCGTTGGGCTGCGCAACTGACGGCTGCAGCGGCACCGGCCCGAACGGTAACACTTTGGCCTGCAGCACGCCAAGCTCGATCACGTTGGTCGTGAGCATCAGTGGCCGGCGGCTGGCCTCGAACTCCCGGATGTGGGACTGCTTGGTGTGCTCGTCGTAGGCGGCCTGATCGCGGTAGACCCCGTAGATGATCCTTTGCAACGGCGCGGATGGGACAACGTGCGCTACGTAGACAAGGGTGCCCGGCTCGTTCGCCCGCACCTGCTCGACGACGCGGGTGACCAGGCGGTCAAAGTCTGCAATGCCGTCTTCCAGTAGCGTGTAAATGGTGATCTGTCCATAGAGCCGTTTGGCAGCGTCATCGCCCACATCCCCGGCAGCACCGCAGTCCACGCCGGACCGCTGTGGGTCGTCGCCGTTGCCCTGGCCGGTGTCGCTGGTGCCCTGGTCGGTGTCGCTGGTGCCCTGGTCGGTGTCGCTGGTGCCCTCGTCGGTGTAACCGCTCTGCCGGGCGAGGGGATCGGAGCTGCCGGTGACGGGCCTTGCGTGCGGCGAGTCCGGCCTGCGGTAGCCATTGTCTGGCGAGCCGTCGCCCGCGTCGCTGTACCATCCGTAATCGGCGGCATCGCCCGTCGCGCCAGCTTGCCCCGGATCCCCGCCGTGGCCGCTTTCCCCGCGCAGGCCGCGCGAGCCGTCCGCGCCGTAATCCCCGCAGCAGTTTGCGCCGGCCGGTACCAACAGGCTACGGCGCCGCTGTGTCTCAGCTCCTGAGCCGGTCCTGGCGCGAAGGTCACCCAGCTGGAATCGGCCGATCCGTACCGACGCCAGAACTGTCAGCCCGGCGGCCAGCACGCAGAGCAACGAGATGAACTGATGGTGCCCAGCCGGGACCGGCCAGGACGGGCTTAAGAACAGCGAGCGCCGCGAGCCTGCGCCCACGATCACGCCGACCACAACGGCCGACGCGGAAAGAATTAGCCGAGCTGCGAATCTGGTCGGCATGGTCCACGCCACCACCTCTGTGATCCCCAAGCTAGACCCAGCGGAGCGATCAGCTGGTCGCCCGAAATAGACACCACTGTCCATGGTGCCTGAACCCGGGCCATGATGCGAACAGAAGAGCGCTTGCTGGTGATGGATGCGGGCGGCCGCGGTGATGCGGGCGGCCAGGGCATGCCCTGGCGTGGAGTAACTCGTCGAGCACCGCTGCGGGCGTCCCCGCGGTCATGGCGGACGAGAGGGTCATGAAGACGGGGTCGCGGGAGACGGGCCCTTCGGGGTGGGGCTTGTCGGGGTGGGGCTCGTCGGGGACGGGCTCGTCGGGGACGGGCTCGGGCTCTTGGGGGGCGGGCTCGTGGGGCTCGGGGACGTGGAGGGCCGTGGTGTCGGGGACGGCGACGTTCGAGGCGCGCGCGAGCGCGACGGCGAAGGCGACGCCGACTTCAGCGTCTTGGCTGAGGACTTCGTTGTGGGCGTGCTCACGGGCGCGAGCACCGTCGACGCGGATCCGGGCGGCGCGGCCGCCGCCGCTGACGGGGTGACAGCGAGTGCTCCGATGGACCGGCTGGTTCGCGTCGGCCGAGGCGTCGGCGTGCGTACCGCGGCAGCGCGCGGCGGCGCATGGTGGCCAAGGGTGTAATCGACGAAGAACATGCCACCGCCGAGCACGCCCAGGGCTGCGACGGCCGCGACGGCCGCAATTGGATAGCTGCCCTGCCAGCGAGGCACCGACGGTGTTGTCCGCTGCAGCGGGAAACCGCCAGCGCCGAACGGCTCGGCCCGCTGCGCCACCCGGGCGCGCAAGGCCGCCGCGTCCGGCGAGACATCGCCGACGAGGCGGAAGAACTGCTGCCGGAGGCCGGCTGGAAGGATGGTCACCGGGAGCAGGTTCAGCAGCATCACAGGCGTCAACTCGCCGCGCTTGCGTGCGCATGCCTCGCACCGCTGGACGTGCAGCTTGACCCGCGTGCGCAGTCGCGCCGTCAGCTCACCGTTCCAGCCATCCAGCATGGCCGCCAAGTCCGGGCAATCCTCCGGCCCGGGCCTGTTAACCAGCAGCACGCCCAATGATGTGTCGAACTTGGACTGTACCCTCCAGGCGAGCGCCGCTGCCTGTTTGCGCGGCATGCCAAGAACATCGGCGAGGTCGGCGCCGTCGAGACCATGGCGCAGGTTCAGCTCGACTATCTCACGCTCTCCGGGATACAGCGCAGCATGTGCGGCGTGCACGACAGCGCGCAGCTCCGCCTGCTCGGCGTCGGCATCCCCGACGTTATCCGTCGTCTCGGCCGCCTCATGGCGCGGCGCAACGGAGCCGTCGGCCGACTGCCTGCCATGGCACTCGTTGCGGGTTACCGCGAACAGCCACGCCCGTAGCCGGTCGGGTTCGCGCAGCACCGCAAGCTTGGCAGCGGCGATGACGAAGGTGTCATGCACGGCGTCGGCCGCGTCAGCAGGCTCGGTCAGCTGGGACCGGCAGTAGGCGAACAGCGCCTGTGCGTACTGACCGAAGGCCGCGCCGAGACCAGTGGCGTCGCCTGCCACGATCGCTGCAACAATCTCGCGGTCGTGCATGGGTATACGGTAGGGCCTCGCGGCGGGTTCGGGCGTGTTTAGGACATAACTGATCAATGCGTGGTGGCGCCTTCCCGCCCGATCAAAGCTCCAAGACCTGCAATCCTGCGCGGTTGAATCGACATGATCGTTTGACCGGCGCGGGCCTGCCGGGCGGCCACGGCCCATCATGTGTCGGCACACCATGGGCCATCGTGTGGCGCGATCGACCTGTTCGCAGGGCCAAGATCTTAACGGCTGCCGCGTGGCACGCCATCGTGGGCTGCGGAGCGGAGCGAGGGGTCCGCAGGATAATCCCCGCGGGCCGCCCGCAGCCAGGGTTACCCGCCAGGGCTCACGCGACGCGCTGCGCCTGTGGCCTGCCATCTGACGGCCTGCCATCTGACCCGGCCGCCTTGCGGATGAGCATATCGGTCACGCTACCGACCGTCCCGCCCAGACCGCCCTTGGCGGCCTGCCTGGCCACCGATTCGGCTACGGTGGTGGCTTCGCGAGCCAGCCGGCGCACCTCCGGCGAGGTGCGGATCGAATGCCACGACGTGCGCAGCCGGTCAAGTCCTTCCTTGCCCTCGCGCGTGCCGACGATGAAACCGACAACGAAGCCGATGATTGTTTCCATCCTGTTACCCGACCTTCCTAGTGGTCATCGCCCATTCCAGGCAGTAGGGCCTGTCTGGTAGAGGATCCGGCCGGCACCGATCCGCGCTGCCAAAGCTCCGCGAGACTACGCCCTCCGGGCGGGCCAACCTCGCCGCCTGCGCTCAGCGGGGGCGCGGGCCTACATCTCCCGCAGTTCGAGGTATCGCTTAATGTCAGGCAGCGACTGGATCACCGCGGCGATCACCACCGCGAGGACCGTGGCCTTAATCAGCTTTATGATCATTTCGCTTCCTCCTTTGGCCGTGACTCGTTAACGATCTCCGGCGGTGCCGCGATCGGCTCTACCTCGTCCGGAGCGAAATAAAGAAATCTGCCGTGCTGGCGGTGCAGATCCGCAGCCGGGTCATCGACCGGGGTGACCGCGAGGTGCAGATGGCCGTCGACATCGAGCAGCACGGCCTCGACCACTGCCTGTCGGCCGGCCAGGAACAAGTCCTGGGCGTCCGCCCGCCGGCTGCCAGGCCGCATCCGGACCCTGCTGCCGCGCGCGACCCGCACGCCGTCGACGATGACGTGGTCGGTTTCCGGTGACACCGACGCGTCGGCGCTCGGGTCCCACCAGGGGACCTGCGGATGGCCGGCCATGGCGGCCATCGGCGAGCCCGGCGTAGCAGAAAGGGAATCCGGCCTGGGCTGCCCCGGTGCCCCCCGGCTCGATGGGCCGGGGCCGGACATGCCCGGTGCCCCCCGGCTCGATGGGCCGGGGCCGGACGCATCAAGACCCGCCGCGCCGGGCCTTGATGCGCCGGAGTCCGCGTTGCCCGCAGCCCCTGGCACCGCCTTCAGGTAGCGGATGGCTCCGTGCATCCGCTCGAGCATCTCCGCGGGCAGGTCGCCGACCCGGTCGAGCAGCGCGGCCGCGCGCGGATCGGTTGCGCGTGCCTGGCGTTTCTCGGCATCCGTCAGCGCCATCGTTCGCAGGGTGAGGATCTCGTCGATCTCGGTGCTGTCGTAGAGATCTCCTGCGCTCTCCGCCGCGATCTCCGGATGGTCGTAGAGGATCACCGGCGACGAGAGCATGAGATCGTGGCAGTCCTCCGGGCCGGCCAGCACCGGCCAGGTGCCGTTGTTGACGCACGAGGCCACTTCGGCGGCGGCCCATTCCGGCGGGTCCACCATGGACAGGAACCGCGCGCCAGGCACCGCGATGAGAACGTGCGCGGCGATCAGGGCCTGGCGCAGCCCGTCCTGGCGACTGCGCAACGGACCGTCGGCAGCGGTGCGATTTGCCACCCGCACCCCCAGCCGGAGCGCGTGGTACGGACCGGCTACGCGCTGCGCCTGCAGCGCGATCGTCCCGCGCAGCGAAGACCACTGACGCAGCGTCCACCCCGTGACGCTCGCGCCCGCATCGGTAACCGCCTGGGTCGCCTGACCACCGCTGATGTGGAACGCGAACTCCCGGCGGGAGGCCAGCAGCGCACCGACGGGCACGGTCGCCTCTTGCTCACGTTCGATGGCCTCGTCCCATGGCGCCGTGTCGTAGGCCGGTGTTCCCGGTGGTGCGCCGCTTGGCGAGGCAAGCGGCGCCGCCTCGCCTCGGGAGCCGGCTACCGCGGAGATCGTCTCTACCGTTTTGCGCTGCAACTGCAGGAACCGGGCCAGCACGCGCACCTGGGCGTCGTCCCGGCATTCGAGCAGGCACTCGGTCTGCAGCTGCGACATTTCGTGGGGATCGACGGACCGGTACGCGGGGGGCATCAGCACGCCGAACTGGAAGCGCGCCTGATTCTTCTGCGCATCGCCGCGATAGGGATACAGCAGATAGCCCTCGTAGAGGATCGCGTCAGCGACCTTGCGCGCGTGGCTCAGATGCGCGGGGTCGACGTTGGTGGCCGCCGATTCGCCGTGGCCGTTCATGAGCGCCGCTCGGCCGGTGCTGCAGGCCCCACGCCCAGCGCGGCACGCCGCACCGGATGCACGCTGCGCCGCTGGCCCGGCCCGCTGCTCATGGCTGATGCTCTGCCGCTTCCGCGAGCAGCGCCGCCACGACGGAGTCCCAGGTCGGCAGGGCATGACGGCTCTTGAAACGCTGCAGCGCGTTGAGCGTCTCGCTGCTCATCCTGATCCACGCGCTGTTCGGGAAGTGCACGTCGACGGCCGCACGCCATACGCTCGCGGGGAGCCGGTAGGACGTCTCCAGGCTCCAGGGCACCTGCTGGACGCTGAGCCTATGCTCAGCGGTGGTGAACACGGTGCCGCTGAACAGCAGGAGCAGCGGTGTTTCACCGCTGTCAAGCGCGTTGAAGTACTTCGTCGAGGCGATCTCCAGGTCGTAGCCGCACATAACAGGCACGTCGATCTCCGTGCTGCCAGAAAATCCCGGCACCATCAAGGACACGGTGGTCAGCTGCAGCGGCTTGAGCGTGTCCGCCCACCGGCTGGTCTCTCCGAACAGATCCTCGAGCCGCTCGGCCTCCGCGTCCGTATAGCGCCGCCGGTGCGGCTCGATCCTGATCTGGCAGCGAAGCGCGATCGCGTCGATGCGCTGACCGCTCGTCTCGCTGATACGCAGGGTCAGCACGACAGTCGGCATCGCCGAATAGCGCTCCGCGCGACCGCCAATACAGTCGAAGGAGAGGTCAGCCATCGGCCGGCTCCCCGGCGTACAGCCCGGCACGCTCGCGCACGTCGGCGAGGAACCTCTCAATGCTTGCCCGCGCCTCGGCGCCGCCGTCGAATCCGCGCCACTGCAGCCGCATCCGCCCCACGAGTTCGTAGCACGCGTCGATCGGCACCAGGAAGTACTCGATGTTCCCGTCGGTACGGCAGATCAAGATGGCCTCGACATCGGGCTCTGCGGCCCGCAGCAGCGGGTGGGCGCGGGCGAGCCGCCGCCACGCAGCCAATTCGAGCACGCACTCGGTGGCACCTGCCGGGCTAGGGTAGAAGCCGCTGATCTGCTCTTGCCTGGAGCTGCGCAGGAAGAACGCCATTGCGACCGGGATCTCGAGCTCATCCCATTCGGCCATGGACATCACGTGCGAGGGATCTTGCAAGTAGCGGTCCGGTATCGCGCGGTACCTGCCACTGGGCCGATCGTGGGTGAACAGTAGATAGCAGGCACGGCATGCGCAGACAAGAGTGGAATGTTCAAGATCGGCAATGTGCTGGTGCTCACCGGCGATCGGCTTGGCACACAGGCCGCAATGCTCACCCGGCTGCACGCGCTGCCACGGATGACCGGCCTGCTGCGGGTTGCTGCCCGTGGCGATGCCCGGACTGTCGCCGGCCGGTGGCCCGGCGCCCGCGGGTTGCCCGACGAACCGGCGCAGTCCGGTGTTCGGGGTCATGACGGCACCGCGTGCGGCAGCGCGACCCGCACGCCCTGGCTGTCGGCGAGCAACGGCAGCGGGTCGAGGTGGCAGCTGGGGTCAGCCAGGTTCGTGCCCGCCGACCGGACGTCGTAGCGGGTCGCGCAGCCAGGGCAATCCAGCCGCCCACCGACGAGCGCGCCGCCTGCCAGCGAAGAACCGCATACCGGGCACGAGTCACGGTAGGCGTAGCGAGTGCCACGGACCGAGCAGACAAGCACGGCCGTTCCCGCCGCGACGATGACGACAGGCCGCCCGGTCGGCGGCCCGGTATCTGGCAGGCTGACCCAGCCGGGCTGACCGTCCCGCTCGCTGTCCTCGGGTGGCCCATCCGGCGGGCGGCGCCCGATATCGAGCAGCGCCGGACCAGGCGGTTCACTCACGCCCGCTACTACCACGCCGGTGAGCTCTGGTGCCGCCCCCTCAACGGCACCCTGGATGGCCAGTCGCACGGTAACCGTCGATGATGGGCAGCCGTGGCAGTTTCCTGCCAACCGCAGCCGCGCGGTGCCGTCTTCCGCGACACCGAGATATTCGACCCCGCCCGCGTGCGAGCCGAGGTAGGGCCGCACATTGTCGAGGGCGCGCTGGATACGCGTATCGACATCGAGCGGGTGCAGCCCATGCAACAGCAGCAGGCTCTCGACAAGTGGGTCCGCCACCAGTCGGTCGAGCACAGCGGCGGCGGCCTCGCTTTCCGCGGCTATTGCGGTCATGATGTGCGCGAGGCCATCGCCGTACAGGCCGACAAGCGAGCTCACCAGGTCCTCGGCGGCCGAAGCCACGCCAGGCCCGCCGCTCGCCCGCAAGCCGTCGAGTAGGTTCTCGATGCGTGCGCCGACATCTGGCACGCCTATCATCGCGGCCGCCTCTCCGTGCGCCGACGCCCGCTACGTGCCGCCGCCGGCTCTCGCCCCATCCTCTGGGGCGCCCTTAATGGCCCGGTCATGTCGCCAGGTTGACCATGGTGGGCGAGTGGACCTTCTGGAGCACCTTCCCGCCACCGAGATACATGTGCACACCGCACGGCAGGCAGGGGTCGAAGCTGCGCACCGCTCGCATGATGTCGATGCCCTTGAACCGCTCAGGCGGGTTCTCCTCGAAGATCGGGGTGTTCATCACCGCGTCCTCATACGGGCCCGGTGTCCCGAAGCTGTCGCGTACGCTGGCGTTCCACGGCGTCGGCGGGTACGGATGGTAGTTTGCGATCTTCCCGCCCCTGATGACCATGTGATGTGACAGTACGCCGCGGACCGCCTCGGTGAACCCGCAGCTGAAGGCCTCGTCTGGCACTTCGAAGGGTTCCCACGTCTTGGTCCGGCCTGCCCGCACCTCGGCCAGTGCTTGCTCGACGAAATACAGCGCGGCCGCCGCCGAGTACGCCTGGAAATAGGTGCGCGCGCGGTCGCGCTCGATGGCGTTGCTCCACTTCGGGATCTTCCACTCGAAGGTGACCTCGGGCCTGGTGGCCGTCCGGGGCAGGTTGATCAGCACGCTCTGGCCGGTGGACTTGACGTAACCCATGTCGACGAGCCCGCCGAGCGCGGTCGCCCAGAGCCGGGCGATCGGGCCGCCGCCGGTGTCACACGCGAGGTGATCCTTGCCATCGAACCACCGCGGGGACATCACCCAGCTGTACTTGTCGTCGAAGTCCCGCTTGGCCGGCCTGGGGATCGTGTGCTGGTTCCAGGGGTGGCGGCGGTCGACGGGGTTACCGAGGGGGTCGCGGGTAACGAACATCTCCTGGTCCTGCCAGTCCTCGTAGAACGAGCTGCCGAGGAGGATGCGGATGCCCAGGTTGATGTCCACCAGGTCATTAGTGACGAGCTTGCCGTCCACGACCACGCCGGGGCTGACGAACATCTTGCGGCCCCAGTTGCTCATGTTCTCGTACTTGAAGTCGCAGTGCTGCGGGTCGTTCAGGCTGCCCCAGCAGACAAGCTGGACGCGCCGCTGGCCGACCTGCTCGTAACCAGGCAGCGCCTCGTAGAAGAAGTCGAACAGGTCGTCATGCATGGGAACGACCCGCTTCATGAACTCCACGTAGCGCATCAGCCTGGTCAGGTAGTCAGTGAACAGCTGCACCGTCGCGGAAGTGCCGACCCCGCCGGGGTACAGCGTGGACGGGTGCACGTGCCGCCCCTCCATGAGGCAGAACATCTCCCGTGTCGACCGGCTGACCTGCAGCGCCTCGCGGTAGAACGCACCCTCAAGCGGATTGAGCGAGCGCATGATGTCGCCGATGGTCCGGTAGCCGTGGTCGCCGGCGTGCGGCGCCTCGGTGGCGTTCGCCTGCTCGAGGACGCCGGGATTGGTCTCGGCCACCATCCGCTCGCAGAAGTCCACCCCGACCAGGTTCTCCTGGAAGATGTTGTGGTCGAACATGTACTCGGCGGCCTCGCCGAGGTTGATGATCCACTCACCTAGATGCGGCGGCCGCACCCCGTAGGCCATGTTCTGGTTGTAGACAGAGCAGGTCGCGTGATTATCGCCGCAGATCCCGCAGATCCGGCTGGTAATGAAGTGCGCGTCACGCGGGTCCTTGCCCTTCATGAAGATGCTGTACCCGCGGAAGATCGACGATGTGCTGTGACATTCGACGACTTTGCGCTGCTTGAAGTCGATTTTTGTATAAATTCCAAGGCTGCCCACGATCCTGGTGATCGGATCCCAGGCCATCTCCACAACGCCACTGTCCTCGGCCGTCGTCATCGCTGCGTTCATCTCCCTTTGCGGGGCGTGGCTGCCTGGCGGGAACCGACGCCGGTCGATGTCACCAGGTCTTCTGGTAGCCCGTAAGCAGGTCGTCGCCCTTCTGGCGCCACTTGGGTTCCTCGTCGGCCGTCCGCTGGGTGAAGCCGCGAAGCGTCCGGATCACCGAGCCATACAGGGTCGTCGCGCCCGTGGAGACCTTGGAACCGGGTGGCTCGTCCATGAAGGGCATGAACTTGTCCGGGAAACCGGGCATGGTGCACGCGATACAGATGCCGCCGACGTTCGGGCATCCCCCGACCCCGTTGATCCAGCCACGCTTGGGTACATTGCACTTGACCACCGGGCCCCAGCAGCCCAGCTTGACCAGGCACTTGGGCGATCCGTACTCGAGCGCGAATTCGCCCTGCTCGTAGTACCCGGCCCGGTCGCATCCCTCATGCACGGTGGCGCCGAACAGCCAGGTCGGGCGCAGCGCCTCATCGAGCGGGATCATCGGCGCCTGGCCCGCGACCTGGTAGAGGAGGTAGAGAATCGTCTCGGACAGGTTGTCGCCGTGCGTCGGGCAGCCCGGGACACAGACGATCGGGATGCCGGCCTTGGACCGCCAGTCCCAGCCAAGGTAGTCGGGAACTCCCATGGCACCTGTCGGGTTGCCGGCCATCGCGTGGATGCCGCCGTAGGTGGCGCACGTGCCGACCGCGAGGATGCAGGTCGCTTTCGGCGCGAGCCGGTCCAGCCATTCGCTGGTGGTCATCGGCTGGCCGGTCGCCGGGTTGTTGCCGAAGCCGCACCAATAGCCCTCGGACTTGATCGACTCATTGGGTATCGAGCCCTCGACCACGAGGACGAATGGGTCGAGTTCGCCGCGGTCGGCCTTGTGCCACCACTCGATGAAGTTGTCCGCACCTTGCTCCGGGCCGCATTCGTAGTCGATAAGTGGCCAGTGCACCGCGGTTTTGGGCAAACCGGGCAAGGCGCCAAGAGCTATTTCCTCGATGCTCGGCTGAGTTGCCGCGGTGAGCGCGACAGAGTCCCCGTCGCAGCCCAGTCCCCCATTCATCCAGAGGATGTGGACTACAGGTTCCTCGCTGGCCGACGGGGATGACGTCTCATCGCTCTGTGCCGGATTGCTCTGTGCCGGATTGCTCTGTGCCGGATTGCTCTGTGCCGGATTGCTCTGTGCCGGATTGCTCCGTGTGGGCTTGCTCCGTGTGGGCGTGGCCATTCCCTGGCCACCTCCTCGCTGCAGGATCGGCTGCGGGCGGAATCCGCCGCAAGGGTCGCGGACCCCGCCACCGCGTGCGTCGCGCCGCGACTACCCTGCGCGCCGGTATCTGGCAGACGGATACCTGGCGTGCTGGAGGCTGGCGCGTTGGGCCGCGATAACGGGAAACTGGGGGTGGCGACCGGCCGGGTGTTGGCGCAGGCGACCTCGTGCCGCCGGGCCAGCTCCGGTCGTCCGGCGGCCCGAGCCATAGATGGCGCCGTTGCGCCTAGTAATAAGTTCATGGCAGGCCTCGTCCGTGCACCGCACGGACACGGGAAACGTAACGCCCGCCACGTAGGGTGTCAAGACGGAACCGTCATATGACCGGACACATATGTCCGATATCCTGACCGGGACGGGAGGCGACGCAGCGCTCGTGTCCGCGTACGCTGACTAAAACCCCCGGTCGAAGCGGCGGCCGGGACGCCCGAGGGACCCGGGAATGCCTGAACTCAGCAGTGGGCCGGAACAGGATCCGATCGAGATCCTCCCTGTCGTGGTGCTGTCTCAGACATTTCCGGCCAGACCCTCCTCGATCCCTGACATCAGGGACTTCGTACGAAGATGCCTCGCAGAATCGCCGCTCACCGAGGAGGGCAACCGCGAGGTTGGCGCGACCGTCTTCCGCGCTCTGCTCGATGCGGCGGGCCCGACCGGGTCGATACAGGTCTCGTTCCGTATCTACCCTGATCACGTCGAGGTCGACGTGCTGCACTCCGACCACCGGCTGACCAACGAGCCCGTGCCCCAGCCGCGGCCCGCTCCCGCCTCGAGCCCTGCTAACGCAGGTCAGGCGCCGTATGCGGGCAGTCAAACGAACCTGGACGGCGATGGCGAGCGGGCGGCGTCGTTCGCCCAATGGATGTCGAGTTCGCTCCGCAGGGAGGGTCTCACCCAGGAGGCCGCCGCCCGCCAGCTTGGCGTGTCGGTCAAGACGGTCGGCCGCTGGGTCGGCGGCGAGACCGAGCCCCGGATGCGGGACCTGCGCCGGATACAGGAGCTGTTCGGCGAACTGCCATTCCCCTAGAGCTTCTTGCCAACCACGTTCGGCGCGAGCGATGATCCAGGCGGTGCCTGGCGAGGCGGATGACCAGGCAAGCCGGAGTGAGGGAGCCTAGCCGGAGGTAAAAAGGTACACAGGCGGTGCCTGGCGAGGCGGATGACCAGGCAAGGCGGAATGAGAAGGCGGAATGAGGGAGCCTAGCCCGGAGGTACAGAGGTACATAAGTGACCGCGCGACAACGCGGCCAGCCGCCGCCTGGGCGCCGCGCAGCAGAACAGCCGCGCAGCAGAACATGGGGTTCGCCAGAAAGGCGCTCGGGGCACGCCCGCGCGGCGCTGAGCACCGGGCCAGCACACCGCCATCGCGTGCCACGACGCCGCTGTCGCGCGTGCCAGCACGCCGCTGTCGCGCGTGCCAGCCACGCCGCTATCGCGAGGGCGCGCTGCCGCAGCGGCCAGGGGACCCTCACTGGACGTCCACCCATTAGTGTCCTAACGTGCTCCACATGGTTCCAACCGGCCGTTGCCGCCTCGGCCCAGACACCGACCGGATTATGCTGCGCACATTCCGCGACGGGCTCGCCTCCCAGGCGGGGCATGACCTGACTATCGAGGTAACCATCTGGAACGGCGAGCTAACGATGGGCGAGAAAGGCGTTCCGATCGCCCTCGAGGTGCGGATCCAGATGGATTCACTGGCGGTGCGCGAAGGGGTGCGGGGGATCAAACCGCTGACGGACAGGGACCGCCGCGAGATCGCGTACACCGCGCGGCGGCTGCTCACCAGCGACCGCAATCCCGAGGCGGTATACACGGCGGACCGGTTCGAGGCCAAGAACGGCGGCGGCGTGGTCGAAGGGACGTTCACTCTGGCCGGCACCTCGCAGCCACTTGGGCTTGAGGTGACCGAAACCGGGCCGGACCGCTACCGTGCTACCACGACGGTGGTGCAATCGGCCTACGGTATCCGGCCCTATAAGGCTTTTCTCGGCGCGCTCAAAGTGCGGGACGGGGTCGATGTCGAGGTCGAAATCGACATGTCGGCACCGGAAAAGTCCGAGGAATGAGATTCCATTTAGGAAGTGACCGAAATGGCGCGGTCAGCCATGGGCGGCGGTCAAGCCGACAGATTGTTCGAGCAGCGTGTCGTCCCGGCGGCGGACCTCGCCGAGCAGGCTCAATCGGTGGCTGCGGCGTGCCACGCCATGGCGGTGCGGTTCCATCGCGGAGGCAAGCTGGTTGTCTTCGGCGTCGGCCAGGCGAGCGCCGACGCGGAGCACGTCGCGGTCGAGTTCGTGCATCCCGTCATCGTCGGTAAACGCGCCCTTCCTGCCATTTCACTGACTGCTGACGTCGCGACCATTACCGGGATCGGCGACCGTGCAGGAATGGCAGATATATTCGCCCATCAGATCCGCTTTCTGGCCGAGCCTGCCGACATCGCGCTCGGCATCTCCGCCGACGGGAACTGCGAATGCGTCCTGCGCGGCCTGACCGCGGCTCGCGAACGGGGCATGCTGGCGGTCGCGCTCGTCGGCGGGGACGGGGGCGTGATCGGTGCGCGCGCGACCGCAGATCACCTGCTGGTCGCGCGATCGGCCGATCCTCGGGTGGTGAAGGAGGTGCACGTCACCGCCTACCATGT
>Ga0335079_10003895_pt1 | contig 17185 bp, 14 predicted proteins | sample Lox_Sample_33_FD_206719 | JGI IMG/M metagenome (GOLD analysis project Ga0335079, IMG submission 206719) | Soil microbial communities from Loxahatchee National Wildlife Refuge, Florida, United States - Lox_Sample_3.3 | ecosystem: Environmental > Terrestrial > Soil > Wetlands | place: USA... | reverse complement strand
CGCGATTACCTGCTGAAAAACCAGGCGGAGACCAACGACGAGGCCGCATTGCAGATCCTCGGCCTCCACTGGGCGGGCGCCGGCGACGCCAAGGTGAGTGCCCTGGCAAATAAGCTGGTCGCGGCGCAGCATGCGGACGGCGGCTGGTCGCCAAACAAGAATCTGGCGAGCGACGCCTACGCGACCGGCGAGACCCTGTGGGCGTTGACCGAAGCCGGAGCGCTCAAGGCATCCGACGCGGTCTATCAGAAGGGCGCGAAGTTCCTGCTCGAAACACAGTGGGCGGACGGCTCGTGGTACGTGCGCAGCCGCGCGCCGAAGTTCCAACCCTACTTCCAGAGCGGCTTCCCATTTGACCACGATCAATGGATTTCCTCGTCGGCGACATCCTACGCGGTACGAGGTTTGGCTCCGGCCGTCGAATACGAGAGGAGAGCGTCCAGGTGACCAAAGTAATTGCATTTTTGATCGGTGCCGGAGCGGGCCTTTACGCGCAGACGGCGCCCATGACAGTAGCGCGGCTGTACGATTCGCAGTTGAAAAACACGGAAGGCGAGGTGGTCTCCCTTGCCGAGGCGATGCCGGAGTCGAAATACGGGTTCCGGCCGGCCAACGGCGAGTTCGCCAAAGTGCGGACCTTTGCCGAACAGATCAAACATATCGCCGCGGTGAACTACCTGGTGTCGGCTTCGGTGCTGGGGGAGAAACCGCCGGTGAATCTCGGCACCGGCGAGAACGGGCCTGACGAGGTCAAGAGCAAGGACGCGGTCGTGAAGTTTCTGAAGGACTCCTTTGCGTACGCGCACAAGGCGATGCAGAGCCTCACAGACAAAAACCAGCTCGACATGATCAAGGGACCGTTTGGGAATGAAAAATCGGCCCGCGCCGGCCTGGCGAATGTCGCGGTGTGGCACCCGTTCGACCACTACGGGCAGATGGTGGTGTACGCGCGCATGAACGGGGTGGTGCCCCCGGCCAGCCGCTAGGATTCCGCAATCCGGCCCACGCTTTGCAGCTCGAGGAAAGGGTCACCGTCTTCGCCGACGTCGAACGCCGGCGCGAAACGCTTGTTCCACAGAATCTCGTCGTGGCGGTACGAATGCCGCGAGAGGACTGTCTGGCTGAACGTATCGTCGTATGCTTTGATCAGGATCAGCACTTCCAACTGAAGCCGCGTCAGATCTTCCGCCGTCAGGCCGCGCAACGGGCTCTCTTCGTCGATCGGATGCACAATGGTCCAGGTAAGCGGGAGAAAGAGTACCTTTTCGCGCTCGAGTTTCAGCAGGTTGTATTTGCGGATCGGGTTCCCGTTGCCAGGCTCGACGGTCATCAGCATCACGCGCGCTTGCAACTCCATGAGGTCGTTGCGTCGGCGGTTGACCACGCGGAACTGAAGGCTGAAGCCGTCCTGGTAGGGCGCGACGAGCATGTTCTCGCTGTAGCCTAGCTTGGCGGACGGCCGCGAGACACGTCCGAAGAGTAGGCCGGTAGCAACGGCGAATCCCAGGACGCCGAACATGGCCTCGAATGCAGCAATGATGTTGGCCGCAAGTCCCTTGGGCGCAATCACGCCGTATCCGACCGTGCTCAGGGTCTGGGCGCTGAAGAAGAATACGTTAAAGAATCTGCCCACGGCAGTCGCCGACTCGGCCGCGGAGAGCTGTCCCGGAGCGAAAACAAAATACATGGTGGCGAAGACGGTATTGATCAGCACATAGCCCATGAAAAGTGTCGCCAGAAAGGCGGGCCAGCTCATGTTGATGAGATGCAGGTAGGGATGAATGTCGTGCCAGTTGCCGCCGCGGCGGTGTACGTTGAAGCTGCCGTCTTTGTTGATGATGCGGCGCAGAGGCCGCGTGAATTTCTGGGTGAGGCCTGGGTCGAATGCAATCTTCTGCATTCTTGTAGGATAGGTCAGCCGATGCCGCGCTCACGCAGAAGGCGGGCGGCCAGGCTGTCGCGCTCCCGCAGGATTCCACGCAGCAGGTGACGCGCCTCGACCGCGGCGCCGTCATGCACGCCGTACCCTGGCCACTGCCAGAGCCCGCCGCGCCGAGTGACTGAGGCGCAAGTCTTCCGTGGGTGGGACACGTCGCGGATTGCTTTCGGCGCTTTCGATTGCCCTGACCACCTCCACGACGCCCTCGGCGCCGATGCGGGCAGCGAGGTCCGGATCGTTACGAAGAACACCGAGCAGCAGATGCTCCAGCGTGATTTCCCGGCGGCTGAAGGAGCTGGCTTCCTGGCGCGCCGAGGTACTGGTCCGCGCCGCACGAGCCAAGCGCCTGCTCAAGCCGCGGGCCGCACAGGAGGGAGCACGAACGTTTCCGAACGCGCGGCCACTTCCTGCATGATGCCGTAGCCGTGGCGCTCGCCATCGGCCAGGGCCACCAGAATGTGGAATACGGCTGGGGTCAGTAGCTCTGCCATACATCCGTCACGGATATACTAGCACGAAGCCGGCTAATACACCAGCGCGTTGAAGAACATCTTGAACGTCAGGTAGCTCTGTGCTCGATACTGCGGGCGCATGCCGAACAGGATGGCGTGCCCGCTGCCCACTGGAGCGTCGATCAGCGCCGCGCGGCCGGCGATGACCTTTTCGCCGACCAGCCAGCCCGATGCCAGCACCCCGCTCTCGGGATAGCGGGCCACTACCGGCAATTGCGTGTCCCACGCCGGGCTCTGCTCGCTCCAGATCGTGATTTCCGCGGGCAGGCCGTAGGTCAATCGGCTGTGCGTGTCGAGCTTCACGTTGAGAAGCGACCCGGGCGAGTAAAACTCGCTCGAGCCGGAGACGCGGTCGCCGCCGGTCGGATCGGGCTCGCCGCCTCGCCCGCCGCGCCCGGCGGGAGTGACGGTGCGGACTTGCACGCCGAGGCGCGAGATCGCATACTCGCTGGCGTTGTTCAGGAACACGGCCGTGCCGCCCGCCGCCAGAAACTCCTTCAATGTATCAGCGCCTTTCGCACCGAGCCCACCGGCATATTCCTGTGGCATGGTGCCCCCCCGATGGCCGTTTTCGATGCTGTTGGCGGGCTGGTCGGGAATGACGATGACATCGTACTTGGCCCGCAAGCCTCCGGCCTGGATATCGGCATTGTGGACGCTGGCGTAAGCAAAGCCGAACTGCTCCAGCAGCCAGCGCGTCCAACCTTCGTCCATACCCGCGGTCCAGGCCTGGTAAAGAGCCACCCGCGGGCGCTTCACTTCTTTCCACCCGCTGCGCTCCGCGAGCGAAAAGTCGCCGCTTGCAGGGTCGCGCCAGACCCGCTGCCCCTGCTTCCACGCGCGGTTCACGGCAACCCAGGAATCCGTGTCGGAGGCCTTCAACAGCGGTCCTGCGGCGGGCGGGGGTGCCTTCCATTCACCCGAGGTGGAGACCGCGCCCTTGACGGTCTTGACCTCCACGCCCATCAACAGAGGCAGGGTGTTCGCCGTCACGTCGTAGGGGCGCTTCGGCGGCCCGCCGGGATAGAGGCGATCTTCCGGATAGCGCTGCCGCTCCAGCAGCGTCTTGGCCCAGCCGCTGTAAGGCTGGTGCATCGAAACCACCGCGCTGCCGTCGGTGCCGCGCGCCACCTCGACCTGTCCGAAGCGAAGGGTCTCGATCAGCTTGCGCGTGGCTCCCGGGTCGCGCTGTTCGGAGCTGATCACGAACGCGGCCGGATCGGTACGCGTGATCTGCCGCTGCCCCACGCGATAGAAGTTGCGCAGCAGCTCCGTTCGGTGCAGCGCCGCATTGTAGAGGCACGAATCCCACGCGATCGACTGGTAGTCGATGATGTCGCGCAAACGCCAGGTTCCGCCGAGCCACGGCTCCAGGTAGTTCCACGATCGTTCCCGGGGGTTGTAGCCCAGCGCGTTGCTCGCGATCTGGTCGGCCGTGAGGGTGATCGGGCTCGCAATGCGCGCGCTCGCCGATTCCGTAAGCAGCCGCAATCCGCCGTGGAACGCCATGAAGTGCCGCGAGGGCGTCCAGAAGTCGTAGACGCCGTGGATGGCGACCCCGGTCTTGCCGGCGGCGGTCAGGTCCGCCGCCATCGCCGTGCCCATCATGTTCATCTCCTGCATCAGGATCGCGTCGATATTGGGCTCGGTGGGGTCCAGCCACGGCGGCACGAACAGGCGCGCGCCGTTGCCGCCCATCTGGTGTACGTCGTAGGTGATTTCGGGGTGCCACACGTTGTGCAGCTTGGAGATCGTCAGCTGCGTCTCCGGCTGCGAGAAAATGTACCAGTCGCGGTTGTTATCGTGGCCCACGTACTTGTGATACAGCTCCGGCGGATTGCTGCCCTCGTATGGAGTGCCCAGCGTCTTGCGATACCAGCGAGTCACGATATCCACGCCGTCGGGATTCAGCGACGGCACCAGGATCAGGATCGTGTCCTTCAGAATCGCACGATTGTGCGGCGAATCCTCGTTGAGCAGCCGGTAGGCATATTCGACTGCCGTGTGCGTGGACGCGATTTCGGTGGCGTGAATCGAGCACGTGATCAGGACGATCGTCTTCCCTTCCCCAATCAGCTTCTCGGCATCGGCGGGGCTGGTTTTCCGCGGGTCGGCGAGGCGCTGCTGAATGTCGCGATAGTGGTCCAGGTTCTTGAGCGTGGCGGCATCCGCGATCGTGGCCGCGATGAACGGGCGTCCATCGGCGGTCTTGCCCAACTCTTCGACGCGGATCCGGTCGCTCGATTTGGCCAGCGCCTGAAAGTACCCGACCACCTTGTCCCAGTCCAGAACGGTGCGGTCGGCGCCGATCGGGTGGCCGAACCAGCTCTGGGGCGTGGGCACCGCCGCGGCGGCGGACCGGGCGATCAGCAAGAAACAGGCGAGACGTAGGACCATCCGTACATTCTATCCCCGGCGTCCCGGGCCTCTTGCAAAACAAACCAAAAGATCCGAATATAGAATTGAATGGGAGCGGAAGACACCACCAAAACGAGGTGCCTGTTAGTAAACCTATGAATATCGGACTGATTTGCGAGCGCGGCGCCTTCGACCGCCGCGTCGCCCTGATCCCTCCCGTGGTGCGGAGGCTGGCCGGCGCGGGACATGCGGTTTGGGTGGAATCCGGCGCCGGCGACGGCGCCATGTTCCGGGATACCGAGTTTCTCCGAGCCGGCGCCCAAATCGCTTATTCGCCTGACGAAGTCATCGGACGCAGCGAGCTGCTGGTGAAGATCGGCCGGCCGAGCGAGACCGAGCTCGCGCGCTGCGTGCGCGGCGTAACGCTCATGGCGTTCTACCACATGGCGGTCGCCGACCGCGGCTTCGTCGATCTGCTGACGGAGCGCGGAATCACCGCGATCGGGTGCGAGATCATCCAACAGGACGACGGCCGTTTGCCGGTGCTCGCCGCCATCAGCGAGATCGCGGGGCAGATGAGCGTGCCCATTGCTTCCCATCTTCTGCGCTCCAGCTCCGGCGGCCGCGGAATCCTGCTCGGCGGTACCGCCGGCGTACCGCCTGCCCGTGTAGTCGTGCTGGGCGTGGGGGCGGCGGGAACCGCCGCGGCGCGCTCGGCCGCCGCCGCCGGCGCGCGGGTGACGGCCTTCGACCGCGATCCGCGCCGTCTGCGCCACCTGATGGAGCACGTGCCTGCGGTCGAAACCTGCCTGGCCGACGAAGACGCCATCGCCGAAGCCGTCATCACCGCCGACGTGGTGATCGGCGCCATCCTGATCGCCGGGACGCGCTCGCCGCACGTGGTGACGCGCGCCATGGTCGATCAGATGAAGCCGGGCTCGGCGATCATCGACATCTCCATCGACCAGGGCGGGTGCATCGAGACCAGCCGGCCCACCAGCATGGCGGAGCCCACCTTTGTATACAAGGGCGTCACCCATTTCTGCGTTCCGAATTTCACCGCCGACCTGGGGCGGTCGGCCAGCGTCGCCATCGCCCAAGCCATGTTGCCCTACCTGCTGACCATCGCCAGGCACGGCATCGATGAGGCCCTGGAGAAATGCCCCGATCTGAGGCGCGGCGTCTACACGCTGCGCGGGAGGCGTCCGTGACAGGCGATTACCGTTCGCGCATCATGCCGGCCGATGTCGCCGTGGCCGATATCCGCAGCGGGCAGCGCGTGTACATTCACAACGGATGCTCGGAGCCGACCGAGCTGGTGAAGGCGTTGACGCGCCGCGGGCCCGAGCTCGAAGACGTCGAAATGATCCACATGGCCACCATGGGCATCGCCGACTACAGCCTTCCGGAATACCAAGGCCATTTCCGCACCAATGCGCTGTTTATCGGCGGCAACGTGCGCAAGGCCGTCCAGGAAGGCCGCGCGGATTACACCCCGATCTTTCTCAGCGAGATCGAAGGGCTGTTCACCAGCGGCGCGCTGCCCATCGACGTCTGCCTTTTGCAGTGCACCCCGCCGGACAGCTACGGGTACATGAGCCTCGGCCCGAGCATCGACGCGTCCCTGACCGCGGCGCAGTGCGCGCGGCGCGTCATCGTAGAGATCAACGACCGCTGTCCGCGCACGCTTGGCGACACCTTTCTGCACGTGAGCCGCGTGGACGCGTTTATCGAAACTTCCCACCCGCTGAGCGAGTACCCGCGGCATCCGATCACCGAGATGCACCACGCCATCGGGCGGCATGTGGCGGCGCTCATCCCCGACGGCGCAACCATCCAGACCGGCATCGGCGGCATCCCGGAGGCGGCGCTGGGATTGCTCAAAGACCGCAAGGACCTGGGGATCCACTCCGAAATGGTCCCCGACAGCGCCATCGAGCTGATCCGCGCGGGGGTGATCACCGGCGAGCGCAAGACGCTGCATCCGCGCAAGATCATTGCGGGCTTCGTGCTGGGCAGCAAGGAGCTGTTCGATTTCATCGACAACAACCCGATGTTCGAGTTCCACCGCACGGCCTATTGCAACGACCCGTTCCTCATCGCCCGGAACGAGCGTATGGTGGCGATCAACTCGGCCATCGAGGTGGACCTGACCGGGCAGGTCTGTTCCGACTCGATGGGGCTCTCGCCCTACAGCGGGATCGGCGGACAGGTGGACTTCCTGCGCGGCGCCGCGCGCGCCAAGGGTGGCCTGCCTATCATCACCTTGCCTTCCACCGCCAAGGATGGCGCCGTCTCGCGCATCGTGCCGACGCTGCGTCCCGGCGCCGGCGTGGTGACCTCGCGCGGCGATGTCCATTACGTGATCACCGAGCACGGTGTGGCCTATCTTCACGGAAAAACCATCCGACAGCGCGTGGAAGCCATGATCCAGGTGGCCGACCCGAAGTTCCGCACCGAGCTCGAAGACTACGCCATGCAGACCAAGCTGCTGGGAGCGAGCCGCTCTCTGGTCGCGGTGTAGATCGTCTGTCCTCCGCTTTACACAACCGGGACCCGAATCTTCAGGACTGCCGGTCACGCTCCCTTGCAGCCAGTTACCCGCGAGATTGGCGGCGGCCCAGCCGGAGAGGTATCCGGCGCCGTCCATATAGAATCCGGCACGGCCGTAACGGGCGTGTTGATTCAACAGTAAGCGGGTTACTCACTCGTGCCGGGATGGGCATCCGAGACGGCTGCTAACCAGGCTAGCCCAGAATCATCGACTCTGGAAACGCAATCACGAACGTTGCGCCCTGTCCAGGTTGAGACTCGACCCAGATCCTGCCCGAGTATCGATCCGCGATACGCCGGCAGATTGCGAGACCCAGGCCCGTTCCCGGCACCTTCCTGGTGGACACCCGTCTGAATGCCTCGAAGATCTGCTCATGGAAGGCAGGGTCGATTCCGATTCCATTGTCCTTCACCGCGAGTCTCAGTTCCCCGTCGATACGCTGCGCCGAGACGTGAATTTGGGGGGCGTCCACCCCTCGGTACTTGATGGCGTTCGCCAGAAGATTTTGGAAGAGGGAGATGAAGTCGACCGAGATTGCGGTGACAACCGGAAGATCGTCGCTGCGGATCACAGCCTTCGTCTCGTCAATGCGGCTCTTCAGGTTCTCTTTGACGCTCTCCAGAATGGCGTTCAGCTCCACCGGCTCGGGCATCGTGTCGGGCGGAGCCCCGATACGCGCGTAATTCAGCAGGTCCGAAAGCGATTCGTTCATCCGGGCGGCGCCGTCGACGATGTTGGCCACAAATTGTGTTGCTTCGCTGTCGAGGCTGCCGTTACACTTGCGAGAGAGCAGTTCAGCATAGATCGAAATCGCGCGCAAAGGCTCCGTCAAGTCGTGACTTGCTGCAAACACGAACTGTTCAAGGTCCTGGCTCAAGCGCTCCAGTTGTGCCGTTCGGCCGGTCAGCCGTTCGATTTCGGCCCGCAGGTCCGCCTCGACCACATTGTTCTCGAACATGCTCATTCTTGTCGGTGACATTCGCGTCTCCTGAATCGGATGCCGCATCACGGCTGGACTGGAAATGCGGATTGTACTGCCGCCACCAGGATGTTCGCCTCGAAGGGCTTCGAGAGAAACGCCAATGCGCCGCCGTCGATTGCCCGTCTTCGGTTTCTGGCATCGTCGTGCGCGGTCAGAAAGATGATCCGGACACCTGTGCCGATGTCAATCAGTCGGCGCTGCAGCTCCAATCCGTCCATTCCCGGCATTCGGATGTCGAGGATCAGGCACTTTGTCTCCTCGATGTCATCCGAGTTCAGAAATTGCTCGGCCGAGGCGAATGTAGATGCCTGATACCCCTCGGATCGCAGCAGCGCCCTCGTAGAGTCCCGAACAGACTCGTCGTCATCGATGATTGCAATGTCCATTGAAATTACCTCGCGTCTCAGTCCATGTCATCCGGAAGCTTGCCGTGAATCGTCAGATCCGTGAAGATCCGCAGCACGCGAGAGTACTCCGCAAGTGCGTCGGATTGCGCCTGGCGGGCAAGAGCCAGCGTGCCGTTTGAACTGGGGGGACACCCATCCGGTTCTTGCTCGAGCAACCAGCGGTACTTCTGGGTTGCCGAGGTGTAGCTGGCGCGGCATTCCTCTGTCCGCAGGCGCCAGTTCTCCTGGAGTTGGTTTTGCGAAAGTATCGGCAGTGCCAACATCGGAGTAGTCTTGCCACCCTATGCGCTTAGGCCGCCGCGGTCGGCAGCCGCTCAAACTCCAATTCCTCCTCGGCTCTGTACCAATCCTCCTCCGGTGAGCCGATTGGACAACCGCGCTCCTGCCACATCTTGTAAGCAAGTGCCGCGATCTCGTTCTCTGCTTCTTCCTCCGAAACGATCTCGATGTTCGCCCTTGGGCTCGGCATATGTGCCCCCTCCTTCATACATGTTACTGGGATTAGGATTCAAGTATGGACGGCGAAATCGGAATTGCCCAGTCTGCTTTCGGCGTTCGCGCCCATACCTTGGTATGGTGCTGCGGTTCACAATAGTGACAAGTGCGTGGGCCATCGTGCAGGAATCAAAGCTTTTCAGCCATCCTAACGAGATCCGCCAGTGAATCGGCTCCCATCTTTTCCATTACCCGCCCTCGATGCATCTTCACCGTGGGTTCCGTAATCTTGATCTCATCGGCAATCTGCTTGTTCAAGAGGCCCTTGACCACCAGTTTGAAGACATCCTGCTCTCGTGGCGTCAGCGTGCTGTAACGCCTTCGTAGCTCTTCGTGCTCGCGCTCCCGCATGCGCTCTTCCCGATCGCGGTCGATGGCTTGCTGAACCGCGTCGAGAAGTTCCTGGTCGCGAAAGGGCTTTGTGAGGAATTCGACCGCGCCCCCCTTCATCGCGCGTACCGACATTGGCACATCGGCGTGAGCGCTGATAAACACGATTGGGACTCGAATCTTCTCCTCGGCAATACGACTCTGCAGATCGAGACCGCTTGCGCCGGGAAGCCGGATATCGAGTACCAGGCAGCCAGGTCCATCAGGACGTTTGCTGGACAGGAATTCCTGGGCCGACGCAAACGTTTCCACCTTGAGCCCGACGGAACGCAAAAGATTCCTTACAGCTTCACGTACCGAGACATCGTCGTCAACCACGAATACCACCGGTGCGGGCTCGGTCATGATGGATCAGTCGTGGCTCGTACTTGCACTGTCCGCGGGCAATTCGAATTGAACGGTCAGCCCGGGTCCCTCATTCAAGTCAGCCCAGATCCGCCCTCCGTGCGCCTCGACAATCGTTCGACTGATGGACAACCCCATGCCTATGCCATCAGGCTTCGTAGTAAAGAATGCATCGAATAGCCGGGTCAGGTTTTCAGGATTGATGCCCGGCCCCCGGTCTCTTACCGCCACGACTACGCCGGCGTCGGTTCTGCGTGTTTGTATTCGTAGTTCTCGCGCTCCTTCCACTTTAGCCATAGCTTCGGCGCCATTCACCAGTAAATTCAGGATCACCTGCTGCAATTGAATTCGATCGCCGCGGACCCGCTGAGCATCGCCTGGGAGCTCGGTTTGGATGATAACCCGCTCCTTCTCCAAATTGGCGTGTGCCAGGACCACTGTTTCTTGAATCATTTCATTTAGGTCGAACCAGGTCGCAGCCTCGGTCCCCTTTCTCAGCGAATCGCGAATCCGCCGGATGACCGCGCTTGCCCGATTCCCGTCGCGTGCCACCAGCGCCAGCGATTCGCGGGCCTCTTCGACGTTGGGTGGTTCGCCGCGTAGCCAGCGGAGTCCCGCCGCCGCATTCGTGACCACGCCGGCGAGCGGCTGATTGACCTCGTGCGCAATCGACGTCGCCAGCTCGCCGAATGAAAAAGCCCTGACGACGCGAGCGAGTTTCGACTCCGCCTCACGCACGGCCTTTTCCGCTTTGAGCGCCCGCTCCTTTGCGAGCAATTCCGCCTGGTGGGCAAAGGCCCACCGCTCCTCATCGATGTCCTGAAGCATCGCCAGCGCGCCGGTAATCTGTCCCGTCTCATCGCGTATTGGGACGGCGCTGGCTCGCGTCCATCGTTCCATACCATCTTCTCCCTTGCGAAGAAACTCGATTCCGGGCAGGACCTCCTCGCCTCCCAGCGCCCGTAGCGCCGGATTCGCCGTGGATGGGAAAGGCCGCCCATCCGACGAAGTGGCGCCCCAACTCGTGGCGTCGATGGAAGGGACATCGCTTCGCAGGAGTCTGTTCCATGCAGGGTTGGCGCCGACCACCTTGCCCGCTGCGTCTACGATGCCGACCCCGATCGGGAGACGCCTCAAGGTGGTGGCCAGCCGGTACTCGCTCGTGCGCAACGCCTCCTCTGCTTCGGCCGACTCCATCAGGTCGGTTGTCTGCCGCGCCAGTAAATCCAGGCGCCACAGGTCGTGTTCGCTCGGAGCGTGAGGCACGGACCAATGTGTCGAAAGGACGCCGAGCATCCGCCCTCCCCTTGTGATCAACGGAGTGGACTGCATGCTACGCACGCCAGCCTGATGTAGCACCGGGAGTAAGGGTGTCCCCAAAAAGAGCGGACTCTTTTCGACATCTTCAACGATCGTTCTCTCGCCGCGTATGAAAGCGGCATCTTGGTCTCGGCCAAAGTATTCCAGGAACGGGCTCTCGTGCCCATGGTGGGCAACCATCCGCAGGGTATTATTCTGGACCACCTGAAGCGTGCCCTGATTCGCGGCCAGGATGGCAACTGCCGCGTTGACGATCTCCTGGAGCAGCGGCTGGAGTCCGCCTTCGCCTATTCGCTTGCCGCTCAACTCCTGCATTCGCATAAGAGCGGCGAGGTCGACACTCATTGCGTCCTCGAGTTCATGCCGCTCGGTGATGTCCGTAACCACGGCAATCCAGCCATCCACCTCCCCGCCTGGTCCCCGCGTCGGCACGTACACGGCTTGAATCCATCGGCGACCCGCACCAAGGAAGGTCACCTGTGTCTCGTACTGTACCCTCTCCCCGAGGAGCGCCTTTTTCATGTAAGGGAGAATGTGGTCGTAGCCCTCCTGCCCGATTACGTCCACAATCGGACGCCCCGCTAACTCCTCCGGTGTGCGGCCCAGCGATGTCGCGTAGGTGGGGCTTACCCAGAGATATTTCAAGTCGCGGCTGCACCGGGTTACTCCGGCAGGCATATTCTCGGTGATGACCTCGAGTTGCCCCAGCGCCGCGGCGACGGCGTGCTCGCTTTCATGAAGTGCCGCATTCGCTCCCTCGATTTCCTTCACGAATATCTGCACGAGCCGCTCCAGCTCCTGATTGCTCCCACGCAATTCCCTTTCGAGGGCTCGGCGGGTCTTACCCAGGCGCACGTGCGTGTGAACGCGTGCAAGCAATTCGCGGGCGCTGAACGGGTTAATCAGATAATCGTCTGCGCCGTCTTCGAGCGCCTTGACGCACGCTTCTTCACCGGCACGGGCGGACAGCAAAATAATGGGCAGGTCATTGGTTTGCGGCTGTGCACGCAGCCGTTTCACGAGCTCGTATCCGTCCAGCCGCGGTATCATGACGTCGCTCAGAACCAGGTCAGGATCGTGCTCGCATGCTGCCTCGAGCGCTTTTTCACCATCGGACGCCACGATCACGTCATATTGCTCCGCCAGCAGGCCGCGGAGATGGTCGCACATAGCGGCATCGTCGTCAGCCACCAATATCCGGCCCGATCTCGCGTTATGGCTATCCATAGCTCTCCTCGCGAAAGCTCTTCCCAGGTCGTCGCCGCGATTTGAGGATGCCATAAGGGCTCCCGAAGCTATCCATGCAACAGGAAAGCCAACTTCGATTGGGACGTCGATATTCTATCAGCAGCGGTAGGAATCGCTCGATTCCTCAATCCGGCAGGCCCGATCCTGTCTCCATTCATACGGCACTAGCCGCACAGTGCGGGGCTGGCCGGCATTCCGGGTACCCTGGTTGCAAAGGAGTCTCTATGCCCGTCGTAGCGCCTGCAAATTGCACCGGACGGAATTGGCATCGGAAAGCCGCGTGCCTCTGGGTGGCGGCTGCCGCGATCGTTACGGCTGCTCCGGCTCAGCCGGCGGATATCGAGCAGCGCACCAGCGCCTTGCTCGCCCGCATGACTCTGGACGAGAAGATCGGTCAGATGTCGCAATCCACGTCAATGTCAACGCCGCTCTCGGAGTCTATCAGGCAGGAGATCCGGCAGGGCCGGTGGGGCTCGTTTCTCAATGCCGGCAGCCCGGCCGATCGCGCGGAGGCACAGCGCATCGCGCGTCACGAAAGCCGCCTCGGTATTCCGCTGTTATTCGGACGCGATGTGATTCACGGCTATCGCACAATCTTCCCGATTCCGTTGGCGCAGTCGGCGAGCTGGGATCCGGAATTGATCGGGCAGGCAGCCCGTATCGCCGCTCGCGAGGCGAGCGCGGAAGGCATCCGCTGGGTATTTGCCCCGATGGTCGACGTGGCCCGCGATCCGCGGTGGGGACGCATTGCCGAGAGTCCGGGCGAGGACCCTTACGTCGGAGAGATTGCCGGCGCGGCGGTAGTGCGCGGCCTCGAAGGGCCGTCCCCGCGCGATTCATCGTCGGTAGCAGCGTGTGTCAAGCATTACGCCGCGTATGGCGCCGCGGAGGCCGGCCGGGACTACAACTCAGCCTGGGTTCCCGAGGTGCTGCTGCGCGATGTCTACCTGCCGCCCTTTCGCGCATCGCTCGCCGCAGGCGCTCTGACCGTGATGACGGCGTTCGAGGCGCTCAACGGTGTTCCGGCTACGGGAAATCGATTTCTTTTGCACGACGTCCTGCGCGGCGAATGGAAGTTCCCCGGAATGGTGGTGAGCGACTACACCGCGATTCCCGAGATGATTCCACACGGATACGCCGCCGATGATCGCGACGCGGCTCGCCTGGCGCTGTGGGCCGGCGTCGATATGGAAATGGTAAGCACCACTTATCACGACAATCTGAAATCCCTGCTGGCAAAGGGCGAGATCTCCATGCAAGCCATCGACGAGGCGGTGGGGCATATCTTGCGTTTGAAGTTCCGTCTCGGCTTGTTCGACGAATCCATCCGGCCGGCGGCGCAATCGCAGGTCACGCCGGAATCGCGCGAGGTAGCCCGAAAGCTCGCGGCCGAGAGCGCGGTGTTGCTGAAGAACGACGGCCAACTGCTGCCGCTGCCGGATTCCGTACGTTCGGTTGCTGTCATCGGCCCGCTGGCCGATAGTCCGGTCGACCAGATGGGCACCTGGGTTATGGATGGGCGCCCCGAAGATGTTCAGACACCGCTTGCGGCAATCCGGCGGATGTTGGGAGAAGGGCGGGTTTTTTACGCGCCCGGTCTCAAGCACAGCCGCGATACCGGCGAATCGGGTTTCGGAGCAGCCGTTGACGCCGCTCGCCGGGCGGATGCGGTGTTGTTGTTCTTGGGCGAGGAGCAGATCCTGTCGGGCGAAGCGCGGTCCCGCGCGTTTCTCGATTTGCCTGGCGCACAGGATCGATTGGTGGACGCCATCGCCAGGCTGGGCAAGCCCTCGATTGGAATTATTCTGGCCGGCAGGCCCCTGACGTTTCATCATGCGGCCAGTCAGCTACAGGCGATTCTCTGGGCGTGGCATCCCGGTACAATGGGCGGGCCCGCCCTGGCCGATTTGCTGTTCGGCCGCGCCGTCCCTTCGGGAAAACTGACGGTCACGTTTCCGCGCACCGTCGGCCAGGTCCCTATCTACTACGCGCATCTCAATACCGGCCGCCCGGCTTCCCTGTCGGAATTGGGAATACCCATGGGAAATCCGGCCGATCCGGCCGGTTACACCTCCAAATATCTCGACGTCGATTTCACTCCGGAGTATCCCTTCGGATTCGGTCTCTCCTACACGGAATTCGCTTATTCGAATCTCGAATTGAACGCGGCGGCCATAGCGCCGGATGGCGAACTGACAGTCTCGGCCGATGTGAAGAACCGCGGTTCACGAGACGCAGTCGAAGTGGTGCAACTCTACGTGCATGCTGTGGCCGCGAGTGTCGCCCAACCGGTCCGTCTGTTAAAAGGCTTTCGCCGCGTAGCCCTTCGGGCCGGCGAAACGCAGCGCGTAGAATTTACGCTCCACGGCCGCGATCTCGCATTCCACAATCAGGCGATGGCCCTGGTCACCGAGCCCGGACGCTATCGGGTTTGGATCGCGCCGGATTCGGTGCGCGGCCTGGCCGGCGAGTTCGCCGTGCGCTAGTGGATGCCAAACCACGTGGGGCAGCGCTTCAGCCTGCGCGGGACTTCAGTCCCGCTGGCTCGGGAGTCTCGCTAGTTCTCACCGGTAGCTGGCCGCCTGCATTTCGAACATGTCGGCGTATCGGCCCCCTAATGCCAGGAGCTTGCTGTGGCTTCCCTGTTCGACGATCCTGCCGTTCTCCAGCACTACGATGCGGTCTGACATGCGCACCGAAGAAAAGCGATGCGAGATCAACAGGGTCGCTTTGCCTTCCGTGAGGGCGGCAAAACGCTGGAAGATTTCGAGTTCGGAGCGTGCGTCCAGGCTTGCGGTGGGTTCGTCGAGAATCACCATCTGGGCATCGCGAAAATAGGCCCGCGCCAGCGCGATCTTCTGCCACTCGCCGCCGGAGAGATCGGTGCCTCCTTCGAAGCGCAGGCCCAGTAGCTGCCGGTACTGATCGGGTAATTTCTCGATTACCTCATCGGCCAGGCTCTTCCGCGCGGCTTCGAGGATCGTCCAGTCCTGCGCCGAATCGGCCTGCGCCAGCGCGATGTTCTCGCGGGCGGTCATCTCGTAGCGCATGAAATCCTGGAAGATAACCGTGATCTGGCGCTGCAGGTCGTCGATATCGTAATCTCGCAGGTCGATGCCGTCCAGCAGGATCCTTCCGCAGGTGGGATCGTACAGCCGCGCCGCCAGCTTCACGATCGTCGTTTTCCCCTGGCCGTTTTCGCCGATCAGGGCTACTCGTTCGCCCGGTCCCAGATAGAAGTTGAAATTGTCGAGTACTTTCCTGCCGTTACCGTATGAAAAACTGACCTTATCGAAGATCAGTCCGTGGCGAATCGGGCGCGGAGCAGGCATGGCATCGGGCCGGGAGCGGAGCTTCGGCTTGACCTCCAGGAATTGGACCAGATGGGTGAGAAACAGCGAGTGCTCGGCGATGTTGGAGAACGTCGAGAAGATACCCTGCATGTTGCTGCTGGCGCCGGCGATGGCGCCGGCCAGGAACTGCAATGTGCCCCAAGTCACCGCACCGGTCAAGGTGCGAAAAATGACGTACGCGTAACACGCGTAATAGCCACCGGTGCTCAGCAGGGACAAGAGCAGTCCTACCAGCAGCCTTCGCCGCGCCAGACCGGCGTCTTCCTCGTAGATCTGCCCGGAAAGGTTCGCGAACCTGCCGGACAGGAAGGAACTCATCCCGAAAAGGCGTAGCTCCTTGGCGGATTCTTTGCTGGCGCCGATCTGGCGAAGGTAATCCAGTTTCCGGCGAGTGGGTGTCTGATGCATATGCAGCGCGTAGCCCAGAAAAACAAAATAGCCCTCGCCCACGAAGGCTGGTACGATGGCTGCCGTCAGCAACACCAAAATCCACGGCGAGAACCAGAGAATTCCGAGCGCGAGACTGATCCCGGTGATGGTTTGTTGAGCCAACGATCCGATCGCCTGAATCATCATGACGCGGTCCGTAGCCTGCGCGCGGGCTCGCTCCAATTTGTCGTGGAAAAGTGGATCTTCATATGAAGAAAGGTCTAGCCGCGAAGCATGTTCCATCACCATCAAGCTGACGTGGCGGGAAAAACGATCCGCAAGCAATAAATCGAAATATCCGATGGCCCGTCCTGCGACTGTGCCGGTCGCCGCCAGTACGAATTCCGCGCCCACCAGCCACCAGAAGTCTGGGACAAGCGGATGCCCCACGAAGTGGCTTTGTATCGCATCGAGAATCTTCCTCGACACAGACAGGATTGCAAGCGGAAGCAACGCCGCGACGAGACGGCACACGAGGACGCCCATCACGACGGATGGTCCGGACTGCCAGACAATTCGCACTAGTGCGGGTATATTTTTCAGAGCGCGGAAGCGTTCTTTCCAGCTATCTCGCAGAGCCGCCGTGGATTTGTTCACTTGCCCTCCACGCTGTGCATCCCAGGTGCCAGGCAATGTTTATCACACTGGCAATTCGCCTGCCTCTCGTGAACTTATGCCTAACAAAAAGCGCGCGAAAACGATTCTGGTTACAGGCGCAACCGGCCGGCAAGGTGGAGCGTCCCTCACTCATCTCCGAAAAAACGGGTACTCGGTCCGGGCTCTTACCCGAAATCCCGATCAGCCCAAAGCTCGCGACCTCCTCGGCTCCGGCGTGGAGGTTGTTCGGGGCGAC
>Ga0335079_10003894_pt1 | contig 17187 bp, 14 predicted proteins | sample Lox_Sample_33_FD_206719 | JGI IMG/M metagenome (GOLD analysis project Ga0335079, IMG submission 206719) | Soil microbial communities from Loxahatchee National Wildlife Refuge, Florida, United States - Lox_Sample_3.3 | ecosystem: Environmental > Terrestrial > Soil > Wetlands | place: USA... | reverse complement strand
GCCGCCTCGCCTCACTCGACATCATGCGCGGCCTGGTCATGGTGATCATGGCGATCGACCACACCCGGGACTTTTTCACCAATGTGCCCTTCGCACCCGAAAACCTGAAGTTCACCTATTACAGCTTGTTCTTCACCCGCTGGATTACCCACTTCTGCGCGCCGTTGTTCTTTTTCCTCGCGGGCACCGGGGCGTACTTGTATGGGCGACGCAGAACTCCACAGGCGCTGAGCCGTTTTCTGTGGACGCGCGGGCTGTGGCTGATTGTTCTCGAATTCACCGTAATCGGGTTCTCCTGGACATTCCTGGTGGCTGGAGGGTTTTTTGGCGTCATCTGGGCCCTAGGCGCGTCGATGGTGATTATGGCGGTAGTGGTGAGGCTCCCACTGCGCTGGATAGCGATTCTTTCTACATTGATGATCGCGACCCACGACCTGCTCGATCGAGTTCGCCCGCAACAATTCGGCTCCTTCGCCTGGCTATGGACCATCCTCCACGTGCGCGGCCTCGCCATGCTGCCGTTCCACGTCCCCAAATTTGTGCTTTTTCAAATTGTCCCCTGGGTGGGTGTAATGGCCGCGGGTTACGCTTTTGGCAAGCTCTACGAGTTCGACGGCAGTCGCCGCAATCAGATCATCTTCAGGCTGGGGCTGGCCTTAACCGTTGCCTTTATTTTTTTGCGGGCGACCAATCTCTACGGCAACCCGCCAGTTGGACTGGGAGGGGTTTCCCAGGGCGACTGGCACATTCAACCTACCCTCGAAAAGACCGTAATCTTGTTCCTCGACGTCGAAAAATATCCGCCATCGTTGCAGTTCCTGCTCATGACCATGGGGCCATCCCTGCTCCTGCTCGCCTGGCTGGAGAAATCAAAACTGCCGCGTTGGACAGGCCCGCTTATCTCTTTCGGCCGTGTGCCCCTTTTCTTTTACTTGCTGCATCTTTACCTGATTCATTTGCTCGCCATCGCGGTTGCGCCGTTGTTCCACCAACCCGTGGTCTGGTTGTTTCACGGCGCGTTTTTCCGCGGCACACCCGACGACTATGGTCACGGCTTGCCTTTTGTTTACCTGATGTGGATCGTGGTGATTGTGGTTTTGTACTTTCCCTGCCGGTGGTATGCCGCCCTCAAGCAACGCCGCAAGGATTGGTGGCTGAGTTACATCTGAGAAGCGATTACTGCTAGCGGCCGCTGGTGGCACCTGCCACCTTATCGGCCGGAGCAAGCGTCTGCTGCACCAGGGCGGTGCTCTCGTGGAGCTTCTTCAGCGATGCCTGGATCGCCTCGGGGTTGCCGTCGGTTTCCGCGGACCCCAGCACGCGTTTCACATTCTCCTCCACGCTGCGCTCAATTTCCAGCAGGACCACGAGCGCATCGGCGTGCAGTCGCCACAAAGACGGTGAATTCTGTGTCCGCCTCAGTTCTTCCAGTTCCGTGGTCATGCGTGCGGCCACCGTGACCATGCGCAACAGCAGGTGCGTCACATGCCCCTGCCGGCTCTTCTCCTCGCGGCCTTCAGCACAAAATGCAGCCACTTCCGCAGGCGTCAGGATCAGGTTGAAATAGCGCATGGGAACTACATGACGGAATTTGGGGTCGGCCACGCGCACGAACGCTCGAACCGATTCCTCGACCTTGAAGAGGTTGCCCTCTTCGCTGGAAATCTGCTGCGGAGTCACCGCTGCCCGCATGGCTTCGAGATCCGGCAAGCGGCGGAAATCGGCGCTTTTCGCGCTCTGGCCGCCCGCTCGTACGGCCGGCGCCGCACGCCGCACCGGCGGATGCTCCTGCAGAATTTTTCGTAGCCTGGAGACACGGCGAAATTTCTCCAACGCCGTACCATAGTCAATTCGTAGCAGTTCACTTTCCTGCAGCGCCGACACGTGCTCCACCGTCACATCCACTCCGTCCACATTGCCCAGGATGCTCCCCCCCTGCTCTTCAAGTTCGCGGGCGAAAGTCTTGATTTCGGTGGCGGCCTTGAGAAAGAGCTCGTCAAAGCGTCGTCCGAACACGGTGTTGTAGGGCGCAATCGTAGCCAGCACGCTGGGATGGTAAAACGACACGTCAAATAGTTGCTTGAGTTCCCGCACCCGCACAATAATTCCTGAATCGAGCATTGCGTTCAGATCACGAAATTTCCCGGTTTCCTCCTGCAGCCGTTCGAATTGACGCAGCAGTTGCATCTGCTCGTCAGTCAGGGCCGGCGCATCCGCATCCGCAAGAATTTCGAGCATTGCAATCTCAAACGGGGCCAGTGGGACTGATCCATCCAGACCGTAGCCACGGCGTTCCCACTGGCCGGGAACTCGCGGGTGGCGGTAGAGGAAGGTTGCTACCAGATCGGTCTTGTCACGGTTGGCGTCGCTGCCGTCTTTATTGCGGGTGAAATAGCGAAGCATGGCCTCGGCGATTTCGGCATCGGTCTCGGGAGTCAATGCCCGCCGCAACATGGCGGGAGTGATGGCCAAGTCGAGCAGCCGCAGCCAGCGGTGCATACTCGACAAAGTCCCGTGCACGTCGCTATCGCTCTGCAGCGAAATGTCTTCCAGGCCGGCGGGCACTGGCACTTCGCCCCCAAGATGCTCCTGCAACAGCTTTTCGTAGAAGCCCTGGACCGTGGCCAGGATGGCCAACTCCCACTTCGGATCTTCAACCAATGCTCAGTCCCCCGCGACCATCCCCCGGCGAAAGCAAGTCCTGTCTAGTTAAAACCAAGCTTCGCCGGAGTACAAGACTCTCGGCAGGTTCGGGCGGTCATGGCCGGTTGGATTGTCGGAAGTGCCTATCTCACTGGCTCCACGTACACCGCCGTTCCGTAAGCCAGCACCTCGGTCACGCCTTGCATGATTTCGGTGGCATCATAGCGGGCGCCAACCACAGCATTTCCGCCCAATTCAGCTGCATGTTGCAGCATCAGGTCGAAGGCTTCCGAACGAGTCTTCTCGCAAAGATTGGTCAGCAGCGTGATATTGCCGCCAAGAATGGTCTGCAGACCGGCGCCGATCGTCCCGAAGATCGACCGCGAGCGCACCACGATTCCGCGCACCACTCCCAGATTGCGGGTCACGCGAAAGCCATCCAATTCAAACTGCGTGGTGACCATGTTGTGGGCGACCATACGACCGGGAGCGGCATAGTTGGTGCTCATGGTTGTTCTTCCTCCTTACGTTTTCTTCCGCAATACGCTATTCCAATTCCGCCATAATCACAAATTCTTGCTCCTCGGGATCGTACGCGATGCGCAGCAAATTGGGTTTGCAGCAGACTTGGCAGTCCTCAACATAAGACTGGGTGCGGTCGGCGGAGTCGTCGACCAGGGTCGCATTCCACTCGCCGCAACCGGCGCATTGGAAACCGGATTCCACAAAAACATCTTACCTTTGGACCACGCACTATAATGTCCGGGCAATGCACCGCTGGGAGAGCAAATGATTTCTAGACGCCGTTTCGTGCAAGCCGGATCAGCAGCAGCTGTGGTTCTCGGAACAGGCCCGCGGGCAAAAGCCGCGAGCAACGATTCTTGTCCACCGCTGCCACCGTCAGTCGCCACTTTGAAGTCCTGGAAAGACCAAGCGACCCCCATCACCAAAGACGAACGGCTCGGGCGTCAGGAGAACGCGCGGCGCTTGATGGCCGCCAATCATGTCGATGCCATGCTGCTGATGGAAGGAACTTCTCTCGAGTATTTCAGCGGCATGCGCTGGTGGGGCGGCGAGCGCTTTTTCGCCATGGTGCTGCCTTCGAAAGGCGCAGCTTTTTATGTGTGCCCGGCATTTGAAGAAGCCAGGGCCCGCGAGCAAATGGTCAAAGCACCCGATGGCGAGCGCGCCGATCTGCGCGTTTGGCAGGAAGACGAGAATCCGTATCAGCGCGTGGCCCAAGGGTTGAAGGATCGCGGCATGGCCACGGGAACCCTGGGCCTGGAGGAGACCGTCCGCCTTGTTTTCGAAGACGGAATCGCCAAAGCCGCACCGCATGCCAGCCTGACCAGCGCCACTCCGGTCACCGCCGGATGCCGCCGTGTGAAAAGCGATCACGAAATCGTCTTGATGCGTCTGGCTTCCAGGGTCACGTTCACTGTATACGAAGCGGCGTACCGTGCTTTAAGAGCAGGCATGACCAGAAACGAACTGCAGGAATTGATCTCAACCGCCTACGATCGCGTCGGCTTTCCCGGCGAAGCGAGCGTTCAGGTGGGCGAGTTCAGCGCCGTTCCTCACGGATCGGTTAGCACACAAGTCATTCACGAAGGCTCCATCATTCTTATCGATGACGGCTGCACCGTCGAGGGCTACGTCTCCGACATCACTCGTACGTTTGTCTTCGGCAAAGCCACCGACAAAATGAAGTCCGTGTTTGACATTGTTCATCGCGCCCAGACGGCGGCTCTGAAAACCGCCCGGCCCGGTCTTGAATGCCAGGCGGTCGATGCGGCCGCGCGCAAGGTGATCACCGATGCCGGCTACGGCCCGGACTACAAATTCTTCCCCCATCGCTTGGGCCACGGTATGGGCATGGACGGCCACGAGTGGCCCTATCTAGTGCGCGGCAACGCCACGCTGCTTGCACCCAACATGACTTTCAGCGATGAGCCGGGGATTTACATCCCCGGTGAGTTCGGCATTCGCCTGGAAGATGACATGCACATCACGGAATCGGGTGCGGAGCTGTTCACGCCACAGAGTCCGTCGCTTGAAGACCCATTTGGAGCATCATGATCCGACACATCACAGTCGCCTTGCTGCTGTTTGCCGCTGCTCTCAGTGCATTGGCTCTCGATCCACCTTCTCCACCCATCTACGGCGTCCGCATGGAAAACCAATGGATCCCAATGAAAGATGGCATTCGCCTCGCGGTCACTTTGTACATGCCGGAGGGCGCCAAACCCGGAGAGAAGTTTCCCGCTATCCTCGAATACCATCCCTACCGCAAAGACGACGCCATGGCAGCCGGCGACTACTCGCTATATTCGTACTTTGCGCATCGCGGCTACGTGTGCGCGCGTGTCGACATTCGCGGCTTCGGCACCAGCGAAGGCGTTCCCACGGATCGTGAATATTCCGCCCAGGAGCAAAGCGACGGCTTGCAGATCATCACCTGGCTGGCGCATCAATCCTGGTCGAGCGGCAACGTCGGTATGATGGGCATTTCGTGGAGCGGATTCAATTCGCTGCAGATGGCCATGCTGCATCCGCCAGAATTGAAGGCGATTCTCGCGGCCGCTGCTACGGACGAACTTTTTCATGACGACATTCACTTCATCGATGGCATGGTGCACATCGACGAATTTGAACTCAACATGGACATGGCGCCCGGCATGACCGGCGCCCCGGATTACACCCTCGATGAAAAAACCCTTGGCCCGCGCTTCGATGCGCCACCGTGGTCGCTGCTCTACCTCAAGCATCAGCACGATGGCACATTCTGGCGCAGTCCGGTGCGGCCACTGAGCGAAATCAAGATACCCAGTTTCCTGATCGGCGGCATGATGGATGGCTACCGCGACAGCATCCCCGCCATGCTGGAGCAGACCAAGGCTCCCATCAAGGCCATCGTCGGCCCGTGGAACCACAGCTATCCCTCCGATGGCGATTTCAGTCCGCAGTTCGAGTGGCGCGCTGAAGCCGTGCGCTGGTGGGATTACTGGCTCAAAGGCCGCGACACCGGCGTGCTGCAGGATCCGAAGCTGGTGATCTACATGCGCCACTGGTACCCGCCCGACATGAATCTCGAAACCATCCCCGGAGAGTGGCGTCGCGAAGATGCCTGGCCGCCGCCGGACGCGAAGAACACAACATTTTTTCTGCGGCGCAATCACACCTTGGCCGCATCGCCCTCCGAAAGTGCAACCCATCAACTGGCTTATGTGCCCTCCGTTGGCGTCGAAGCCGGCTTCTGGTGGGGTGAGCTGCTGCCAGATGTACGGCCGATGGATGCCTTCAGCCTGGTCTATGACTCGGGGCCGTTGGAGGAGGATTTCGCGATTCTCGGCCGCCCGCGCGCGTTATTGCAAACCTCCGCCACCGCGCCCTTGGCGAACTGGTTCGTCCGCCTCTCGGACGTGGCGCCCGACGGCGCCGTTACGCAGATCACCGGCGCCGGAATCAGCGGGGCGCAACGTGAATCCATGACGGAGCCGCGCGATCTCGAACCCGGCAAGACTTATACGCTCGATATTTCCATGCATCTTGCTTCCTGGGTATTTCCCAAAGGCCATCGCATCCGCGTCGCAATATCAAATGCATTGTGGCCAATGATTCTGCCAACGCCGTACTCGATGACTACATCCCTCGAACTTGGTGGCGAGCGCGGCTCGCAATTGATGCTTCCAGTGGTGCCCTTGCATTCCGCTCCGGTCTCGCCGTTCCCGGCTGTCCAACCCTCCGACCAGCGAAGCGACATGCACAGCCAAGGCGCAATATTGCCCGGGAAATGGTCGGTAACCCACGAACTGAAAGAGCGCACGACCACCGCGTATTGGCATGGCGAGTCGCAAGAGTGGTATTCCTGGGGCAAGGAGACCGACTACGAGAACCTAACCTACACCGCCGATGATAATCACCCCGAAACTTGCGCGGTGCAAGGCGAAGCGAGAACGGTTTTCGAGTTGAAGGGACGTGTGCTGACCTGGCAGGGACATCTATCGCTGACCACCGATCGCACGAATTTCTATTACAAGTACACGCGCGAAGTATTGAAAGACGGCCAGATGGTCAAGACGAAAACCTGGCAGGAGACGATTGCGAGGGACCACCAGTAGGGATCTTTTGTAACACCGGCACCCTGCCTCAATCTTCCGCCGCGGCTGCCGCTCCAGCCTTCAAATCCGCCGCCAGCAAGCGATGAAACAAATGCTCGCCTGCTTCCCGCCGCACCGAGAGCCGTCCCGCGCCGTAAGCCCGCGATTTCAGCCCGCGCTGCACCGCCTCGCAGATTCCCAAATCCTCTTCCTGAACGCGAGCGCCCACAGCAACGCTCTGCTGGTTGTATTCACGGCTGGCTTCGCTCACATCGGCGAAATAAAAATCGAAAATCACCCGGCAATGATCCACATCCACTGGGATCACGAAATTCGTGTCCATGTAGCCTTCGTAGCAATTGATCATCAGGTTGGGATATTGCCAGAAATACCAGGCCCGGTCGCCTTTGCGGGTCGCGCTCGTCGCCTTGTCTTCGTCGGACGACACCATAGGGCTCGACTGCAAACAATAGCGGTCTTCGTTTTCGATGGTGTATTCCTTGTAGTCCAGCACCGAATTCAGGCCCTTGTGCAGATGCGGAACGTGGTACCCGCCGTCGAGATAGTTATCCACGAACACTTTCCAGTTGCAGGCGATGTCATACACGCGGGTGTCAAAGTAATGCAGTTTGCTGACCGCCAGTCCGGCCACCCGCTTGACCAAGCCACCGAGAAAGTCGCGTAGCGACCCGGCCTTCAAATCAAGATTCACGAACACGAAGTGTTCCCAGGCTTCCGCCCGCGCCGGGAACAAGCCATTCTGCTGCCGGTCAAAGTCTTTGACTCCGTCGAACTCCGGCATGCCTTTCAGCGAACCATCCAGCCCGTAATTCCAGCCGTGATAAGGACAATGCAGAATCGAAGCCTGCCCGCAAGGCTCGGTGACCACCGCGGCCGCATGGTGACGGCAAACGTTGTACAGCGCGCGCAATATGTGGTCATTGCCGCGAACCACGACGATGGGTTCGCCGGCAATAGTCACGGTGACGAACTGGCCCGGCTTCTCCAACTGTTCCGCCCGCCCCACCAGCTGCCAGGTGTTGCTGAACACGGTTTTGGCTTCCAAATCCGCGATGCGCGGGTCCACGTACCAGGGCGCGGGAATGGTGGAGGCTTCGGCAAGCGGAGCCTTGTCGTTGTAAAGCGCGAGGATGTCTTCCACGGAGGTCATGCCGGTGCTTGTTCTTAGCGGCCTGCGCCGATCGCCCTTTTCAGCACATCGAGAAACTGCGTGATTCGTGCTTCCTTTTTCTCTGCTGGCCCTCCCTGGCGGCGAAACAGTCCAGGATCGAGTTCTTCCGTCAACAACGCATCCTGGAATCGTTCCATGGTCCAGTCCAGAATCGAAACCATCATCTCTTGATCGAGGTCACTGCGCACTTCTCCGCGTTGCAGACCAAAACGCACGAACGCCACCGTGCCATACGGGTCCTCGGCGACCAGAAAGCGATTGATTTCGCGTTTCAGGGCAAGGTTGGTGCCGTAATTCCCGAGCAACGAAACTCGGTAGGGAATCCAATCTTCGTGCAGCATGTGTTCCGTACGCACCAGCCAGTAGCGAAGCACTTCGAAGAATCCGCGATCGCAGACTTCAGCTGGCGCGTCCAGATAACGTGGAAATGAACGCACCGCCTTCTTGTAAACTTCAAAGAACAGGCCGTCCTTGCTGCCGAAATGTTGAAAGATGGAACCCTTGGCGATGCCCAGCATGGCGGCCAGATCGCCGACGCGCGCGGCGTCGTAGCCCTGCTCCGCGAAGTGCCGCATGGCGGCATCGACAATCCGGGTGCGCTTGCCCTCCGAACGAGGCCGGGCAGGCAAGTGACGATAGCGTGGGGGCGGAACAACACTACTCAGTGCGTTCATAGTTTGACCTCAAGTCATCGAACTGTACTGGAAAAGCATTCCGATTTCAATTCTGTTTTTTGCGGCAACGAAGTAATGTAACCTACCACTGCCAAAGTCGTTCCTGACTGCCGGTCAGAGCATGCCCACTGCCCTCTCCAAGCCGTACGACGCCATCGTAGTCGGTGCCGGCCACAACGGGCTGACGGCCGCGGCTTACCTCGCCCGCGCTGGACTGTCGACGCTGGTGCTCGAGCGCCGCGAGATGGTCGGCGGCTGCTGCGTGACTGAAGAAATTGCTCCCGGCTGCCGCGTCTCGACCACTTCTTACATCGCCAGCATGCTGCGGCCGGAAGTGATACAGGACTTGAAGCTGGCGGAATACGGTCTGCGCATGATTCCTTGCGATCCTGCGATTCAGGTTCCATTTCCTGACGGCCACGTCGTGCCTTGGTGGGTGGATCGTGAGCGGGCGCAGGCGGAATTCCGCAAACTCTCGGTGAAAGATGCCGCGACCTTCGTCCGCGTCGATGACCAACTGAAGAAGCTGGCGCGTTATCTGCAGCCGTTCTTCCTCGAACCTCCTCCGGAAATCGATACCACAAGCCTGGGAGGATGGACGGACCTATTCCGAGTGGGCAAGCGCTTTCGGGGAATCTCGAGGCGTGAGGTTTCGCAGTTCGTCTCATTCCTGACCGGCAGCCTGGGCGAATTTCTCGACAACCACTACGAATCGGAAAAGATGAAGACCATGTTTCTTGCCAACAACGTTTATGGCAAGCATGGTGGGCCGTACCAGCCGGGAACCGCCATCGGTTTGCTGTTCCATCTGCTGAGCGGCGGCGAGCACGAATTGCAAGGCTTCTACGGACATGTGATCGGCGGCATGGGCTCCATCACCCAGGCGCTCGCGGCTTCGGGACGAAAGCTGGGAGTCGAAATCCGTACCTCCGCATCCGTCGCTCAGATTGACGTGCACCGCGGCAGAGCTCGCGGCGTGGTTTTGGAAGACGGCGCCGAAATTCGCTCGCGCATCGTGCTTTCCAACGCCGATCCCAAGCGCACCTTCCTGAAAATGGTTGCGTCCAGTGAACTGCCAGAAGACTTTCTGCAATCCGTGCGTGGCATCAAGATGGACGGCCCCTGCGCCAAAGTAAACCTGGTGCTGTCCGAGGAACCGCGCTTCACTGGAACTCCCGCCAGCGCCACGCCGCTGGAACGGACTTTCTTCACGCTCGTACCCTCTCTGGCTTTCGCCGAGCGCTGCTACGACATCGCCAAGTTTGGTGACATTCCGGAAGAGCTTTGGGTGGACTGCGTGGTCTCCTCCAACGCCGACGACTCACTCGCGCCCCAGGGCAAGCACATCCTGACCTGCTTCGTGCAGTACGTACCCTACCGTCTGCGCGAGGGTACCTGGGACGAGAAACGGGAACTGCTGGGCGACCGCGTCGTCAAGAAAATTGCGGAGTATGCCCCGAACGTTCCCCGAGCGATTTTCGCCCGCCAGGTCCTCACGCCTCTCGATCTCGAACGCACCTACGGTTTGACCGAGGGGAATATCTTCCACGGCGATCTGCGGCTGGAGCAACTTTTCTTCATGCGCCCAGTGCCGGGATGGTCACAGTACCGCACTCCCATAGCTGGTCTTTATCTCTGTGGGGCAGGAGCGCACCCCGGCGGAGGTGTTACCGGCGCGCCCGGGCACAACGCAGCCCACCAGGTTTTGCGGGACTGGAAAAAAGGACCTTGGAAGCCGGCATAGACGGTTTTCTCCCGGTGCTCTGGCGATCAACGCGCCTTGCGCGCTTGCCGCTATAATATGAAGTCTCATGAAAGTTCGCGTCATCCTGTTTTTGCTGGGCGTTTGGTGTGTACTTTTGGCTGCGGCATACACCCAAGATCCGGCCTCCGCTGCTCTGCCTTCCGCGCCCTCGGCTGCGAAGCAGGATGCGGCTCAGCCGCCAAAATCGGCCGCGCCCCCGCCACAGACCGCGAACAGCCAACCGCAGACCGCGAACAGCCAGCCGCAAACCACGCCGCAAACTCCGCCTGCCGCCGGTCCATCGCAGCCGGCCACTGCGCCTCCACCAGATGGATCTGCGCCTCCCGACGCCGCCGCGCCCCAGGATGAAAGCGTCGCCACCATCGTTAAGCGAGTCAATGAAGTCAACGTAGTTTTCACCGTGACCGACAAGCATGGCCGCTACGTAAGAGACCTCAAGAAAAACGACTTCAAGATCATCGACGACAGCAAGCCCGTCCTGGAAATCCGCAGCTTCCGCGCGGAAACCGATCTGCCACTCGAAGCCGGCCTGCTCATCGACGCCAGCAATTCCATCCGTGACCGTTTCAAGTTTGAGCAGGAGGCCGCCATTGAGTTCCTAAACCAGACCCTCCGCCGGAAGTATGACCGGGCCTTCGTCGTCGGCTTCGATGCCACTCCGGAGGTGACCCAGGACTTCACCGACAGCACCGAGGCGCTTTCCATAGGAGTGCGCGCGCTGCGGCCAGGCGGTGGCACCGCCCTGTTCGATGCCCTGTACTTTGCCTGCCGTGAGAAATTGCTGAAGAGTTCTCCCAATGGCGCCGTTCGGCGGACGATCATCCTTTTGAGCGATGGCGACGACAACCAGAGCCACGTCACTCGCGAGGAAGCCATCGACATGGCGGAGCGGGCTGAGGTCGTGGTTTATACCATCAGCACCAACCTCATGGGAAGCGGGGGGAAGCACGGCGACAAGATCCTTGAGCGCATTGCCGAAGCCACCGGCGGCCGCTCCTACGTTCCCTTCCAACTTACCGAAGTGGCCAATGCTTTCGCCGCCATTCAGGAAGAGCTGCGTAGTCAATACGCCATCTCCTACAAACCCGCCGATTTCCGGCTCGACGGCCGCTACCGCACCATCGAAATCGCTGCTAAACAGAAGGGTCTGCGCGTTCGCAGCCGCCCCGGCTACTACGCCCCGGTGCAATAGGAATTCTCATGGCGGGATACTCCGGAACTCCACTCCCCCAGAAACTTGGCATTAAAGAGCAGTTTCAGGTTCTCCTGCTGGATCTCCCTCGCGAGGTAAAAGCCGAACTGAAAGATGTTTTGGCAACTTGCCGGATGGTGAAAGACGTCCACGCGCCGATTGACTTCGCCATGATCTTCGTCAAGAGCGCTGCCGACTTGAAGAAAGAATTTTCCCAGGTTGCCAAGCGGCTGGCGCCGGCGGGAATGCTTTGGGTGAGCTGGCCGAAGAAAACCTCCGGAGTGGCCACTGATCTTACTGAAAACGACGTTCGCAGCATCGGGTTGCGAGCTGGACTGGTGGATGTGAAGGTCTGCGCGGTGAATGAGATCTGGTCAGGGCTGAAGTTTGTGATCCGGGTGAAGGACCGTCCGCTGCGAAGCTGATCTCCAGCCGACTACTCCGCTCTCGGCACTGCGTAATACCCGGCGCGCGACTGGATCTTGTAATCCTTGTCGTTGGTGCGAATCTCGATCTTCCGGAAAGTTCCGTCCAGCTTGGCATTGGTTGGAGTGTAGCCGAGGTTGTATTGGCTGCGCAGTTCGTGGGCAATTTGATCAAAACCCTCCTTCAGTTTCTCGAACTTGTTGCCCACATCGATGACTCGCCCACCCGTTTCCTTGGTGAGCTTGTTCATCTCACCGCTGCCGAAGCCTCCCCACATGCCCCCCCGGTCCGCGATCAGAAGCACATAACAAATGGCGTCCGACTTTTGTGCCGCCTCAATCGCCTCTTGGATCTTGAGTTTGCTGCCTTCATCCTCGCCGTCCGTCAGCAGGATCATGGCTTTCCTTCCCACCTGCTGCGCCAATTCATCGTGAGCGGCCAGGTACACGGCGTCGTACAGCATGGTGCAGCAGCCGTGACTCAGCGTCGGAACCGGTCCCCCTCCCGGGCCGCTCGCACCCCCTCCCCCGCCAATGCGCGCGTTGTTCATCGCCTTCTTCAGAAGACGAGTCGAATTGGTGAAGTCCTGCAACAAATCCACGTCCGCATCAAAGCCCATGACAAAAGCCAAGTCCTTTTCCCGCAGGATCTCATCCAGGAACTGCCCCCCCACCTGTTTTTCCATGTCGAGCACTCGCGTCTGACTGGGACTAGTGTCGAACAGAATGCCGAGCGTCAGCGGCAGATTTGATTCGGCGGCAAAATACTTGATGGTTTGTGGTTTGCCATCCTCCGAAACCTGAAACTGATCTTTGGTCAAGTTGGGAATCAACCCACCCTTTTTGTCTTTGACGTTGAAGAACAGTTGCACCACATTGACATTCACCTTCAGAGGCTCGCCGGTTTGATCGGCGTCCGGAGCCGGCGCGGGGGACTGCGGCTCCTGGGCATGGGAGGCGATGGCTACGCTGGCTAAGACTAACAACAGTGCAGCGCTTACGGCTAAACGAGCATGGGGTTTGGGCATCAAGCTATTCTCAGACCAGTTTTGTTAGTCTATTCCTGAACGGTTAGATGCAACAAACCGCCGAGTTTAGCACTCTCAGGAAAAGACGGATGGCGAAAAACGAAGACATGGCCGTGGGGCGCGTGGTAGCTATGGTGCGAGCTGCTGCTGGGCTGGCGATCCTGTTGGGTTCTCTGGCCTTAGCGCCGGCAATGGCGCAACAGCAGCCGGACCGGACACAGGACATTCCGGACGCGCCATCAACTTCCCAACCGCCGGCTCCCGCGGAGCCCCAGCTCAAGACTCCCCCGCCGGGGACAAACCCGACCAATCCGCCGAACCAGGCTCCAACTCCTTCAATGGATTCGGGCGAGACGCCGCCGGGACCGCCGCCACCGATGAAGATCGGTACCGTCCCCCCCGGAGGTGCCACGAAGTCGCAACCCTCTTCTCAGGACCAACTCTTTCAACTCCGGGTTAATGTCAATCAGGTCGTGGTGCCCGTACGAGTCACCGACGAGTCGGGACATCTGGTCAGCGGTCTACTCTCCACAGACTTTTCAGTTTATGAGGACGGCAAGAAGCAGAAACTGAATTTTTTTACCAGCGATCCTTTTGCCCTTTCGGTCGCCGTCGTCATCGATCTCGGCATGCCCGACATTGCGGTACAGAAGGTAAACGAGACTTTTTCCACTCTGAGCGGCTCCTTCGCCGGATTCGACGAAATCGCAATTTACACCTACAGCACCAGCGTCTCCCAACTGGCTGACTTTGGCGCCGTCGGCCGCAAACTGGCAGGGGTATTGAACGGTCTGAAGACCAAGCACGGTGAGGTCAGTGGAGTGCCCGTGACCAGCGGACCGTTAGGCCCTCAGGGCCCTGTGGTCAACGGGGTTCCGATCGACTCGCCCACCACGCCGGTGAGCACACCCTCCAAGCAGGCCCATGTTCTGAATGACGCCATTCTTCTGGCTGCCCGCGACCTGGGGAGGCGGCCCAAAGATCGGCGCAAGATCATTTTTGTGATCAGCGACGGCCGCGAGTATCGCAGCGACGCCAACTACAGCACGGTTTTGCAGGTGCTGCTTTCGAACGAAATTCTGCTGTACGGCGTCGCCGTGGAAAGCGCCGCCATTCCCGGTTACAACAAACTGGAGAAGTTACGCATCCCGGGCCAGGGTTACAGCAATATCCTGCCGAAGTACGCCAGTGCCACCGGCGGTGAGATCCTCAGCGAATACTCGCGCACCGCCATCGAAGACGTTTATTCCCGCATCATTGGCGATGCCCGCAACCAATACACCCTGGGTTATGTGACTCGGGCCACTCCCAGCGACACCCGCCGTGAGATCGACATCCGGGTGAACCGGCCGGGTTGCAAGACATCCGACCTGCGCCCCTGCGTCGAAGTGTTCGCGAAGGAAGGCTACTACCCGCTGCCGGCGCCTTAACTGAGAACCGCGAACGGAGATCTGACAACTGGGTTCGATTCTCTTCGCACATGGCCTCCACGACCAATCCGCGTCCGCCTGGCTGGTTTGCAATTGGAATCTTCCTGCTCGGGGGTGCAGTTTTGGCCACGTTCGCCGGCATCACCCTGATTTTCCCCGGGACTTTCCTCGACCGCGCATGGCTTCTCAACCCCACCGGTCACGCTGGGCTGACGGCGCTTGGTCGATGGGTCGGTTTCCTGTTCCCGCTACTTGGCCTGGTTCTGGCCGCGGCTGGGATGGGCTGGTTGAAACGCCGTCGCTGGGGTTGGAGGTTGGCGGTCCTGCTAATTGCCGCCAACGCCGTGGGAGACCTTTCTCGTCTTGTCTCCGGCGCCTGGATTGCAGGGACGGTCGGCGTGTTGATTGCAGGGATGCTGCTTATCTATATGATGCGACCGGCGATGCGCCGCTTCCTACAGGACTGAACCCTTTTACAATTGATTTCAAGCCAGCTTCACGAAAATGGGGTATGCTGGTCTCGTTTCCAAGCGAGCCAAAGCTCGTCAGGAGATTTTGAGCAGTGACCAGCCGAACGCATTCCGGAAACGGCGCGGGAGGGAGTCTCCTGGGCAAGGTGACCGCGAGTTGCCTCGTGTGTTTGTGCATGGCGTTCGCCCAGTCCGGGGCTGCTCCGGCTCCTGCGGCCCAGCAGTCTTCGCCGCCTCAGCAATCTTCTCCGCCAGACTCCGCTTCCGCAGCGACCGCGGACCGGAACCCGGCCGAGATGGCTTCGCATGAGGCTCCGGCGTCATTCAAGGTGAGTGTAAGGCTGGTTTTGGTGCGCGCCGTGGTTCGCGACGCTCAAGGCCGGGCCATCGGCACCTTCCAGAAGGATGACTTCCAGCTTTACGATAACGGCAAGCCCCAGGTCATCAAACAGTTCGCCGTGGAGCAGCCCGCCAGCTCGGAGGCGAAGCCGCCAGAGCCCGCCGCAGCGGCATCCGCCATCCCGGCCGTTCCTTCTCCCGTCGCTCCGCCGCAGGTTCCCGACCGCTTTGTCATCTACTTGTTCGACGACATGCACTTGGAAAGTAAGTATCTATTGCCGGCGCGCGCCGCCGCCGAGCGGCACATTGCGACCTTGCGGCCCACCGACCGCGCCGCCGTGTTTACCACCTCGGGCCAGGGCAATCTGGATTTCACCGACGATCGCGCCAGGCTGCATGCAGCCATTGAGAACGTCCAGCCAAGGCCGCTCTACAACGTCGGAGTGGCACAGTGTCCCTACATGACGTACTACATGGCGGACCAGATCGTAAATCTGCACGATCAGCAGGTGCTGGCGGTGGCGTCCGACGATGCGTTCAACTGCGCGGGAATGGGAACTATTTCCCAGAGCAGTGCATCGGCCGCTGCTGCGGGGTCGGCGTTAGCAGCCCAACAGGCGGCCGCGCAGTTGGCGCAGTCGGCCGCCGTTCAAGCCTTGAGTTTGGGCGACGCCGAAAATCGCCTGGTACTGAATTCTCTAAGGGATACGGTGCGAAGGATCTCGGTCACACCGGGGCAGCGGACCCTGGTGCTCATCTCGCCCGGGTTCATCACTCCGCAACTCGACGACCGGGTCGACGAGATCATCGAAAAAGCCGTGCGCAGTAACGTTATGATCAACGTTCTCGACGCGCGCGGTCTCTATACCCTGGATATGATGGATGAAATCAGCAACCAGGGCGGCGTCGCCCGTACCCCTCATCTGCTGCAGGAAGAATTCGTGTACGCCAGTGCCAGTGAATCCTCCAACCAGCTGGTGTTGGGAGAACTTGCCGACGGCACCGGCGGCACGTATTTTCACAACAACAACGATCTGGACGAGGGTTTCCGCCGTGTCGCCGCTGCCCCGGAATATTCCTACGTCCTTGGCTTCTCTCCCCAGAACCTGAAACTCGATGGCAAGTATCACCGGCTGAAGGTCACGCTCAAGGACCCGCAGAAATTTACCCTGCAGGCGCGCCAGGGATATTACGCTCCCAAGCATGTGGCCGATCCCGCCGAGCAGGACAAGCAGGAGATCGAAGAAGCGCTTTTCTCCCACGACGAATTGCACGATATTCCCATCGAACTGCACACCCAGTTCTTCAAATCCAACGACGACAATGCCAAGCTCACCGTCGTTGCCCACATTGACGTGAAGGGTCTGCACTACCGAAAAGTCGACGGACGCAACCGCGACGATCTGACCGTTGTCTCAGCACTGTTCAATCGCAACGGAGATTTCATTGAGGGAAGCAAGAAAATCCTTGAGATGCGTTTGAAGGACGATACCCTGGAGCATAAATTGGGATCGGGCGTGAACATGCGAACGAGTTTTGACGTGAAGCCCGGCGGCTATCTGGTCCGGCTGGTGGTGCGCGACGCCGAAGACCGCATGATGTCGGCCAAGAGCGGCGCGGTGGAAATTCCGTAGCAAATGCGAGGTTGAGTATGCGGTTTCGCGGATTGACGTTCTTCGTGCTCGTTATGGCTGCCGTGGCTGTGCTTCTCTCGGCGCCTGTGGCCTTGGCCCAGCAACCCACCCCCGACGCCGCAACCCCCACTGTTCCCACCATCAAGGTGGAGTCGCGCGTGGTTCTGGTGGATACGGTAGTGACCGACAAGCAGGGCAACTATCTTCGCGACCTCACCATGAAAGACTTCAAGGTGTGGGAAGACAATAAGGAACAGGTCATCACCAGTTTTTCCTTTGAAGACGATGCTGCCTC
>Ga0335079_10003892_pt1 | contig 17190 bp, 14 predicted proteins | sample Lox_Sample_33_FD_206719 | JGI IMG/M metagenome (GOLD analysis project Ga0335079, IMG submission 206719) | Soil microbial communities from Loxahatchee National Wildlife Refuge, Florida, United States - Lox_Sample_3.3 | ecosystem: Environmental > Terrestrial > Soil > Wetlands | place: USA... | reverse complement strand
CGACAAGCAGCTCGGCCTGGTGCCCTGGCTCGGCAGCCGCGTCGATGGCGGTGCCTTCTACGCCGTCGGCGGCGCGTGGCGGGCGCTCGCCCGCATCCATATGGAGCAGACGCACTATCCCCTGCATATCATCCAGCACTACACCGTGCCGCGCAGCGAGGCCGAGGATTTTCTCGACATCATTGCGCGCCAGTCGCGCAAATCGCTGGAGAAGATCACCACGGTGTCGCGCAAGCGCCTCGACGTCGTGCCGATCGCCGCGCGCCTGCTGCAGCGTCTCCTGCGCCGCATCGCGCCGAAGCAGCTCGTCTTCTCCGCCTACGGCCTGCGCGAGGGCCATCTTTTCAGCCTGCTGCGCGGCGAGGCGCAGCGCGAGGATCCGCTGCTCGCCGCTTGCGCCGATCTGGCGCTCACCAATCGCCGCTTCGGTGCCGATGGCGACGAGGTCTTCGCCTGGACCGGTGCGCTCTTTGCCGATGAAGGCGAGGAGCGTGGCCGCCTCCGCCACGCCGCGGCGCTGCTCGGCGATCTCGCCTGGCACGAGCATCCCGATTACCGCGCCGACCAGGCGCTGCACAGCGTGCTCTATATGCCGGTCGCCGGCCTCGACCATGCCGAGCGCGCCTGGCTCGCCGCCGCGATCTATGTCCGCTATGGCGGCAACGAGTTCAATTACGAGGTGCTGCAAGCCCTTCTCGATGAGGAGGCGCTGGAGGCAGCGCGCATCGCCGGCCTCGCGCTCCGCCTCGCCTTCACCCTGTCGGGCGGTGTCGCCGGGCTGCTCGGCCGCAGCAAGCTCGCCATCGACGGCAACACCCTGGCCCTGACCCTCGCCGGCGACAGCGCCAAGCGCTACGGCGAAAGCGTCCAACGCCGCCTCGACTCCCTCGGCCGCGCCCTCGGCAAACGCACGGAAGTAAGGCGCGGCTAGGCGAACGCGTTGCCCGTCAGCGATTGCGCAGCAATCGCGCGAGCCGCACCGTGCGGACTAATCTCGGCGCCGGCCGCGCGTAACCATCTCCCCCATTCGCAAGAAAATCCCCTCCCCCCTTGAGGGGGAGGGAAGGGAGGGGGGTGCCGCCAGCACGCCGCTGAGGGGTCCTATGGTAGCATCGGTCGACGGCGCTCTTTGACGTCGTGAACTGATGTTTCACGTGGAGAAAACGCCCCCGGGTGTACACCGGGGGCGTACACCCCTCCCGGCGCTGTGCGCTTGGCCGCCGCTACTTGAACGCCGGCATCACCTCTTCGCAGAGGAGGCGCAGCGCGTTGAGGACGCGGTCGCGCGGGATGAGGCTGCCGGGGTTGAGTTCGGCGAGGATGCCGTCGAGGCCGATCTCTTCCTGCAATTCCTTCAGCCGGTCGACCACCATCGCGGGCGTGCCGACGATGACCTTGTCGCGCAGCACCTCGTCATAGCTGATGGTCTGCATCCGCTCGCCGCGCTCGGCGCGCCGCTCGATGTCGCGCGTGCCGGCTCTTCCCGCGGATTGCTGGACTTGCGCGCCGATCGTGCGCAGGAGCCGCATGATGCTGGCCTCGGGCTCGTCGCGCGCCCGCTGCTCGGTCTCGGCGATATAGACGGGGACGCGGAGATAGGCCTCGCCGCGGCCGGGATGGCCCGCCGCCGCATAGGCTTCGCGATATTCCCGCACCAGCGGCGCCAGCTCGGAAAAGCTGCCGAGCCGCACCGCGACGAAGATGGCATGGCCCAGCTTGCCGATGGTCGCATAGGTGTCGGGGCTGGTGGCGGCGATGCGGATTGGCGGGCGCGGCTTCTGCCACGGCTTCGGCACCAGCGTCACATTTTCGTAATGGAAGTACGGGCCGTGATGGGAAAATTTCGGCTCGGTCCAGGCCTGGGTGACGATCTCTAGCGTCTCGGCGAAGCGCTCGCGGCTCTCGGCATAAGGCACGCCATAGGCCTCGTAGGTCCGGGGAAAGCCGCTCCGCCCGACGCCGAAGATGAGCCGTCCCTCGCTGATCTGGTCGAGCGTCGCCGCTTCTTCGGCCAGCCGCAGCGGATGGCAGAGGGGCAGCACCTGGACGGCGGTGCCGATCTTCATGCGCCGCGTCCGCGCGGCGATCGCGCTGCCGATAATGAGCGGCGCCGACAGCACCGACCGGTCGGGGACGAAATGCAGCTCGGCGAGCCACATCGCGTCGAGCCCCCAGCGCTCGGCCGCGTCGACCTCGGCGAAGGAATGGGCGAAGGCTGCCGCCTCGCTTTCCCCCGGCGACCATTGAAATTCGTGGAACATGCCGAATTCCATCGGTCCTCCTGCCGCCTTCCGGCGTCGCTTTTCCTCCGGCCGGACCCCGTCTCGGCGGGATTCCGGCATAGACCGGCTAGCCTAAGCCCAATTTTGCCGCGAGTCTCGCCTTTGCTGATCGGGCGCCTAGCCCGGATTTCTCCCACCGTCACGGGCTGCGACGGCGATCTTTGGCGCCAGGGTAGGAGCCGGGACGCGCGGCGATGCGAGCATCGTAAGCGTCCCGGCGACGCCCTCCTGGCGCCAAAGAGCGCCGTCCCTCCGGGTTGCAGTCTGTTGGCGCGCTGCCGCGTCGCTGCGGGCTTGACGATGCTCACATCGCCTGCGCCCTGGCTCCTAACATCGCGCCAACAGACTGCAACGCAGCGCGCGACGGTGCGAGAAATCCGGGTTAGGCGGCACCGCTCTGCCGTTGCCGCAGCGTTGCGAGCAGCTCCTCGGCGAAGAGCGAGAGCGTGTCGTCGCGCGCGCCCATGATGACGATGCGGTCGCCGGGGCGGGCCAGCGCGGCGAGGGTTTCCCCGCAGCGGGCGCGGTCGGCGAACACCTCGGCCGCGTGACCCTGCGCGACGATGCCGGCGGCGATGTCGGCGCTGCCGATGCTGCGGTCGACGGTGCCGCCGAAATAGGCGGGCTCCGGCATCACCAGAACGTCGCTCGCGCCGAGATGCCGCGCGAAGCAGTCGATGAACTCGCCCTTCATCTTGCGCAGCGGGCCATAGCCATGCGGCTGAAACATGACGAGGAGTCGGCCGGGAAAATCATGCAGCGTCGCCAAACTCGCGGCGATCTTGTCGGGGTTGTGGGCGAAATCGTCGATCACCGTGACGCCGCCGGCGCTGCCGACCAGTTCGAGGCGGCGCCGCGTGCCGCCGAAGCGGCCGAGCGCTTCAGCCGCCTCGTCCAGCGGCACGCCCACGGCCTGCGCTGCCGCCAGCGCGGCGAGCGCATTGGCGATGTTGTGGCGACCGGGCACGCCGAGCGTCACCCGGATCGCGCGCCCATCGCCGCGCTGTCGCAGCACGAATGCGATTCCCTCGGGCGCGGGCGCGATCTCCGTCGCCGCCAGATCGGCTTCCGGACGAAGCAGGCTGTAGGTGATCGCCTTTCCCGGCGCGAGCGTCGCGGCGAGCGCGGCGGTCTCGTCATTGTCGAGGTTCAGCACCGCGGTTTCCGCCTTGGCGACGAAATCGCCGAACAGCGCGCGCAGCTCGTCCATCGATTTGTGGTCGAGCGCGATGTTGTTGAGGACGGCGATGCCGGGCGTGAACTGGGCGATCGAGCCGTCGCTCTCGTCCACCTCGCTGACGAAGATCCCGCCTTTGCCGACGACCGCGCTGGCGAAGGGGATCTCCGGCGTGATGAAATTCTTCATCACCGCGCCGTTCATGATCGTCGGGTCCCGCCCGGTGCAATGGAGGATCCAGCCGATCATGCCGGTGGTGGTCGATTTCCCGCTGGTGCCGGCGACGCCGATGCGCTGCGGCGCGGCGTTGAACAGCTCGGCCAGCAGCGCGGCGCGCGTCAGCAGGCTCGCGCCGACGCGGCGCGCCGCCTGCACGTCCGGCACTTGTTCCTCGACGGCGGCGGAGGTGACGACGATGAGCGCCGGATCGGTGACGCCGCTGCCGTTCTGCGGATAGAGCGAGATGCCGCGGCGGCGCAGGAAATCGAATTTCGCTGCCGTCCGCCCCTGGTCGAGCGCGCGGTCCGAGCCGGAGACGGCGCTGCCCGCGGCGCGCAGGATGAGGGCGAGCGGCAGCATGCCGCTGCCGCCGATGCCGCAGAAGAAATAAGGCCTGTCTCGGTGCATGGGCCGAAGCTACAATTCGCGCCGCGGCGTGACAAGCGAGCGGGGATCTCCGAGCATCGATGGGCGAAGGCAGCTTCACGATCGGCGTCGTGGCGCCGGGCTCGCGCATCGAGCCGGCGCTCGCCGCCAAGGTCGCAGCGCTCGCTGCGACACTTTATCCCACGCATCCGCCGGCGCTTCGCTTCCATCCGCAATGCTTCCTCTCTGCCGGGCATTTCGCCGGCGACGATGCGGCGCGCGCCGCCGCCTTCGTCGAGATGGCGAATGATGCGGCTATCGACGCGGTGTGGTTCGCGCGCGGCGGTTACGGTGCATGCCGCCTGGTCGATCGCGTCCTGCCTCGGCTGACCGGGACCGCGCGGAACAAGCTTTATCTCGGCTATAGCGACGGTGGTGCGTTGCTGGCCGCGCTTTACGGCGCCGGCTTCGCCCGCGTGGCGCATGGGCCGATGCCCGTCGATATCTCGCGTCCCGGCGGCGATGCCGCGGTCGCGCGCTCGCTCGCTTTCCTCGTCGATGGCGCGCTGGGCGCGCTCGAGCCGACGGTGTCGCCGGAGACGCCAAGCGCGGCGTTCAATATCACCGTGCTCAGCCATCTCATCGGTACGCCACTGCAGCCGGAGCTCGCCAGCCATGTGCTGATGCTCGAGGAGGTGGCCGAGCACATGTACCGCATCGACCGGTCTTTCTTCCACATCACCAGCACGCCGGCGCTGCGCCGCGTCGCCGGCATCCGGCTGGGCCGCTGCAGCGCCATCCCGCCGAACGAGCCGGCGTTCGGCGCGACCGAAGAGGAAGTGGCGCAGCACTGGTGCGCGCGCGCCGGCATCCCCTATCTCGGCCGCGCCGATATCGGCCACGACATCGACAACAAAGTGGTGCCGTTCGGGCGCTGGCCGGCTGCAGCCGAGTAGCGGCGCACCCCCCACCCCAACCCTCCCCCTCAAGGGGACCTCAAGGGGGGAGGGGGGTCTATCCAGGACGCAAAGAAATCCCCTCCCCCCTTGAGGGGGAGGGAAGGGAGGGGGGTGAGGCAGCGCTCCGTCGCCGCTGCTAAGCGAGAACCTGGGCCACAGTAAGCAAGATTCACCACGGAGACACAGAGAGCACGGAGAAGGGAAGAATGGCGCGCTCCGCGCACCCAACACTATTCTCCGTGCCCTCCGTGTCTCCGTGGTGAGTTTTCTTGTTATCGCGCCGCTATTTCCCCCAGATCTTCCGATACTGATCTTTGTAGCCGTTCTCGGGGTCGTAGAGGTTGTCGGGGCCGCCGTCGCGGTTCAGGTTGGCGGCGATGAAGAGATGCGGCGGCGCGACGAAGCCGCTCGGCGGCTGGCCGGCAAAGGCGCGGTTCAGCTCGTCGATGCATTGCCAGCCATGGAGATGCAGCGGCTCGGCGACGGTGGCGATCTGATACTGCTTCTGCCGGATACGCTGGAAGGCCGGCACCGAGCCGTCGCCTGCCGAGATCTGGCGGGGATAGCCGACATCGGGCGCGATGCCTGCCGATTGCAGCGACGGCGCCGAGAAGTCGAAATAGAGGTCGTTGACGGCGATGCTGTAGGTCCATTTCTTGCCGTAGCGGGCGAGCAGCCCCGTGGTCAGCTGCGGCATGCGGTTGGCCAGATCGCCGATCGGCGTATCCTCGACCGCGAGCACGCTGCAGCCTTTGCAGCCCTTGATCGCGGCCGCTTCGGCATTGGTCTTGGCGGTGGCGATGGCATAGATGCTGTCGGTGAAGAGGATGACGCCGGCCGTGCCGTTGGAATCGACGACGGCGTAGAGCCCGGCGGCCTTGGCGACCTCATGCGGATCGGTGGTGATGTTGGTGAAGACCGGTGGGTTGGTCATCGGGCCCGGCGCGGCGCCGGCATGCCAGCCGACGACCTTGATGCCCTGCTTCACCGCCCGCTCGACCGCCGGCGCCTGCTCCGCCGCATCGACCGTGCCGAGAATGATGCCATCGGGCTTCAGCGCGATCGCCTGGTCGAGGGCCGAGGTGCGTTGCTGCACCGAGCCCTGCCCGTCGAGGATGCGAAAATCCCAGCCCATGACCTTGGCCGCTTCCTGCGCGCCGTCGCCGACGCCCTGGGCGCCGCCATTGCGCTGATCGGCCGAGACATAGACGATGAGCTTCTTGCCTTGCGCCTTGGGTCCGGTCGTCGGACCCGTCCAGGGCGCGCCCGGCGCCGTCACCTTGGCGATGTAATCCTTGGCCTCTTTGAGATAGGCGTCGTCGTCGGCGCGGCTGGCGACGCTGGACAGCACCAGCGCAGCGGCGGCGGCGATGAGGCAACTGGCATAGGCTCTATGGCGTGACATGCTCTTCTCCTCCCTTGGCAGCAAGAATGACGTCACGGAGCCCCGCGGCCTCAGCCGTCGGGCGCCGCCTTCGACAGCGCCACGCTGCGGCGGCGCTGCGCGAAGCCGGCGAGCGCGATCGAGATGACGAGCGTCGCGCCGTTGAACAGCGGCTCGACGAAGAAAGCGCCGCCGAGCTGCTGGATGCCGGAGATGCCGACGGCGAGGATGATGACGCCGACCACGGTGCCCCAGACATTGACGCGGCCGGGCTTGATCGTGGTCGAGCCGAGAAACGCGCCGACCAGCGCCGGCAGCAGATAATCGAGCCCGACATTGGCTTGGCCGATGCGCAGCTTCGCGGCGAGCACGACGCCGGTGAAGCCGACGAGCACGCCGGAGGCGACGAAGACGCCGACCACATAGGCTCTGACTGGGATGCCGTTGAGCGCCGCGGCTTTCTCATTGGCGCCGATGGCGTAGATGTGACGGCCGAGCGGCAGCCGCTCGGCGACGATCCAGAGCGCCAGCGACACCAGGACGACATAAACGGCGGGCATCGGGATGCCGACGAGGCTCAGGCCGTTGATGTCGAGGAAGCCCTGCGGCAGCACGCCCATCACCTGGCGTCCATCGGTGTGCCAGAGCGCCAGCGCGTAAAGGATCGTGCCGGTGCCGAGCGTCGCAATGAAGCTGTCGATCTGCGCGACCTCGACCAGCAGCCCGTTGATGAGGCCGGTGAGCGCGCCGCAGGCCAGCACGACGAGCACGGCGAGCGGCCAGGGGAAGTGATAGGTCACCTGCAGGCTGATCGCCAGGATATGCCACATGACGATGCCGAAGCCGACGGTGAGGTCGATGCGGCCCGACATCATCGGCAGCATGGCGGCAAGCGACAGCAAGGCGACGATCGACTTGTCGCTCAGGATCGAGCGCAGATTGAGCATCGTCGGGAAGGTGTCGGGCAGCGCCAGCGAGAAGCCGAGGATCAGCAGCACCGTCAGGATCGGCAGCCCATAGACCGGCAGCACGCGGATGATCGCGTCGCGGCGAGAGAGCCGCGCCAGCTCGCTGCGGGTGGGCTCGAGGGCGTTCGATTTGAGCGATTGCATGGGTCAAGCCGCCGAGCGGGCGCTCGCCGAAGCGGCGGCGATCAGATTCTCGACCGAGAGGTCGTCGCCGGCGAGCTCGGCCACGACCCGCCCGCGGTCGAACACCAGCGCGCGATGGCACACCTTGGCGACCTCCTCGAAATCGGTCGAGACGATGAGGATGGCCGCGCCCGCCTTGAGCGCGACGTCGAACAGCCGGTAGATCTCGGCCTTGGCGCCGACATCGACGCCGGCGGTCGGATCCTCGAAGACATAGACTTTGCCGGCGAGATGCAGCCAGCGGCCGATGACGACCTTCTGCTGGTTGCCGCCCGAGAGCCATTCGATCGGCAGCGAGGGATCGTTGGGACGAAGCCCGACCTTGCGGCCGAGCTCGACCGCATCGCGGGCCTCGCGGCCGGGGTGCAGCAGCGACCAGGCATCGCGCCCCGCGGCGAGGGGATTGAGGAAGAGGTTTTCGCGGACCGAGAGGCCCGGCACGATCGAATCGCCGGCGCGGTCGGCGCCGATGCGGTAGAGTCCGGCCGCCATCGCCTGACGCGGCGAGGCCGGCGCGATCGGCTTGCCGTCGAGCAGGACGCGGCCCGACGCCGCGGGCAGCATGCCGAACAGTGCCCGGCCGACGCTCTCCTGCCCGGCGCCGCGCAGCCCCACCAGCCCGATCATCTCGCCGGCATGGATGGCGCCGTCGACGGGGCCGACATCGCCGATGGTGAGCGCGTCGAGCACCAGCCGTGCCGTGCCGGCACGCTCCGCCGGCCGGCGGAAGACTTGCGAGGGCTCGCGCCCGACGATCAGCAGGATCGCTTCCTCGGGGCTGGTCGCCGCGGTTTGGCGCTCGCCGACCACCCGCCCGTCGCGCAGCACGACGATGCGGTCGGCGATCTCGAACACCTCGTCGAGGCGATGCGAGACATAAACGATGCCGACGCCACGTGCACGCAGCCGTCGCAAGGCGGCGAAGAGCCGCGCCACCTCATCGGCGGGCAGGCTGGCCGTCGGCTCGTCGAGCACCAGGATCTCGGCATCGGCCGCCAGCGCCCGGGCGATCGCGACGATCGATTTCTCGGTACGGCTCAGATCCTGGACGCGGATGTCGGGGTCGATGTCGACGCCAAGCGTGCCGAGCGCGCGCGCCGCCCGGCGCCTTGCGGCCTCCCAATCGACGAGGCCGAGACGGCGCGGGTAGCCCAGCGTCAAGCAGGTATTTTCCGCCACCGTCATCCAGTCGATGAGGCCGAGATCCTGATGGATGAAGGCGATCGGCAGCCGGCGCAGCGCCGCCGAGGCATCGCGGCCGCGGAAGCTGACGCTGCCGGCATCGAGGGCGTGAACGCCGGCCAGGATCTTGATCAGCGTCGACTTGCCGGCGCCATTCTCGCCGAGCAAGGCGAGGATCTCGCCCGCGCCGACCGCGAGGCTCGCCTCATCGAGCGCTTGGGTGCCGCCGAATTGCTTGGAGATGCCGCGCAACACGAGCACAGCGTCGCCCGTCGCCGCGGCGGGCGGCTTGGTGCCTCCAGCCCCGGGGGATGCCGGGGTGATGCTGTCTCCTCCCACCGCCGATCCCTTCTCCGCTGTGCCGGGGGCGCGACGTTGCTTGTTTTTTGCCGTGCCGCGAATGTCCGCATGGCGGCGTTACAGGCGTTCTCATAGGAAACACCAACTGGCGGAGCCCAGCAAGGATCATGTCCCCGGGCGGCTGACCGGGCGTCGCATGGCCGAAATGCTTCCGGCTCATGCTGCAGGCGGTGCCGGGCGTAAAAAAGGAAGCGGCCAAGACCTGGCCGCTTCCTCTTCCCACCCCCGCAACGAACCCGGAATTCCTAAAGGCTGAATCGCTCGCCCAGATAGACCCGCCGCACATCCTCGTCGGCGACGATCTCGTTCGGCAAGCCTTCCATCAACACCTGGCCCTCATGCAGCACATAGGCGCGATCGACGATCTCGAGCGCCTCGCGCACATTGTGGTCGGTGATGAGCACGCCGATGCCGCGATCCTTCAAATGCATGACGAGCTTGCGGATCTCGCCGACGGCGATCGGGTCGATGCCGGCAAGCGGCTCGTCGAGCAGCATGAAATGCGGCTGCGTGGCGAGCGCGCGGGCGATCTCGACGCGGCGGCGCTCGCCGCCCGACAGCGCCATGGACGGAACGCGGCGCAGATGCGTGATCGAGAACTCGGCGAGCAGCGCGTCGATGGTCGCTTCGCGCACCTCGCGCACCGGTTCGTTGACCTCCAGCACGGCGCGGATGTTCTGCTCGACGGTGAGGCCGCGGAAGATCGACGCTTCCTGCGGCAGGTAGCCGATGCCGAGCCGCGCGCGGCGGTACATCGGCAAATCGGTGATGTCCTGGCCGTCGAGGGTGATGGTGCCGAAATCCGGCGCGATGAGGCCGGTGATGATGTAGAAGCAGGTGGTCTTGCCGGCGCCGTTCGGGCCGAGCAGACCGACCGCCTCGCCGCGCTGCACCGAGACGTTGACGCTGCGCAACACCGGGCGCTTCTTGAACGACTTGCCGAGATTGGCGGCGGCGAGCCCGCGATTGTCGGCGACAAGGCGCGGGCCGGCGGCCGCCCAACTCTGCGCGTGCGGGGTTTCGTCGGGGGTCATTGCGTCGGGGCTTTGGGTGCGGGAGTTTTTGCCGGCTGACCCGGTGCCGGCGGCGCTTGCGCCGGCTTCTCGCGCGGCACCAGCAGGCCGGCGACGCGCGCCGGATGGCCTTCGGTAAGCTTCTCCGAAGGCGGCGCGCTGAGCAACCGGCTCACATTGTTGTTGAGGTCGACCACCCCGTATTGCCCCCTCAGCTCGTTGTCGCCGCGAGTCAATGTGACCCGCCCGGTCAGCGTCGCGATGCCCGTGTCCAGGTTGTAGACGCCGGCATCTCCACGCGCGATCTGATCGACGGACGATACCAGAACATTGCCCAGCGCGTCGATGCGGCTGATATGCGACGAGCCGTTCGGGTCCTTCTGGACCTCGGCGGTGAGCACGTCGCCGGCGATGCGCTTGTCGTCGCGGACGTCCACGGCATTGCCGCGAGCAACCGCGAGTTGCGTATCGTCGTGCCACTCGAGATCATCGCGCGCCGTCACCGTGTCGCGCGGCGTCTCGAGCTTCAGATGCTTGCCGGTGACAACGACCAGTTCCTTGTCGACATCGTAGACCGCGTGGTCGCCATAGACGGTCTGCGTCTCGGTGGCGATACGCACATTGCCATCGGCCTCGATGCGGTAGATCTCGGTCGGGCCGCTGCTGTTGGGATCGCTCGCCCCCGGCTTGCCGGAGGCGGTCTTCGGCGGCGGCGGCGCCGGGGTAGCGGGGCAGACCGGGGCCGGCTTCGCCGGCGCGGCGCTCTGGGGGTTTGCCGCCGCTGCTGCCGCGCGCTTGGCCGCCGCGGCTTGCGCCTCGGGGCTGCAGACCGAGCGGTAGAACGCCATCAGCGTATCGGCGAAGATCGTCGTCTGGCCGCGCGTCGCCTGCGCGTTGCCGCGCGCGATATAGACCTGGTTGTTCTGCTGCCATTCGATGCCGTCATCGGCTTCGATTTGGACCGGTTTGCCATTGTCGTTGCTGTTGAGGCCGAGGCCCAAGCTCTGCGCCGGCGCCGCCGGAGCGAAGAGCGAGAGCCCGGCCGCCAGCACCAGCGCCGGGAGCGGTATCGTCCAGCGTGTCACGGTACGTCCTTCGAGTGCGGCAACAGGTCGAGATGCGCGTGTCCGGTGAAGACGATCGTGTTGCCGTGGTCGAGCAGGCGGAACCCCTGCCCGGTGATGTGGCCGAACGGGCCCTGGCCTTCGACGGGATCGTGGCCGTCGCCGGCGCCGGTCGCCATGTTGATATGGGCGCTGTCGGTGCGGAACTCGTTGCCCTTGTCCTGGAACAGCTGGACATTGCCGAAGAGGTCGAGGACCTGCGTGTTCGGCTGATAGATACCGGTATAGCCGCTCAGCTCGAACCAGCTGCCGCTCGTCGTGGTCAGGTCGCCCTTCGGGCCTTCCATCGAGATCAGCTCGTCGACGCTGCGGTTCTGCCGCGCCACGTCGGCGGTAATGACGAAGGGGCGATTCTGCCGGTCGATGCCGGTGTAGCGCGCATCGACCATGCGCAAATCCTGCGCTTCGCGCGGATCGAGGCGCGGCAGGGTGAAGCGCACGCGTTGCAGCTCGGTCTGGAGGTGCGGCCAGATCCCGACGAGCAGCAGCAGCATGAGGGCGATGACGGGCAGCACGCGCTTTGCCAGCACGACGAAGCGGCTGTAGCGCCGATCGACCACCGCTCGCCGCGACAAGGCGGCAGCGACCTCGGCATCCCTGGGGATGTCGGGCGTGACGGTCATGCGATTCCCGCCCGCAGACAGTCGTGAATATGCAGGATGCCGAGCGGCCGCTTCTGCTCGTCGACGGCGAAGAGGCTGGTGATGGCGAGCGCGTTCATCCGGCCGAGCGCTTCGGCGGCAAGGGCTTGCGGGCGGATCGTCTTCGGCCGCGCGCTCATCACCGCGTCGACCGTGGCGCGCAGCATGTCGTCGCCCATATGGCGCCGCAAATCGCCGTCGGTGACGATGCCGACCAGCTTGCCGGCATCGTCGGTGACGCCGACGCAGCCGAAGCTCTTCGCCGTCATCACCAGGATTGCTTCGGCCATCGCCGTGCCGCGCGACACCACCGGCATCGCCTCGCCGTCATGCATGATGTCGGCGACGCGCAGCAGCTGGCGGCCGAGCTGGCCGCCGGGATGCAGGATCTGGAAATCGCTCTGGGAGAAGCCCTTGCGCTCGAGCAGCGCCACCGCCAGCGCATCGCCCAGCGCCATCATCATCGTCGTGGAGGTGGTGGGCGCAAGACCCATCGAACAGGCCTCGGCGGCGGCCGGCATCAGCAGGGTGACGTCCGCCGCCTCGCCGAGGGCGCTCGCGGTGCGCCGGGTCATGGCGATGAGCGGATTACGGAAGCGCTTGGCATGGGCGACGATGTCGCCAAGCTCGGCGGTGTCGCCCGAATTGGAGAGCGCCAGCACCGCGTCATTCTCGGCGATCATGCCGAGATCGCCGTGACTCGCTTCGCCGGGATGGACGAACTGCGCCGGCGTTCCCGTCGACGAGAAGGTCGCGGCGATCTTGCGCGCGACATGGCCGCTCTTGCCCATGCCGGTGACGGTGACGCGCCCGCTTACCCGGGCGAGGATCTCGACCGCGCCGGTGAAAGTGCCGTCGAGGCTCGCCAGCAGCGCCTCGAGGCCGGCGATCTCGGTGCGCAGCACGCGGCGTGCCGCGTCAATGTCGGTGCTCTTGCTCAAAGCGCGGGCCAACGGATTTCCCTCCCATTCGGCGACCAGGTGCAGGCCGTGGGGTCCGCGGGGGATGATACGTCGGGACTATGCGCACTCATCCCTAAATGTCAACCAATTGGGGCGATGTTCCTGGTTTGTGCGCGAGGCCGGCGAGGGGTCAAACGCCGCGGCTCAGTGGGCGAAGATGTCCTCGGCGCCCCAGCCGCCGAGATCGAGCAGCGCCCGGCTCGGCAGGAAGTCGAAGCAGGCCTGCGCCAATTCGGTCCGGCCTTCGCGCGCCAGCATGGCGTCGAGCTTCTCCTTCAACGCGTGAAGATGCAGCACGTCGGAGGCGGCGTAGCGCAGCTGCTCGTCGCTGAGCTCGCTCGCTCCCCAGTCCGAAGATTGCTGCTGCTTCGACAGCTCGACGCCGAGGAGCTCGCGCACGAGATCCTTGAGGCCGTGCCGGTCGGTGAAGGTGCGCACCAGGCGCGAGGCGATCTTGGTGCAATAGACCGGGTGCGGGAGGACACCGAGATAGCGCTGCAGCATGGCGATGTCGAAGCGGCCGAAATGGAAGATCTTCAGGACCGCGGGATCGGCAAGCAGCGCTTTGAGCCGCGGCGCGTCATAGCCGCCCTTGGCGAACTGCACGAGATGGCAGACGCCGTCGCCGGCCGAAAGCTGCGCCAGGCAGAGCCGGTCGCGATGCGGGTCGAGCCCCATCGTCTCGGTGTCGATGGCGACGCTGGCGCCGAACTGCACGCCCTCCGGCAGGTCGCCGTGATGGAGGTGGATGCTCACCGGGGCCGTCACCTGCGCAGCGTCAAATCGGGGAGTGGTGCCCAGGAGAAGACTCGAACTTCCACGACCTTTCGGCCACTAGAACCTGAATCTAGCGCGTCTACCAATTCCGCCACCTGGGCAGGTTGCCCTGTGGATAGGGAAGGGCCGCCGGGATGTCAATGGGAAGGGTGAGTCGTCAGTTGTCAGTCGTCAGTCGTCAGTTCAAGAAACCACTGAAAACTGACAACTGAAAACTGACAACTCATGACAACTGACAACTTAGCATCCATGCGTTATAGAGCGGCGCTTCAGAGGGAGAGCTCCCATGCGGCTGCGGCGCGTCACGGTTCTCGGCGCTTCGGGCTTCATCGGCCGGTATGTCGTCAAGCGGCTGGCAAAGCGCGGCGCGGTGGTGGCGGCGGTCAGCCGCCACGCGACGCGCGCCGGCTTCCTGCGGCCGATGGGCGATGTCGGGCAGGTCGTCCAGCTCGATGCCGGCATCACCGACGAGACCCGGCTCGCCGCTGCCGTCGCCGGCTCGGATGCCGTGGTCTCGGCCGTCGGCATTCTCTATGAGCGGGGGCGGCAGCGCTTCGATACCGTCCATCACCGGGGACCGGCGCTGCTGGCGCGGCTCGCGGCCGCGGCGGGTGCCAAGCGCTTCGTGCATATCTCGGCGATCGGCGCCGATCCCGCTTCGCCCGCGGCCTATGCCCGGTCGAAAGCGGCCGGCGAGGCGGCGGTGCGTGACGCTTTCCCGGCGGCGACCATCCTGCGTCCCTCGATCGTGTTCGGGCCGGAGGATGATTTCTTCAACCGCTTCGCCGCCCTGGCGCGCTACTCGCCGGTGCTGCCGCTCATCGGCGGCGGCCGGACGCGGTTCCAACCGGTCTATGTCGGCGATGTCGCCGACGCCGTGGTGGCGGCGCTGGAGCAGCCGGCGGCGCCGGGTCAGACCTACGAGCTGGGCGGTCCCGAAGTGCTGAGCTTCAAGGAGCTGATGGAGCTCACCCTGCGCGAGACCCAGCGGCGCTGCAGGCTCGTCAACCTGCCCTTCAGCCTCGCCACGCTCGAAGCGACCTTTCTGGAATGGCTGCCGCGCCCGCCGCTGACGCGCGATCAGGTGCGGATGCTGCGGCGCGACAATATCGTCGCCCCCGAGGCGCCCGGCCTTGCCGCGCTCGGCATCACGCCGACCGCGCTCGAGCTGGAGTTGCCGCTCTATCTCGAGCGCTTCCGCCGCGGCGGCCGCTGGCGCGACGCCGAGCGCGCGGCGGCTTACGGCCCGCCGAGTCGCTGACACCCGATCGCTTGGCGCGGCGCAGGAGGTGGCGCGGATGAGCCGACAACACACCGGCCGCGCCACGCTCAAGCCCTGGCGCGTGCTCAGCCGCAAGCGGCTCTTCGCCTTCCCGCCTCGTCTCGATGTCGCTCTCGAGCGTGTCGCTCTGCCGGACGGGCGCGTCGTCGAGGACTATCTCCAGATCGAGATGGCGACCTACGCCATGATCTATGCCGAGACCGCCGATCGCCGCGTGCTCTGCCTGCGGCAATATAAGCACGGGCCGCGGCGGGTCAGTCTGACCTTGCCGGCCGGCCATGTCGAGCCGGGCGAGGATGCTCAGGTCGCCGCCGAGCGCGAGCTGCTCGAAGAAACCGGTTATGAAGCGGCGACGTGGTGCAAGCTCGGCAGCTTCAGCAATGCCGGCAATCAGGGCTGCGGCGAATGCCACGTCTTCGCCGCTTACGGCGCGCGCCCGGTGCGCGAGCCGCAGCCGGGCGATCTCGAAGAGATGCAGCTCGAGCTGCTGACTCGGGCGGCGCTGCGTACCGCTCTGGAGAAGGGCGAGATTGCCATCATCGGCAGCGCGCTGGCCGCCGCGCTTGGCCTCGCCGACGCCGCGCGCCGGCGGTCCCGCCCGCCGCAGAAGCGGTAGCGGACGGCACCTCAGAACGACGAGTCCGGCTGGCGCAGGAACACTTCCTCCGCGGCGGTGCTGGCGCGGCCGAGGATGGCGTTGCGGTGGGGGAAGCGGCCGAAGCGCGCGATGATCGCGTAGTGCCGCCGGGCGTAATCGAGCTGCTCCGGCTTATCTTCATCCTCGGGCAGGCCGGCATAGAGTTGGAGGCTCATGGCCTGATCGGCCAGGTCCTCGCTGTGCTCGAAGGGGAGATAGAGGAACCAGCGCCAGACCGGGGGCAGGCGGGCATCGAAGCCGGCGGCGAGCGCCTGGCGCGCGACCCGCCGTGCCAGGGGATCGGAGGCGTAGGCGAGCGGCGAGTCGCGAAACAGGTTCCGCGGCAGCTGGTCCAGCAAGAGGATGAGAGCAAGGCAGCTCTCCGGCGCTGCCTGCCAATGGGCCAGGCTGCCGGCGGCGGCGCGCGCGTGATCCGCCTTGAAGCGCTGGCGGCAGGTCGCATCGAAGGCGGGATCGGGTGCGAACCAGACATCGCGCGGCCGTTCCCGCTCGGCCGAGCCCGGCGGGCCGAACCAGAAATCGAGCAGGGCCGCAGCACCGTCGAGGTCGGACATCACATTTCTCTTTATAGGGCATCTGCTCGTGGCGCCGCAGGGTTACTGCGGTAGTCGATAATAGTACCAATTCGATACTAAAATTGCTGATTATTTTTGTAGCAGGCGCTACCAGGCGCTAGACGAGAGAAACTGAGCTCAATAAGGTAAAACAACTTGACCTAATAGCCGCGAATGACCATACTCCAGCTTGTCCCCGCAAGAAAATTGCCGGTACGCCCGCGGGCGTCGCCTTTTCGTCGAGGAGCCCACAGTGACGCGGCTGCTGCAATTCACCTCCGTGGCCAAAGCCATGCCGGCAAAACGCCCGGCCGCCGAGCGGCGCGGCGATTTCCGCGAGATCTATGGCGAGTTCAGCGCCGCCACGGCGCAAGAGCAAGCGAGCCGCTGCTCGCAATGCGGGATCCCCTATTGCCAGGTGCATTGCCCGCTCGGGAACAACATCCCGGACTGGCTGATGCTCGCCGCCGAGGGACGGCTGCAGGAGGCCTATGAGCTGGCCGCCAGCACCAATTCCATGCCCGAGGTCTGCGGCCGCATCTGCCCGCAGGACCGGCTCTGCGAGGGCAATTGCGTCATCGAGCAGGGCTTCGCCTCGGTCAGTATCGGCGCGGTCGAGAAATACATCACCGAAACCGCTTTTGCCGAAGGCTGGGTCGAGCCTCCCAAGCCCGCCCGCGAGCTCGGCCAGACAGTGGCGATCATCGGCGCCGGGCCCGCCGGGCTGGCCGCGGCCGAGCAGCTCCGCCGGCGCGGTTATGACGTCCATGTCTACGACCGCTACGACCGGGTCGGCGGGCTCCTCGTCTATGGCATCCCCAATTTCAAGCTCGAGAAGCAGGTGGTGGCGCGGCGCCATAGGCTGCTGGAGGCGGCGGGCGTGCGCTTCCACCTGAACGTCGCCGTGGGCGAGCAGATCAGCCTCTCCGAGCTGCGCGAGCGCCATGACGCCGTGCTCATCGCCACCGGCGTCTATCGGGCGCGCGAGCTGCAATGCCCCGGCATCGGTCTCGGCAATGTCGTGCCGGCGCTCGCCTATCTCACCGCCTCCAACCGCAAGGGGCTCGGCGATGCCGTGCCCGAATTCGACAGCGGCGCG
>Ga0335079_10003890_pt1 | contig 17194 bp, 13 predicted proteins | sample Lox_Sample_33_FD_206719 | JGI IMG/M metagenome (GOLD analysis project Ga0335079, IMG submission 206719) | Soil microbial communities from Loxahatchee National Wildlife Refuge, Florida, United States - Lox_Sample_3.3 | ecosystem: Environmental > Terrestrial > Soil > Wetlands | place: USA... | reverse complement strand
ACCGTTGGACCGGCGTTAGCGGAATCCGTTTCCAACATCGGAATATACCATATGAATATTCCATCTGGAGCCGACAGGACCTCGAAGCGGATCAGTTTTCCAAACGTCTGCTCCAGCGACTCCACGCGGCCCGATGCTCCGCCGTCCCACGTCAACCAATAGAGGGTCCCGCTTTTCAGCCAGAGGTAATAGACCTTGTCTTTGAAGATGACCAAGCGCGAGAAACACCGTTCCGAACAGAGCAGGTTCCGATCGTTCGGATCGATCCCGACCGGCACAGGCCTTTCCCAGACGTCATGGGCATAGGACGTCATGGAAAAATCCGTCCCGATGCGGCTGAGGAGCAAAAGCCGTTCCGGTCCCGCGGTGACGATGGGGTCATCGCCGACCCACGGGGCGTCGAACCGCTGCCACTCTTTCCCGTCGAAGACCCGGTACATTCCCGGACTGAAGAACCAGAGTTTGTCGGAGAAAGCCACGAGGGATTGAAACGGTTTGACCTCCGATTCGCCTTGCATCCGATCGTCTTCCACCGTCTTCATCCACCAGCTCTCCTGGGACGGGGCGGCGGACGGGTCGCGCCGCGTCAGAAAAAGGTAGCTCCGATTTCCAAGCCCGGCGGCTTGAAGGTTGAAACCGGCGGCCGGAAATTGCGGCACGGGTATGCGATGAAACAAATGCAGGAAGGCCCCGATCATCAACAGGCCGGCGATCACGGCCGATCCGATCGGGATCGCAAATCGGCGCGTCCAGAAACGAACCCGATCCTGATGATCCGTCGTCATGATGCAATCCCGTCCGAACGAGTTTTCATTATAAGAAGTTCCAAAGCGGTTTGCAATAAAAACCGCCACCGCGGGCCGTCGATGGAACCGACGCTGCGGCGGCTTGGAACATCGAATCCCAACCAATCACCGATAAAAAATCCAGAGGACGGAATAAACCCATATCACCTCAACCGCATGCGCCGCAATTGTGGAAAACAAGTTTCGGGTCCCCAGCAACAGCCCGCCCCAGATCAAACCATCCGTGAGCGCCAGCCAGTGATAACCCCGAAAGACCGTTATCATGAACGGATCCAGAGAAAAAACAAAAGCCGAAAGGATCACGGCGAGGGTCGATCCGTACGGTCTGTCGCCCAACAGCGCCGTGATTCTCCCCAGAATGAACCCCCGGAAGTCCGCCTCGACGAACACCGCGATCACGACGATGCCCCACGGAACCATCAACGCGAACGGCATTCGCGCATGCGGCGTGTCGCGAAGGAAACCAAAACTGTATCCCAACCAGGGCGTCAGCTTAACAATGACCCACAAATTGATGAGTCCGGTGAAGCAGCCGACGAGCGTTCCGAGCCAAAGGCTTCTTTTAAGATGGCGAGTGCCGATAAACAGGCGATCGAGCGGGCGGTCATTGACGCCCGCCCAAATCCCCAGACAGACATAGGCGACGGATTGAGGAACCAGACTCGACCATAACGATGCCGGGAGCGACGGGGACCAAAGGGAGTAGGTGAATGTAAGGACGACCGGGACGATCGCAAGTCCGCTCCACCGCTCCATCCGAGATCGGCTCGCCGTTTCATCGGAGGATGAACCGAATCCTAGAGCCACCGTAGAACCGGCTTCAGGTTCTGAGAGACCGTCGGCGATGTCTACTCCCCGCCGGCCACATCGGTCTTGCAGTCGGCGCAGATGGTCATGATGTCCGTTCCGGAGTAGACCGGGAAGAATTTCTCGGCCTCCTGCCCGCAAATATCGCAGGTCCGCGGCGGAAGCACGGATGGACTGTACCGTTGAGAGGGATCCTGTTTCATATATACAGAACGGTCGCGGCGCCCTCCACCATGGTCAACACCTGAGGCAGCCCCCAAACATCGTCAATAAGGCCGTCCTTCGGCGCCTTGTCGTTGATATCCATATATTCCAGCCCGGCACTGCAGACGATTACCTTGGCCCCCATCCCCCGCGCCTCCCGGAGCATCTCGCTGATGGGTGGAACTTTTTTCTCCTTCATGAGCTGGGTGATCTTATGGCTCCAGGGCTGGTACTCGACCGGAAAATCGGCATGGTCCAATTGGCCCGAGTAAAATTTTTTCAAGGCCCAGAAAAACAGAATGATATAGACCTCGCTCCCCATGGCGGCCGCGGTTAAGGCGATCGTGGCCGTTTGATGAAGTTTATCGTAGGTGCCGCTGTGGGCGAAGATGACGAATTTCCCCTTGTTTTTTTTCATGCCGGGAGGATAACAAACACCCACGGGGAAGTCAATCCGCCGTGGGTGCATCAAAGACGCGGAAGACGTTAGATGAATAGAGTGATATCGGCCTCGCCCGCATATTCCAAAAAGGTCGCGGCGCCCACAGGATCCGGCAGACCGTCGATCAGGTCTTCTTTCTTTAAATTAAACATGTCCATTGCCATCTGGCAGGGCCACAGCTTGACTCCCGTTTCGAGCGCGATCTGCATGAGATCGGGAATCGTGGCGATCTTCTTCTTTTTGATCTCCCGCTTCATCATAAGCGTTGCCAAGGCCGTCATCCCGGGCAGAACGCTCACGATATTGGGCATCGCGACCGGCATAGCCGGATTTCCCAAGGGGACGACTTTCAACGAATCCTGATTCCCTTTTTTAAGGATGTTCAGACCAAAAAATGAAAAATAAACGCCGACCTCCATATCCAGTGCCGCCGCCGTCGTGGCCAGGATCAGCGCGGCGTAGGCCGTTTCGATCGTTCCCTTTGAAACCACCGCGATCGCCAGCCGCTTCCGTCGACTTTCCTTCTCCTTTTTAAGTTTTTCCTCCACCAGCGTCCCGACCCGTTGATCAACGATCTCCCTGACCTTCGCTTCGATCAGGTCATTCAAACTCTTATCCAGTGTGGTTGCCATAATGGAACCCCTTCTTTATTGTGCGGTCCGTGCGGTTATAATCTGTAAAGTCCTCAGATGCCCTTACTCATCGGGCCTGTCATGGCAAAGCTGCGAACCCGCCCCTTACTTTGTTTTTCGGATAAAAAATTGAAACAAGCCGTTTTCCCGCCGGTGCTCCAGCAACTCATGTCCGGTCCGTTTCGACCAGGCCGCCATGTCGGCCACCGAACCCGGGTCGGTCGAAATCATTTCCAGAACCTGTCCGATCATCATCTTGTCGATGGCCTGTTTCGTCCGGATCACAGGAAGGGGGCAGAGAAGTCCTTTACAATCCAAGGTTTGATCCACTTTAATCGTATCGGACATCTTGATCGCTCCTCTCCGTTTTTTTATAAAGTTATCTATAGAGGCCGTCGGTTTATATGCAATTTATCATAGTCCGCCCTCCGACGTTAAGTCAAGACTTGATTTGGCCACGACCGGGACAGCTTCACCATTGAAATTTCGCATGGAATGGATTATGATAAACCGATGATCATGGACGAACTGGAAAGCTTGAGGGGGCAGCAGGTCGAAGTAATTTACAACGCCATGACTTACCGTGGCGAATTGGTCGGTGCTTCGGAAGACGAAATCTATCTCAAGATGGCCTTGGACTGGGTCACACTCCCGATGGATGGCATCCAACAGATCCGCAAAGCCGTAAACTCCTAAAGAAGAGCCCCTTCATGGAAAGACCGCTTGTGCATCGCATTCCCATGGAAGAACCCGTTTCACCCCCGATGCCGGATACCGGAATGTTTCGGCCGACGGACAATGCACAGGTCCGCAAACGGTTTCCCTGGGTCAACACGCTGCTTTTCATCGCGACGGTCTTCACGACGCTCTTGGCCGGCGCGATTCAACAGGGCGCGCAGGTTTTCCAACATCCGGTCGAATTGGTCCAAGGGATCCCGTTTTCCTTCACTCTGATGGCCATCCTCCTGACCCATGAAATGGGCCATTATCTCACCTCTCGCTATCACGGGGTGGGTGCCACATTACCTTTCTTCATCCCGGCCCCGTCAATTATCGGGACTTTCGGCGCCTTCATTCGAATGACCTCGCCTATCCCGACCAGGCGGGCGCTGATCGATATCGGCGCCTCCGGACCGATCGCCGGATTCATTGTGGCGATCGTTGCCGTGGGAATCGGACTGCACTATTCTCAAGTGGTCGAGGTTTCAACGCTCGAAGGGATGAAACTCGGCACACCGCTGATTTTTTCCATGATGTCCCGTCTGACCATCGGTCCTCTTCCGGTTAATTATGACGTGCTGCTGCACCCGATTGCGTTCGCCGGCTGGATCGGAATGTTCGTCACGGCCCTCAATCTGATCCCGATCGGCCAACTGGACGGCGGGCATGTGGTGTATGCCATTCTCGGCCGGCATCATCGGACGATTTCACTAATCATGATTCCCACGCTGATCCTGTTGGGCATTTACGGCTGGCCGGGCTGGCTTCTCTGGGCCATCCTCCCCCTCATCTTCGGAATCAATCACCCGCCGGTGTTGGATACCGACCGTCCTCTAAGCCGGAGCCGGCAGATCGTCGGGTGGATCTCGCTTGCGATCTTCGTCGTAACCTTCACACCAACCCCATTTATGGGATAGCCGATTGGAGGAATGACCATCCCCGTCAACGGTTTTCAATTTGATCTGCAAACCCTTGACAGGCGGCCGAAATTTGCTATTCTTTGGGGAGCAATCTTTCTTGAATCAGTAAAGGGTCGGATCGCATGCATCAAAAAACAGAAAAGATCCTAATTGTAGACGACGAACCCAACATCCGGACGATCCTGTCCCGCCATCTCTCCAAGATCGGATACTCCTGCACCGTCGCAGAAAATTCGCAGTCCGCCATAGGCGTGTTGGAGACCGACCCCCACGCCCTGGTCATCACGGATATCCGAATGCCCGGACGGGACGGTGTTTGGCTTCTGGAGGCCTTGAAGGCCAAGTGGCCGGACACGGCCGTCCTGATGATCACGGCGCTGGATGACTCCCAGATCGCGATCAATTGCCTCAAGCTTGGAGCATACGACTACCTCATCAAACCCCTTCATCTGGAAGAGGTAACGCTGGCGACCCAAAGCGCTTTGGAAAAAAGACGGTTGGTCATCGAAAACAAGCACTACCAGGAGGAACTTGAAGCCAGAGTCGTTGAGCGAACGTCCAGGCTTCAGGAGACGCTCGCGGAGCTTGAGCTCAATTATGACCATACCCTGGAGGCGTTGGTCGCCGCGTTGGATGCGCGTGAACACGAAACCGGCAATCACTCCAAAAGAGTCGCGCAATACACCCTTTTGTTATCGGAGCCCTTCGACATTTCGAAGTCGGACCGTCTGGACATCTATCGGGGGGCCTTTCTGCACGACATCGGCAAGATCGGGGTTTCCGATAATATTCTCCTGAAACCCGGTAAGCTCACCGCCGAAGAATGGACCGAAATGCAGCGCCACCCTTCGATCGGATACAACATTCTCAAACAGATCGGCTTTTTAGAAGGGGCCACCCGAACGGTCGTCAGTCATCACGAACGCTTTGACGGAAAGGGGTATCCAAAAGGACTTCGCGGTGATGAGATCCCCCTGGGAGCACGCATTTTCTCTGTTGCGGACGCCTTTGATACCATGACCACCGATCGGCCTTATCGAAAAGCGCTGACGTACCCGGCATCCCGGGACGAGATCCTCCACTGTTCGGGATCGCAATTCGATCCCAAAGTGGTGGAAGTCTTTCTAAAGATCTCCCAGCGCGATTGGCTGGACTGCCAGCGAGCGGGTCGGGATCCTCACTCAAAGAAATAACGTCTTTGGGCGAAGGCACCGGTCTTAGATCCCCGCTGGAGGTTGATTTCCCGCCTCGATCGTCGCTTTCCGAACATCCACGCGCAGCAGCAAAACCATACCCAATATAAAAAAAACCACCAGGGAAAGAATGGCGATGCGATAGCTGCCGGTCAACTGGAGCGAGAGGCCAAAAAGAAGCGGGCCCAGCCAACTTGTTCCACGCTCGCTCACCTCATAAAGGCTGAAATATTCCGCCTCTTGGCCCTTTGGGATCATGAGCGAATAGACTGAACGGCTCAAAGCCTGACTTCCTCCCAACACCACGCCGATGACGGCGGCCAGAGCGTAAAAATGGAGGGCGGTTCGTAGAAATCCGTAGGCGTAGATCAGACTCCCCGTCCAGATAACAAGGCTGGCCACAATGGCCCGTTTGCTGCCGATGCTTTTGGCGATGTAATTGAAGAGGATGGCCCCGGCAAAGGCGACGAACTGCACCATTAAAATAACGGTCGTCAACGTTGAGATCGGTAGTTTCAATTCTTCCTGTCCGAATTCCGAAGATAGCGTGATCACCGTTTGGATCCCGTCGTTGTAAAGCAGATAGGCTGCCAGAAAGAGAAGCGTCTGGGGATAGGCACGCACTTTGCCGAGCGTACGACGAAGTTGCTTGAAACCGACCATCAGATAGCTTTCCTTCGGCGGCAGTCGCTTGATCGCCTGGCGACTTTTCAGTGCCACCAAAGGGATGATCGTAAAAATACCCCACCACACGCCGGCCGAGGCCAGACTGATTCGCACGGCTTGTCCGGTCGTCAATCCGAATGAACCGGCTTGCGAAAAAAGAACCAGGTTCATCATCAGCAGCAGACCGCCGCCCAGATAGCCGATCGCCCAACCCATGGAGGAAACGGCGTCCCGCTCATCGGGGCCGGCGATCTCCGGCAGAAATGCGTTGTAAATGATGACCGATGCGCCGAAGCTGACATTGGCGAAGATGAAGAGTGCCCCGCCCAATAAATAACGGGAGCCGTAAAGAAAATACATCCCCGTCGTAGCCAACGAACCGAGATAGGCAAAGACCGCCAGCATCTGCTTTTTGCGATGCGAGTAATCCGCAATCGCTCCCACGATCGGCAACAAGATAACCTGAAGCAACACGGATAAAGAAACCACATAGGGAAAGAACGAACCGGCATTCAACCGGATACCGAAAAGGTCAAGGAACCCGTCGGGACCGGCCGCCGACTTCGTCAGCGTGGTAAGATACGGACCCAAAAAAACCGTCACAACCGTCGTGGAGAAGGCCGAGTTGGCCCAATCGTAAAAGTACCATCCTCTCCGCTCGAAATGGTTGCTCTTCAATGGGGAAATCTCTGAACAGGAACTGCGGTCCTGAAATGGACCGCGTTTGGATGAGTACGCTTATCAGTCGGGACGCTTTGACAATCCCAGAACTTCGACCATCTCCCGATGAATCTTTCCGTTGGTGGCCAGGATCTCCTTCTTATAGATCCGATACGGACGGTTCCCAAAATCGGTCACGGTCGCCCCGGCCTCGGTGGCGATCAGAAAACCCGCGGCGGTATCCCACGGGGACAGCTTCATCTCCCAAAATCCGTCAAAGCGACCACACGCCACATAACAGAGATCCAACGCGGCCGAACCAGTCCGCCGCACGCCCTGAGCCCGGAGGCTGAATTGCGCGAAATGATCGAGATTGTTCATCAGATCCTCCCGCACATCGTAGGCGAAGCCGGTAACCAGCAGACTGGCGTTGAGTTTCTCGGTCTTGGAAACGCGGATCCGACGGCCGTTCAGGGCGGCCCCGTTCCCCTTTTCGGCCAGAAACATCTCTTCACGCAAGGGATCGTATACGACCCCCAAGACGATGTCCCCCCGGGTTTCTAATCCGATCGAGACACAGAACGTGGGATAGCCGTGGGCGAAGTTCGTGGTCCCGTCGAGCGGGTCGATGATCCATTTGTGATCGGACGCAATCGATGCGGCCGTGGCATACTCGCCGCCTTCTTCGGCCAGAAACCGGTGATCCGGAAATCGCTTACGAATGGTTTGGATGATGGTGGCCTCCGCCGCCCGGTCCGCCTCGGTCACCAGATTCACTTCCCCCTTGTAATCAATCCGGATCTCGGTCGCGAAGGATTGCCGCAGAATTTCCCCTCCCGCTTTCACGGCTTTGACGAGGGTATCGCGAAAAAGAGGTGGAACGGATTGGGCAGGCATAATGAACGACTATACCACATCCCGCGGGTCCATGGAAATGGCCTTCGTCGTATTCTCGGAGCGGGTTTTATAAGATCGTTTCTTGAGAAAAGTCGGAGGCGACCGATATTTTCCATCGGGTGGATCAGTTCAATGCGCGTGGGGGTCGGGCGCGGATCGGACCATGATCTTCCCCACAATACCAGAACGAGTGTTGGTTCCGAGTTTCTCCATAATGTGTCTGATATGGTCTTTGACCGTATAGATGCCGATGCCAAGATCGGCCGCGATTTCCTTGTTGGTATAGCCTTGACTGATCAGTTTGGCGATCGCCCCCTCCCGTGCGGTGAATACAGAAAACCGCTTATTGAAGACGGGCGAAACCTCCGTTTCTTCTGACATCGCCTCGATCAGAATCATCACCAAGCCTTCATCCCGGCCGCTTCCATCCAAAAGAATCCCTTTGCAAGAAAAGGTCGTTCCCCTGAAGCGAAAGATCTCGGAGGGAGGACTGGAACTTCCGTTTTGTTTGGGGAGGAAGGTTTCATTCAGGACCCGGGATCTTAGCTGACGAAGTTTTCGGAAAAATCTCTCATCGGATGTTCGCGCGAGATGTTCTCTCCCGCTTCGGATAATTGAAAGAATGGTCTTGGCCTCTTGATTCATCAGGCCGATCTCATCGTCTTTTCCCAAGATGATCACGCCGGGTTCCGAGTGTTGAGTGATCAACCTCAAGATCTCCGGTTTTTCCAGATCGTCCTCGGTCGAACGGGTCCGGCTCAAGATAGTAGCGCACGAAAGGGAGGCGTGCTGCAGAAACACGCTGTCTCGACCGGAGAAATCATACCGATGCTTGGATCTCCAGAGGACGATAAGACCGACAAATTGTTTTTTTTGGTCGACACAAGCGCCCACGAGAAAAAATTTAAGCCCTAGTGGATGAAGCACATCCTGATAAAATGGGTTTTTTAACCAGACCGCGGTTTCAACAATATCGGACCCTCTTTTTGCGATATAGCCATCCTTTTGAATTTGATGGATGGTGGGTATGGGGGTTTCGGTATAAAAGGTATCCAGGTATTTTGAAAAAGCTTCCTGACTGAATTGGTGAAGGTAAATATCCGAGATGTTAAGCGATGAGGGATCAAACTTAAAAATCCAAGCCGCGTCAAATTGAATGGAGCGCTGCAAAATATCAAGAAGTTTTTTCCCTTCCGAGGCGACACTGGCTTGTTTTTCTTCATTTAAGGCCAGGTCTTGAAAATTGTTCAACGTCAACAGATGATGTTTACCGAGCACCATGAAACCGCCTTTAGAACTTTGCGATCAGAATTTACCTTGATTTACCGGTTTGAGGATATCAAATCTTAAATCTTTACAATAAGGATGTCAAATAAAAACCGAGAGTACCCCCCCCAGAAAAGGGGGTTGACTGCAAATTCATTTGATAGTAGGATTCCTCCCCGACTAATTTGTCGATCTCGGGCAGAATACCAAATTGGCACCTGTTGCGCTCCTTAAAGGCCGCTGAAGAAGTGGGTGTATTGTGAACGGCTAACCCCACTCACTGAAGTAGTTTATGTTCCGTCAGACCGACTTGCACCAAGTTCGGTCTCACGCGTGAGACATTGCCATGCCTGACAGATCGCGGGAACTTCCCAGATCAAGCGCAAGGTTTTCCTCAAACCTTCGAGTGGAATTCCATCGTGCAATCGGTCCCTCGAGCGAAAATCCGGAACAAATGGGCTTTGACGGTGTCCTTCAGAATATAAGCAGCGGTGGCGCCTGTATTATGACAACGCGCCCCATAAAAGCTGCGGAGGTCTTAAAGATTTCGTTTCCAGTCCAGAAGTTTTTTGCGCCGCGTACTTTGGCCGAGGTCAGGTGGGCTCATCGCCTCCCCGAAGGCAAATTTGTTGCCGGTCTGAGGTTCTTGCTTTAGGAAGATCTAGGATTGGAGGATGTTTCCATTTTCCGTTTAATTGGAGCCGCCTACTTTTCCAAGACTTTCTTCGTCCATGATGCCGATGGAATGTCGAAGGGTTGCCCGGGCGAGTTGAGCTGCAAATCGAGCCCTTAAATCGGTAAGCTCAGCCTGCGAAAGCAACGCCTCTGCTTCGATGAGGTTTGTTGAGGTCTTGACACCTGCTTGGAATCCCAATGCAACAACCCGCAAGGCCTCAGTGGCGTGTTCCACAGTGCGTGCTGCGACCTGAATTTGCTTCTCGGACTCTTCAAGCTTCACCCAGGCCTGATGAACATCCAGCTGGACCTGGTCCGAAAGTTGATTGACCTGATATTCAGCCTGCCGTTCCTGAGCCTCCGCCTCCGCCACCCGTTGCTTGGTGCTCCCCCATTCCCAAAAAGTCCAATCCGCTGTTAAAAAAAGTTGCCAGCGGTCTCGATCTATCGTACTAGGGGATATATCTTGTCGGTACCACTTTGCGCCGGCATTAACCTGGGGATAGTACGAAGATTCCACAATCCGCGTAGAGTAGACGGCGGCATTGTAAACCGCAACGTCTTTCTGCAAATCCGGACGGTAGGATTGAGCCGCCGACAAGGCCGTCGCAAGATCCAGTGCAACGGGCGTAAGATCGGATACGGGTTCGATTGAAACAGGGGCATCGACCGAGCGGACAAGTAGAAGATTGAACTGTCCCTCGCTAATTTGCAAGCCGCTCGTTGCCGACAATAGTTTTTCCTCGGCCTTTCCTTCCTCTGTTTGAACCTTCAGCACCTCATCCAGTGTAGTCCGACCCGCTTTGTATTGTTTTTCGATATCCGAATGCAGCTTTTTATAAAATTCGAGGTCTTTTTCCGCCACGGTTTTCTCGCCTTGGGCTTGCAAGACATCGAGGTAAGCCTGCTCAACCGCATAGAGGAGGTCGTTCACCACCTGTTTTTCATTCCAGCCGGCCTGTTCTTCCCATGCCTGGGACTGCTGAAATCCAAAATAGAGGCGGCCACCCACAAAGACGGGCTGCTGCAAGGATGGGCCGAATTGATAGACGTCCCGATTTGAAAATTGGATCAACGTGTCGATCAGAGGAAATGTGGTAAAGTTGTTGGGAATGGCTCCTTTCGGTAGAAGGAAGTCGGTCTCGTCGTTATACCGCGTCACGTTGCCGTTGAAGGAAAGCTTGGGGAAGAAATTGGCAAACCGGGATTTGCGTTCCGACTCCGCTGCCATAGCCTGCTCATGAGCAATTTTAACCCCCCAATACTTCTGGAGTGCTTCCTCACGTGCCTGGTTCAGAGTCAATGCGAAGGCGGAAGAACCTCCAAAGGGAAATCCGACAAAGAGGGTCAGACAAAAAATGAAAACAAGAAACCTAAACATTACGTATTCTCATTCCCCTTTCGGAAGTTTAGGGGTGAAGCACCGTTTGCATACTCTCCAACCTGTGGCCCGATTATCTCTGGGATGAACACCCGCCATCGAATTCCATGGGAGTCCGGATGTACTCGATCGAGGTAGAGTTCCAGATTACGAATACCGATGAGAGTCGCGTCCTGTTAGGCGCGGATGGTAGCATCTTCTTTTTAGGTTTTCAAGAGAAATTCATGCAATTTTCGACGGGCTATCAACAAAAACAAGAATCCTCTTGTGCTGAGACAACCCCAAATCCGTTCTTTCCCCTCTTTTGAGGGGGTTGATTATACCCAGTACTCCCTATATAGTATTATTCTCAAAAAAACAGTTACATTCTCAAAAATTCAAGGAAAAATTATGCGGACTCTCAAATTGTTTCAGCGTAATTCGTCTTCTAACGTGTAGCCCCTCTATCATGGACTCCTTCCGTCTCATAGCCTTGACCCCCGCCCGAACAAACAATCCGTCCATTGCCATTGCGGCCTGTCGAGCCGGCGAATGGGGAATACTTGATCTGGAATTCAGCGGGGACCCCGAAACGGCCCGCGCCGCGATCGAACGGCTCGTGCAATATTCAAAAAACGAGTGCGGCATCAAACTTGATTCGTCTGCGGGTTTATTTTTTCACGCGGTAACGGAAGGCCTTCCCGAACCCGTCCAAATCGTACTGCTCACCGCTTCAAACCCCGAAGCGCTTCCAATGCAAGTCAGCGCCCTGCGCAAAAAAAAACGGACCGTTCTCCTCGAAGTCACATCCTTTGATGAAGCCTGTCTCGGTGAAGAAATTGGGGTGGATGGCCTGATCGCGAAAGGCCATGAAGCAGGCGGATGGGTCGGAGAGGAAACCACATTCGTACTCTTCCAACATATTCGTCAACGCGTCAAACTCCCCGTGTGGGCTCAGGGAGGAATCGGCCTTCATAGCGCAGCGGCATGCCATATCGGCGGTGCGGCAGGTCTCGTCTTGAACGACCAACTTCTCCTCGCGCGGGAATCCCCTCTGATCGATTCGATGAAGTCCGCCATTTCCCGCATGGACGGAAGCGAGACAACGTGTTTAGGGAGTGAGATCGGTTTGCCGTTCCGGGTATTTCAAAGTCCAATCACGCCGGGTGTCGAGGAACTCCGTCGTATCGCGGCCTCACTCAGCCATGACCCGCGACCGAAGCGGGAAATTCAGGACGCCTGGCGACAGGCGGTTCAAAACAGGGTCGGTTGGAATCCTTCGGCGGGCACGCTTTGTGTGTTAGGACAAGAGGCCGTGTTTGCATCTCGCTTGGCTGAGCGATTTGGAACCGTTGGCGGTATCCTGCAGGGGATGAAGAAATCGATCGAAGACCATCTCAGCGCCGCACGGAGACTAAAGCCGTTGGACGAGTATACTCCTCTGGCTCGGTCGCACGGTACGCGTTACCCGATCGTTCAGGGTCCAATGACCCGGGTCAGCGATCGGGCCGAATTCGCGCTACGGGTTGCCGAAGGCGGCGGCCTCCCCTTTCTGGCCCTGGCGCTGATGCGCGCCCCTGAGGTCGAGACGCTGCTCAAGGAAACCGGCCGGCTGCTTGAGGACCGTCCGTGGGGAGTCGGCATTTTGGGGTTTGTCCCGTTCGACCTGCGCCAAGAACAGCTTGCGGTGGTCAAAGCGTACAAACCGCACTTTGCCCTAATCGCCGGCGGTCGACCGGACCAGGCCCGAAGCTTGGAAGCCGAAGGGATTCCCACCTATCTCCATGTCCCATCCCCCGGCTTGTTAAAAATGTTTGTGGAAGAAGGCACCCGGCGTTTTGTCTTCGAAGGCCGGGAGTGCGGGGGCCATGTCGGCCCCCGGTCAAGCTTTGTCCTGTGGGAGAGCATGATCGAAATACTCTTGGAGCACCTCCCGTCCGGCCACGAATCCGAACGCTGTCATGTGCTCTTCGCCGGAGGCATTCACGATTCGCTCTCTTCAGCCATGGTGGCCGCGTTGGCCGCCCCCCTGGCCCAGCGGGGCGTCCGAATCGGCGTCCTGATGGGAACGGCCTATCTCTTTACGGAAGAGGCAGTCAATGCCGGCGCGATTCAGAAGGGCTTTCAGGAGGAGGCGATCCGCTGCACGGACACAGTTCTCCTGGAGACCGGACCCGGCCACTCCACCCGGTGCGCCGACACTTCGTTTGCACAGACGTTTCAGGAGGAAAGGCGGCGGTTGGCGGCCGAACGGCGGTCACTTGAAGAGATCCGGGATACTCTGGAAGAGCTCAACCTGGGGCGCCTCCGAATCGCCGCCAAAGGCATCATCCGCAATCCGCAGTTCGGCCAGGACCGGGATCTTCCGCGCTACCTGACGATCGAGGATGCCGAACAACACCGGCAGGGCATGTACATGATCGGACAGGTCGCCGCCCTCCGGAACCGAACCTGCACCATCCCCGAGCTGCACAACGAGGTGGCGGTGCGCGGCATGGAGCGGCTGACTCGATTGACCGAACCGCGCGCAACCGAGGCGACCAACGGAAGGCGGATGCGGCCCAGCGACGTGGCGATCATCGGGATCGGCTGCCTGCTGCCGAAAGCGCCTGATACCCGCACCTTCTGGGACAACGTGCTGGGCAAGGTGAATGCCATCACGGAGATTCCCGAGCACCGTTGGGATGTCGCCCGCTACTTTGACCCCGACAGGAAAGCGCGGGACAAAGTCTATTCCCGATGGGGAGGCTTTCTTGACGAGGTGCCGTTCGACCCCATGCGCTACGGCATGCCGCCCAACTCGCTGAAATCGATCGAACCGCTCCAATTGCTGGTGCTGGAAGTGGTGCGTCAGGCTCTTCACAACGCCGGATACGGCATCCCTTCGGCGGGTTTGCCGGGATCTTCGTTCCCGCATGAGCGCACCTCCGTCATTCTGGGCGTCGGCGGCGGCGTCGCCGAACTCGGACAGCAATACGCGCTGCGTTCCGGTCTCCCGACAGTGTTTGACAACCTCCCGGCCGAGGTCTGGGACCGCCTGCCCGAATGGACCGAAGATTCGTTTGCGGGAATCCTGCTGAACGTGGCGGCCGGCCGGGTGGCCAACCGGTTTGACCTGGGGGGCGCGAACTTTACGGTTGATGCCGCCTGTGCATCATCGCTGGCCGCGATCTACCAGGCGGTACAGGAGCTCGAAAGCGGTGCCAGCGACATGGTCATTGCCGGCGGGGCCGACACGGTCCAGAGCCCGTTTGGCTATTTGTGCTTTAGCAAAACGCAGGCCTTGTCCCCCAAGGGTCGCTGCCGGACCTTCGATGAGGAGGCCGACGGCATCGTGATCAGCGAGGGACTGGCGGTGGTCGTGCTGAAGCGGCTGGAAGACGCGGAGCGGGACGGCGATCGAATTTATGCCGTCATCAAGGCCGTCGGCGCCTCCAGCGATGGACGGGACAAGGGACTCACCGCGCCGCGACCGGAGGGACAGATCCGCGCGCTCGATCGGGCCTATGAGAAAGCCGGCTTCTCTCCGGCCACCATCAGCCTGTTCGAGGCGCATGGAACCGGAACCGTCGCGGGCGATCAGGCCGAGGGGGAGTCGCTCATGCGGGTCCTGGCCGCATCGGGTGCGCACCCGCAGGAGACGGCCATTGGATCATTAAAATCCATGATCGGCCACACGAAATGCACGGCCGGCGTGGCGGGATTGATGAAGATGGCCCTGGCCCTCTACCACAAGGTCCTGCCTCCGACGATCAACGTCGAAAGACCCAATCCCAACGTCTTCTATCCGGAGAGCCCGCTCTATGTGAACTCGGAAACCCGTCCCTGGCCGGCCGCTGTGGCCCACCCGCGTCGGGCCGGCGTCAGTTCGTTCGGCTTCGGGGGAACAAATTTTCACGCCGTCATCGAAGAGTACACGGGGAATTATCTGGAGACCAACAGGCCGGCTGTGGCCGATCGATGGCCCACCGAGCTCTTCTACTGGGCCGGCGGCTCCAGGCAGGAGGTGGAGAACGAGCTTCAGCGGATCGAGCAGGCCCTGACCCAGGGAGCCGCTCCGGAACTTCACGAGTTGGCTGCCGCGGTCTGGCAACAGACCCGCACTCGATTGACATCGGGAAAAGCCTGCCCCATTCGCCTGGCGATAGTGGCGGCCTCGCTGGATGATCTCCAGCGGAAACTTTTAGTGGCCAGGACGTCATGGACGACGGATCCCCAGGGCATCTACATCGGCGACCCGGCCACGGGAAGTCCGGGCAAGGTTGCCTTTCTCTTCCCCGGCCAGGGCTCGCAATATCCCGACATGCTCCGGGATCTCGCCATTCAGTTCAGAGAGGTGCGGGAGTCCTTCGAGGCCGCCGACCGGGTCTTGGCGGGGCGCTTCTCCAAACCTTTAACCGCCTACATCTATCCGCCCCCGCGGTTCAACGACGAGGAGAAAAAACGGGATCAGGCGGCCCTGACCGCCACGAACATCACTCAACCCGCACTGGGCGCGGCCGGCGCCGGCTTGTATCGACTCCTGCAGACACTCGGCCTTCGGCCTGATATGGCGGCGGGCCACAGCTATGGGGAATACGTGGCACTCTATGCGGCCGGAGCCTTGGACGAGGAGACCCTCTTCCATCTCTCCGAGACCCGCGGCCGGATGATCATTGAGGCGGCCGAGGGAAGAGAACTGGGCACAATGGCCGCCGTTGAAGCGGATGCCGAGAGCCTGGGCGGGATCGTGGTCTCCATCGAGGGATTGTCGATCGCCAATCTGAACGGTCCGAACCAAACGATCCTCGCCGGCTCAAAAGAGGCCATCGCACAGGCAATCGAAAAGCTCACAGCCCGAGGCGTGACGGCGCGTCCCATCCCCGTCGCCTGCGCCTTCCATTCCCCGTTTGTCGCTCCGGCCCGCGACCGATTCGCCGACTACCTGCGCGCCCTGACCTGTGCCGCACCCCGATTCGATGTCTACTCGAACACCACCAGCGGCCCGCACCCCACCGACCCTGTCGCCATCATCGACACGCTGGCCGACCATCTCGTCCGGCCGGTGGAGTTCATCCGCGAGATTGAAGCCATGTACGCGGCCGGCGCTCGGGTTTTTATTGAGGTCGGACCACGCGGCGTTTTGACCGGCCTGACCCGGGCCATTCTCGGAGCGCGGCCGCACCTGGCGGTCGCGACCGATCTGCCGATGCGGGACGGGCGGACCCAGCTCCAGCATGCGCTCGCGCAGATCGTCGTCCGGGGTGTCTCAGCCGATTTTGACCGTCTCTTTGAAGGGCGATCGGCCCGCCAACTCAACCTATCCACGCTTGAAACCTCCTGCAAGCCGGTGCCCCTTCCGCCAACTACGTGGATGATCAGCGGGGGTGGGGTACGGAAACTGTCGGAGGCCAAACGCACGCTGAAACCGCCCATCGCATTGAGTGCAGGGGGCTCCCAGCAGCCCGCTTCCCCTCAACTCTCCCCTGCCTTAAACGAGGGAGGGAATGGGATTGGTTCGATCAGCAAACCGTCCCCCACGCTCACGAGGACACAGCACGCAGTCGACTCACATCACGGGTCGGCAGCCTCAGAGACCGACGCCGTCTTGATTCAGTTCCAAGATCTCATGCAGCGTTTTCTTGACACGCAAAAACAGGTGATGCTGACTTACCTCCAGGGATCGCCGGTACAGCCATCACCGACTCAACTACTCCCCGCATCCCCGGCACACAAGGCCGACATTCCCTCACCTCTCCCGGTGATCGCAATACAGCCTCAGGGAAAGACCACGCCACTTTCGTCCCCATTAATCGCTCCCTCCCCGGCTCCGGCTTCTTCCACCGCCCCGGCGGCCGCGGCCGACCCTGCAGTGGTCGATCAGGTCACGCTGACCGAGATGCTGGTGCAACTGGTCGCCGACCGGACCGGCTACCCCCGGGAGCTGCTGGGCCTCGATCTGAACCT
>Ga0335079_10003889_pt1 | contig 17194 bp, 12 predicted proteins | sample Lox_Sample_33_FD_206719 | JGI IMG/M metagenome (GOLD analysis project Ga0335079, IMG submission 206719) | Soil microbial communities from Loxahatchee National Wildlife Refuge, Florida, United States - Lox_Sample_3.3 | ecosystem: Environmental > Terrestrial > Soil > Wetlands | place: USA... | reverse complement strand
TACCGGGCAGCGGTGGCCGGCTACGACGTGAGCCACGACATCGCGGTGCTGCGGCTGCAGGGAGCGTCCGGGCTGAAGACCGTGACCTTCGGTGACTCGTCGAAGGTAAGGGTTGGCGACAAGGTTGTCGCCCTGGGCAACGCGGGCGGCAAAGGCGGCATCCCGGCAGCGGCGACCGGCACTGTCACCGGCCTCGGCCAATCGATTACCGCCGCTGACCAGGCGGCTGGCACCTCCGAGCAGCTGACCGCGCTGATCCGCACCGACGCGGCCGCCCAATCGGGTGACTCCGGCGGCCCGTTGGTCAATACCGCCGGGCAGGTAATCGGCCTTGACACCGCGGCATCGACCGCGTTCCAGATCCAGCCCGGGGCGACCCGGCCTCAGGTCACGCAGGCCTTCGCGATCCCGGCCGACCTGGCGGCATCCGTCGCCCGCCAGATCGAGGCGGGCAGCTCGTCAGCCACCGTCCACATCGGCCCGACCGCCATCCTCGGCGTCCTGCTCGAAACCTTGGGGACCCCATGGGGCGTCAGCACCGAGGTAGTGGTCGCCGGGGCCGAACCGGGATCGCCCGCCGCCGACGCCGGCCTGGCGGCCGGTGACGTGATCGTGTCATTGGGCGGTCACGGCGTGACCTCGGCGTCCGACATCCAGGCATGGATGGTGCAACATCACCCCGGCGACCACGTCGCCATCCACTGGGTAGACCAAGCCGGCCAGGCACACGAAACCACCGCGATCCTCGCCACCGGCCCGGCCGGGTGACGGGCTGGGCGTTGTATGGTCCGGGGAAGATCGGGATACGACGCGGCCAGCCGAGGAGGGCCCGTGCGCGAGTACAGCCTCCCCGCGCTGGTGGTGATCCCCGCGTCCGCCAGCCTCGCGGACGTGGTCTTCCGCCGGGCCGAGGCGGAACCGGGCATGGTCGTGCTGCGCAAGCGGCCGGCCGCGGGTGGCTGGCAGGACGTGACAGCCGGGCAGTTCCACGCCGAGGTATCCGCCCTGGCTAAGGGGCTCATCGGCGCGGGCATAGAGCCGGGTGATCGGGTCGCGCTGATGTCGCGCACCCGCTATGAGTGGACGCTGATCGACTATGCCATCTGGGCGGCGGGTGGCGTCACCGTGCCGGTGTATGAGACCTCGTCGGCCGAGCAGGTCGAGTGGATACTCGCCGACTCGGGCGCGCGCGCCGTGTTCGCTGAGACCAACAGCCACGAGGAGATCATCGGCAACGTCCGGGGCCGGCTCCCCGGCATTGCGCAGCTGTGGATGATCGACGGCCTGGGCGCGCTGGCGTCGGGCGCCGCACGGGTCAGCGAGGAGCAACTGGACCAGCGCCGGGCCGGGCGAAAAGCCGCCGACCTGGCGACCATCATCTACACCTCGGGCACGACCGGCCAGCCGAGGGGCTGCCAGCTCACTCACGGCAACCTGCTTGCCGAGGTGCGTAACGCGGTGGGCGCGCTCCCGGAGATCTTCGAGACCGCCGACGCATCGACCCTGCTCTTCCTCCCGCTCGCGCACTCGTTCGCGCGCATCATCCAGGTCGGCTGCCTGGAGTCCGGGGCCATCCTCGGGCACTGGCCGGACACCGCGACCGTGGCCCAGGCGCTCCCCGAGTTCCGGCCCACCTTCCTGCTCGCCGTGCCGCGGGTGTTCGAGAAGGTCTACAACAGCGCGCAGCAACAAGCGTCGCTGAGTAAGGCGAAGAGCACGATCTTCCACGCCGCGGTGCAGACGGCAATCGCGTGGAGCAGGGCCCGCGGCCCGGCCGCGGACGGCACCGGCGCCGCGGGCGGCATGAGCTCCTCGGCCGGCCCGGCGCTCAGGCTGCGGCACGCGGTGTTCAACCTCCTCGTCTACGCCAGTCTCAGGGCGGCACTCGGCGGCAAGGTGCGGTACGCGGTGTCCGGCGGCGCGCCGCTGGGCGAGCGGCTCGGCCATTTCTTCCGCGGCTCGGGCATTACGATCCTCGAGGGCTACGGGCTGACCGAGACCTCGGCCGCGGCCACCGTGAACAAGCCGAGCCGCAACAAGATCGGCACCGTCGGCCAGCCGCTGCCCGGCGTCGCGGTCAAGATCGCCGACGATGGGGAGATCCTGCTCCGCGGCCCGCACACCTTCCCTGGGTACTGGAATAACGAGGCGGCAACGGCCGAGGCGCTCGACGACGAGGGCTGGCTGCACAGCGGCGACATCGGCGACCTGGACGAGGAGGGCTTCCTGCGGGTCACCGGGCGGAAGAAGGAGCTCATCGTCACCGCAGGCGGCAAGAACGTCGCGCCCGCCGTGCTCGAGGACCGGCTCCGCGCGCATCCGCTGGTCAGCCAGTGCATGGTGGTCGGCGACGCCCGGCCCTACATCGCCTGCCTGCTGACACTGGACCCCGAGGCGCTGGAGTTCTGGAAACAGCGGCACGGCAAGCCCGCCGACGCCGGACCCGACGACCTTGCCGACGACCCCGGCCTGGTCGCGGAGATCCAGACCGCCGTCGACGAGGCGAACAAGGCGGTCTCCCGCGCCGAGTCGATCCGGCGCTTCGGCATCCTCAGCAGGGACTTCACCGAGGCCAGCGGCCAGCTCACGCCGTCGGCGAAGATCCGCAGGAACGTCGTCGCCAAGGACTACGCGGCCGACATCGAGGCGCTCTACAGCCAGACCGGCTCACGGTAGACGGCAAGCTCACATCAACTGCACTGCAGCCAACCACACCCGCCGGCTGATCGAATGGCGACGTTCAGCTTGTTCGTGCCGGGCTCACGGCGGACCGCGGGTTCCTCGTCGCCGCTGGCCTGGGGGATTGCTTGCGGTTCCTGGGCGCGCACGTGGAGCCGTGCCAGGGCGTCGGGGAGGCTCCGTGACGCCGAGCATCGGCAAGGACAGGGTGCATGACGCCGTGGTGTCGGTCCGTTCTGGGCGACCGGGTGGGGCGGGACCTTCTACTCTTTCGACCGAGACGCCCGGGGTGGGATCCTCTTGTGGATGGTGGTCGGCGACAGCCCGGGTGATCTGATCTACGTGCGGGCAAGGAGATGGTTACGAGCAAGGAAGGTCCGGTCATGAACGGCGTCGGAAGGCCCATGGTCGACACCGTCCGAGCCGACCTATCGGAGAAAGGCCACTCCGAGCTTGCCTCGCTCGTGGTACTGGGCGCCGACGGTCGTCCTCTCTGCGACTGGCCGAAGCTCGGAAGAGCGCTAACGACGGAGGATGTGCGCCTCGTCCACACCGCTATGTTGGGTGCCTACGAAGCATTCGCCCCCAACGAAATCGGCGACGGGCCGAACCAGTTCACCAGAAGCCGGACAGAGTGGTTGAAGGCAATCATAGCGATGAGTGGGCTTGAGACAGCGCCCATTCTGGTCGTCGAGGATGATCGCGGCGACGCTCGGCTGGTGCTCGAGATGCTCGCCGACGCCGACCTCGGGGTCTCCACAGAGTTGGTTGCCACCCTGGCCGAGGCACGCCGGAAACTCCGCCAGCCGGTGTCCTGTGTTCTGCTGGACCTGGGCCTGCCTGACTCAACTGGTCTGGAAAGCCTCATCGCCGTGCTGAACGAAGCTCCCGAGGCTGCCGTCGTTGTTTTCACCGGGCTGCTCGACGAGGAATCCGGCTCTCGAGCAGTCGCGGCAGGCGCCCAGGACTACCTCGTCAAGGGGCGGGTCGACGCATCCATGCTGGCCCACGCCATACGCTACGCGATCGACCGCAAACAGGCAGAGCTAGCCCGAATCGCGGCCAAGGGCCAATAGCGCAGCGTGACCGCACCGTCCGATGTGACGTTCGGCTCTACCGGCGACCCGTCCTGACTGGGAAGCTGCCCGTAAATTGTAGTCATAGGGAGTGCCGTGAGAGCAGGCGGAGCAGATGCTCGCGCCGCCGGATGAGCGAACGGGCAGCTCGTCGTGACGCAGCGTGCGATTGTCGGCGAGTCCGACGCAGCCCCTGACGGCCGGCCCGGTGTGACCGGGCGGGACCAGGCCCAGCAGGCGCTGGAGGCGTCAGAGGGGCGGTTCCGCGCGGCGCTCGAGACGATGCTGGATAGTGTCGTGATGACCACAGCGGTCCGCGACGGTGATGGCCACATCGTCGATTTCGTGGTCGACTACATCAACCCGGTCGCCGAGATCGGCCAACGCTCAGCCGGGGAGATCGTGGGCCGCCGTTTCCTCGACGTGTGGCCCTCAGCCCCCGACAGCGCGCTTTGGGAGATGTACCTGCGGCTGGTAGAGACGGGCGAGCCGATCGTGCTGGACAACTTCACCTACACGGAGCTAATCGACGGCCGTCCGGTCACCGCCGTGTACGACATCCGGGCGACCCGTCTGGGTGACGGCTTCTTGCAGAACTTCCGTGACGTCACCGAGCGGCACCAGACCCAGCAGGCGCTGGAGGCGTCGGAGAAGCGCTTCCGCTCGGCGGTCGATGCTCTGCCATACACGTTCATTATTTTCGGTCCGGTCCGCGACTGCCAGGGCCGGATCGTCGAGCTCGAGTACCGCTACGTCAACCAAGTTTTGCTGCGGCTCTACAACCGATCCTGGGAAGAGGTCGTCGGGCATGGTGTGCTCGAGTTGTTTCCCTCCGTCGGCGAGCTCGGTCTCTTCGACCGCTACGTCGAGGCGATCGAGACGCACAGCCCGGCAACGATCGACCTGCCCTGGTTCGACGAGCACGGCGTGGCAGGCTCGTTCGAGGTCACTGTCACGCCCAGCGACGAAGAGGTCGTCGTCGCTTCCCGCGACGTCACCGCCCAACGGCAAGCCGCACAGTACGCCCGGAGCCTGATCGAGGCGAGTCTCGACCCGCTGGTGACGATCAGTGCTGACGGGAAGATCACCGACGTGAACGAGGCCACCGTGGAGGTGACGGGCGTTTCCCGAGACGAGTTGCTCGGCACCGACTTCTCCGACTACTTCACCGAACCGGACAAGGCCCGGACCGCCTACCAGCAGGTCTTCGCCGAAGGTTCAGTCACCGACTACCCGCTCACGTTCAGAGGCGACAAGCTTAGCGACGTCGTCTACAACGCCTCGCTCTACAAAGGCCGAGCTGGCAAACCCCTCGGCGTGTTCGCCGCCGCCCGCGACGTGACCGCCCAGAAACAGGCCGAAGCCGAGATCGCGAAGCAGCGGGCCATGGAACTCGAGCGGCTGGACGAGCTCGAGCGGTTCCAGCGGCTGACGGTAGGGCGCGAGCTGAAGATGATAGAGCTGAAGAAGGAGATCGAGGCTCTGCGAAAGGAGATCGAGGAACTGAAGAAGACCGGGATCGGGAATGCCTCGTGATGGCGACACTCACCGAGGAAGCTGGTTCCGGCGGATGCGACCCGCTTGACGCACGTGCGCTGACCACGGCGATGCTCAACATCCTTGATGACCTCACCGCTGAGAAGGAGCGGCTGGGTGACACCCAGCGGGCCCTGCTCAACATCCTCGAGGACTTCGATCTCGAGAAGCAACGTGTCGTCCGGGTCAACGACGACCTTCGCCGTGAGATCGCCCAGCGGACCCAGGCGGAGGATGCACTTCGGGACAGGACCACCGAATTGGCCAACTCGAACGCCGAGCTGGAGCAGTTCGCGTACGTCGCCTCCCATGACTTGCAGGAACCGCTGCGCAAGATCACCGGTTTCTGCCAGCTGCTGGCCCGCCGCTACGAAGGCCGGCTGGACGAGCGAGCGGACGAGTACATCGGCTTCGTGGTCGACGGCACGGCACGCATGCAACAGCTGATCAACGACCTATTGACGTACTCGCGGGTGGGCAGGATCGACAAGGACGCCGCTTCGGTGGACTGCAACCGCATCATGGAACGCGTCCGCCTGGACCTGGCCGCGGCCATCGAGCAGTCGGGCGCGGTAGTGACGGTGGCCGGTGAGCTGCCCACGGTGACAGGCAACCCGACCCGGCTGGTCCAGCTGTTCGAAAACGTGGTGGGCAACGCGGTGAAGTTCCACGGCCCCGCGCGGCCCCGGGTGGTCATCTCAGCCGAGCGGCGCGGGGCGCAATGGCGATTCGCGGTGTCCGACAACGGCATCGGGATCGAACCACGCTACTCCGAGCGGGTCTTCGGCGTGTTCCAACGGCTCCACACCCGGGCCGAGTATCCCGGGACCGGGATCGGGCTCGCCGTGTGCAAGAAGATCGTCGAGACTCAGGCCGGCACGATCTGGTTCGAGTCCGAACCCGGTGCGGGCACAACGTTCTACTGGACCTTGCCAGCGGAAACGACGCCAGCACGATGAGCACCCCCGGCGTCCCTGTGGAGATCCTGCTGGTGGAAGACGACCCCGGCGACGTGATGCTCACCCGAGAGGCCCTGAGCGAAGGCAAGGTCTACAACAACGTTCACGCGGTCGAGGACGGGGACGCGGCCATAGCCTTTCTGCGACGCAAACCGCCGTATGCCGACGCGCTCCGACCCGACCTGGTGCTGCTCGACCTGAACCTGCCGAAGAAGGACGGCCGCGAGACGCTGGCCGAGATCAAGGCGGACCACGACCTGCGCCGGATACCCGTGGTAATCCTCACCACCTCCGGCGCCGAGGAAGACATCGTGCGCAGCTACGACCTGCACGCCAACGCGTACGTGCAAAAACCACTCGATTTGGACCAGTTCCTGCACGTGGTTCACTCCATTGATGACTTCTATCTCACCGTGGTTCGGCTCCCGCCCCGCTAGCTCTGCGCAAGCGGACCATCCCACGCGGGCCCCAGCGGCCGCACCGGCCACCGGCCACACCGGAAGGCCATGGGTCCGGGTGTGCGATGCGCCGGATGCGGCGGCTAAGCGGGAGGTGATGGGCGATGGCAGCCACCCGGCGTGACTATTACGAGGTGCTCGGGGTCCCCCGGGACGCCGATGCGAGGGCCATCAAGAACGCCTTCCGGCGGCTCGCCCGCAAATACCATCCCGATCGCAGCACCGAACCGGATGCGGAGGAGCGGTTCAAGGAGATCGCCGAGGCGTACGGCGTGCTGGCCGACCCGGCTAAGCGGGCCAGCTACGACGCCCAGGGGTTCTCCGCTGTCGCCGGTGTTCCGCCGGACGACCTGTGGGCGGGTATCGACTTCGGTGACATCCTCGGTGAAGCCGGCTTCGGCGCGGGGCTGTTCGAGCGGTTCTTTGGCCGCGCCCGCCCCGGGCCGCCGCGTGGCGCCGACATCGAGACCGAGGTGGCGGTCCCGCTGACCCGGATCGCCACCGGCGGCGCGGAGACCGTAACCATTTCGCGGCCGGGCGCGTGTGCGGCCTGTTCGGGCAGCGGCGCCTGGCCCGGCACCACGCCGCGGCCGTGCCCGGCGTGTGGCGGCACCGGCGAGCGCGTCGCGGGCAGCCTGCGGGGCCACGTGATCGTCCGGCAGGTGACAGCCTGCCCGGACTGTGCGGGCCGGGGAACCGTGATCGACCAGCCGTGCACCGGCTGCGGCGGAACCGGGCAGGCAGTGCAGAAGGAGCAAGTCACTGTCGGTATCCCGCCTGGGCTCCCGGACGCGACCGCGTTGCGCATTCCCGCCCGCGGCATGCCCAGCCCGGTCGCGGGTGGCGAGCCTGGGGACGCCTTTTTGATCGTCCGCACCGAGCCCGATCGGCGGTTCATCCGCCGCGGCCACGACCTGTGGCATGACCTTGAGGTCGCCGTGCCGGACGCGGTGCTCGGCTCCACCGCGGCGGTCCCGACCTTGGATGGTGAAATCCGCATCACCATACCGCCCGGGACGCAGCCCGGCACTGTACTGCGGGTCACCGGCAAGGGACTGCCCAGGTTCCGCGGGACCGGCCGTGGCAGCCTGTACGTCAACGTCGCCGTGCACGTCCCGGACCCGCGGCGGCTCAGCCCTGGGCAGCGCCGCCTGTATGAACAGCTACGCGAGCAGCCGGCCGGCACCGACGACACGGGGGGTGGCCCGCGGCCGAAAGGATGGCGTCGCCGGGGTCGTAGAGGTCCACGCCACCCTCGCGGAGAGGGCCGCGCGGCCGGTTCATGATCTCAGCACCGGCAAGTACACCCTGCTGATGGTGCATGCCCGGCGTGGCGTGGAAGCCATTGAAGCGATGGCTGTTCCGCCGTCCTTCGCCGGAGTCGCTGTCCCTGACGCCTGGGCGCCAAATGACACCCACACCAGCCCTGAGCATCAGCTTGCTGCGCCCACGCGCTGCGGGAACTGCAGGCCGTCGCCGATTGCACGCCCGAGGGCCAATGGTGCTGGGCCACCCAGGCTGCCGCCGAGCTCACGCAGATGCAGACGCTGGCCGGCCGGCCGAACATGGCCCGCATTTCTTCGGCGCCTCGTCATGCTCACCGAGGGTCAGCCCCGGATGCCCGCATCTGCCTGATCACGCCAACCCAGATTCCTGGGCACCTGACCGCGACAAGACCGGCACAAGACCCGGCCCCCATCTGGCCGCGCGGTCCGGGCCGGGCCCCGGTAACCGTGCGGTCTGGCGGCTGCTCAGCCGGGCTGGGCAGCGGTGAGCCTGTTCACCACGTCGACCACGCCATCGATGTCCCAGGTCAGCATCTCCGCGACCGCGATGAGGTCCGGCTGGTCCGGCTCGCCGGGCTGCCCGGTCAGGACCACGACGCCGTCCTTGACCACGACGTGCACGCTGTCCGGGCCGGTGAACAGTATCTCGGTAAGCATGGCGCGAACGTCCTCGGCGATCTGGTCGTCAGGCCGCAGGAACACGCTGAGCAGGTCGCGGCGGCTGACGATGCCGATCAGCACGCCCGCCGGGTCGACGACCGGCAGCTGCTTGAGGTGATGCTGGCTCATCACCCGTGCGGCGGCGTGGATCGTCGCGTCCGGGCCGATGGTGACCGCCGGCGAGGTCATCAGCGCCCCCGCGGTGACGCCCCACGGCCTGCGGCGGGACCGCCAGCGCGGGACACGCCGATCGCCTAAGGCTCGCGCGCGGCGCGCACGCTGGTCCTCGATCCGCAGCAGGTCCGTCTCCGACACGACCCCGGCGACCCGGCGGCCCATCGTGAGCACGGGCACCGCGCTCACCTCGCGCTGCGCGATCAGGCTCGCGATCTCCTTGGCCGGCGTCACCCGGTCCACGGCCACCACCGACGTGGTCATGACATCACCGACCGTGCGGTGCCGCCGCCCGCGCCGCGGCCCGCCGGCCGGCCCCGCGGCGGGCCCGCGCGGCCGCCGCCCGCCCTGCTCGGCGACATGGTCCTCCACGGTATTGAGCGCGCGCTTCACATCGGACGCCGAGGCCCGGCCGTGCAGCGACTCGTAGTAGGCAGCGCCAAGATGGCGCAGCATCGCATCCAGGTGCGCGTCACGACGGTTCATCGTCCCTCCCCCTCCTCCTTCTGTTAACGGCCTTACGGATAGGCCCCTGGCTCCGCAGAGCCGCCAAGGCGGGCGGCACGACCCCGCATCACGACCAGGGTCAGCGGCCATCACCCGCTGGGCCGTTCAAGTCGCCTTGGCCGGCTCGGGCACAGGCGCCGGCGGCCTAGACCGCTGGCTGGTCCCGCACGCTGCCGCGGCGTCTGGCTACCCCGCGCTGGCCTTGGGATGGTGCTCGACCACCGCGTCGGAAGACGGAAAGAACACGCTCTGGTGGCCGTCGCTCCAGCGGACCAGATACGGTGGCGCGCCGTCCTCACCATGCACCTCGACGATCACCGCGGTGCGATCTTGATCGCCAACGTGGTGACCCCTGACGACCAGCTCATCGCCGGCATTTGCTCGCATGATTCCTCCCTTCCCGCCGCAAGATCCTCACCTCGCGGCCTGCCTGCGGGGATTCTCAGGCCGGCGGGCCTGAGACGTGCGGGCAGTTCGGCGGCTCATCGCCGCGGCGGCGGCGCGACCTCGGCAGGCTCAAGATGCGCGGGCCGACGCCCGCCGCCGGTTCGGCCAGCGCACCCGTCTCGTCGTAGACGGTGGCCGCGGCGGCTGTCAGGACGGCCTTGCAGGCTCGGTAGTGGTGGCCGCACAGCAGCAAGTCAACCGGGTGCGGGCGGGCGGAGGTCGGTGGCATCAGCACTGTGAACACCGGCCTGGCCGGCAGCAGCAGGCGCGGTCAGCAAGCGTGAGCGGCGCAGCCGCACCATCCGCTGGTTTCCTCGCAACCGCGGCACTGCGCTGCAGGAACCTCACCTTCATAACAACAGCGTCACCCGCTGCCATCAGCTTCGATAGGGACATAGTTCCCACCCCCGGCAGGGCCAAGGACTCCGCCCCAGGCTGACGGCTCCCGGGCGCCGGCCGGACCTCGCCGACCCGGACCCGTCGGGACCAATACCCCCTTGCCGCCGAGCTTGCGCGCCGCGCCACAAGTGAAGTCCGTCGCCCCTCTACTGGCCGACGCCATCGGCCGCCTACACCACAATTAGCCGCTGGGGACTTGCCTAGTCCGCACGTGACGCGCCCGGAGGCCACCGTATCGGCTGGTCAGCAGGCGCATGCAAGGCCCCATCATCCGCCATCGTGCACTTCGTCCAATGCGCTGGGGAGCAGGTGGCTGGTGAACCAGTCACGGGCCAGTTCGGCGGCGGCGGCGAGGGTGCCGGGTTCCTCGAACAGGTGGGTGGCGCCGGGTATCACGGCCAGGTGGTTCTCGCAGCGCAGTTCGGCCTGGGCCTGGCGGTTGAGGTCGAGCACGACGTCGTCGCGGCCGCCGACGATGAGCAGCGTGGGTGCCCGCACGGAGGCGAGGCAGGGCCTGGCGAGGTCGGGGCGTCCGCCGCGGGACACCACCGCCGAGATGTCGGCACCGGGCTGCGCCGCGGCCCAAAGCGCGGCGGCGGCGCCGGTGCTGGCGCCGAAGTATCCGACGGGCAGGCCCGCGGCGCCGGGCCGGCTGGCGAGCCATCGGGTGACGTCGGCGAGACGCCCGGCGAGCAAGCCGATATCGAACACGTTGGCCCGGTCAAGCTCCTCACGTGGCGTGAGTAGGTCGAACAAGAGCGTGCCCAGGCCTGCCTGGTTCAGGGCGGTGGCGACATGACGGTTGCGCGGGCTGTGCCGGCTGCTGCCGCTGCCGTGGGCGAACACCACGAGCCCGATCGCCTTGTCTGGCACGGTCAGCTGACCGGCCAGGCCGACCGCCCCTGCGCTGACCTCAACCTCTTCACCGTGGGCGGGCGGGTCACCTGCGCCCGCAGCGCCGACGCCTGCCACCGACCCGGGCGTGGCGGCGCGCTGCAGGCAGGCGACCACTTCGTCGTCGGTTGTCTGGGAGAAGTCAGCGTAGAACTGCCCGATGGCGAAGAACGGATGCGGGGTCTCCGCGCACACCAGCTCGTCGGCGTCGCCGCCGATCCGGGCCTGCCACCCCGGCGCCGCAACGGGTACGGCTAGCACTACCCGGGCTGCCCCCTGTGCGCGTGCGACCTGGCAGGCGGCCCGGGCCGTCGACCCAGTGGCGACACCGTCATCGACCACCAGCGCGACCCGGCCATCAAGCGACTGACGCGGTCGGCTGGCGCGAAAGCGCCAGGCGCGGCGTTCTAGCTCGGTGCGTTCCCGCGCCTCAACCGCGGCCAGCTCGTTCTCGGAGACCCCGGCCAGGCGGACGACCTCGCGGTTGATGACCCGCACCCCGTCCTCGCCGATGGCGCCCATGCCGAGCTCGGGCTGAAACGGCACCCCAAGCTTGCGGACGACGATAACGTCCAGCGGCGCGCCGAGCGCGGCGGCTACCTCGAAAGCGACCGGGACGCCGCCTCGCGGCAGGCCAAGGACCACCATACGCTCACCTGCCAGGTGCCGCAACCTGGCGGCCAGGCACCGTCCCGCATCGGCCCGATCAGCGAAAACCATGGCTACCCCTCTCAAGACCCATACTTGTCCCTGCCACGTCACCATCACCAGGGCCCATCGTCACCTAGCGGGAGACGGCCGGCGGAGCCGGGCCGATACCAGCGCAAATCGATGTGGCAGATCTGGTCAGGACCGTGCAGAGCGCGCTGCGCGTGCCGGTCGGCGAGCGGGACCGCGACACTCTGTCAGTGGCCTTCGAGAGCCGATGTCGTTGTACGGAACGATCGCGGCGCCGAGAGGCCGTGACGCATGCGCGGCAGCCGTTCAGGAGAATTAAAATGAACGGCACTTGATTGTGTCCGCGCAATTCACGCCGGCAGCCCCAGCGAGATTAGTGATGGCCGACGGTGCCACCGCAGGACGGTGCCTGGCGTGACCTGCCGGTGCGCCCTCACGTTCCGTGGCAGGAGTCCGGCAAGGGCGGCAAGGATCGCGCGGTCGGCTCAGTCCAGCCGCAGCCCGAAATGGGTTGGGCGCAACACGGCGACCTCGTGCCGCAGCACGAGCAGCTGACTGCGCCCAGCATGGGGTCCTTGTGACGGCGGTGCCGTCGGCCCGGGCCGGGTCGCGGTTCACGGCCACACAGGCTGAGGCTGCGGCCGGTCCATCTCAGCTCCCCATCTCGCGGTCCATGCGATGTTACGCGTTCCGCTGTGAGCCGTGACTGTCGGCGGTTAAGTCGATACTTTTATCCGAGGCGGCGTCGGCTCCCGGTCGTCGGGCCACAAATGAGGGGCTGTATCAATAACCTCAGAGCGTGACGCTTACGCGGACTGGCCCGGCCGTGCCTTAAACGGCGAGCTTCCCGCCGCGGACCTGGTGGTCGACCGCGAGTACCTGGGGGCGGCCGCCGGGCCGTCCAGGCCGCTGCCAGGACGCTCGCGGTCGCCTCGGCCTAGGGCGGCCACGTCGTCTCGTGCCGGGCACACGCGCGGTCCCCCGCCCAGCTGGTCAACGTGAGACCCTTACCTGGAGGCCTGCCTCAGCGCGAGCTCAACTCGCCCGGGCCGGCGGCGAGATTCTGGATGGCGCGAAATTCCCGAGCCGGGCACGATGAGTGACGACCCCGATGATCAGCATGCCGGCAAAGCCGACCGCGACCTCACTGCGTTCCGGAGGCTGGCTCAAACGACGCAGACGCGCCTGAGTCCAGTCCGGCAGCGGCTGGCGCGGTACGAGCACTTTCCTGTCGTAGACGTCATCGCCGGGACCTACAGGCGAGATCGGGAATCGGCAGGACCGGTCATGGGCAGCGCGATCGCGTTTCGCCTGTTTCTGTTCTTCGTGCCATTGCTGCTCCTGGTGGTCGGAATCGCAGGGTTCGCCTCTGGATTCGTCGATGCCCGCGCCGTCAGCAGCACTGCCGGTGTATCCGGTAGCCTCGGCGCGCAGATCAGCGAGGCTTTTCACCAGCCTGGGTTCACACGGTGGTTCGCGGTGCTGATCGGCCTGTTCGGAGTGCTGACCGCAGGCCGGTCGTTGAGCAGGGTCCTGCGGGCAGCGAGCGCGGCCGCGTGGCGGCTGCCGCTGTCGGGGTCTCGAGCTTCGTTGCGCACGGCGGGCGTGGTTGCAGGCCTGATCTGTGGCATGACCTTGATCGCTATCCTCGTGAATCGAGTGCGGGAAGACCTGGGACTTGCCGTTGCCGGGCTTGCGTTTGTCCCGGCAGCCTTGGTGATCTACGGGCTGGCGTGGCTCGGCGTCTCGACGATGCTGCCGCGTGCCACCGATGACCCGGGAGCGCTGCTGCCAGGATCCTTGCTCGTGGCTCTGACCATCACGGTTATGCACGCGATCAGTGAGTTCTATCTTCCAGAACGGCTCAGCCGCGCAAGCCAGCTCTACGGAGCGATTGGCACGACCATCGTGACGCTGGGCTGGTTCTTCATTCTCGGGAGAGGAATCGTGCTTGCCATGGAGCTGAACGCGGCAATCTACGAGCGGTACGGGAGCATTTCTCAGGTCGTGTTCTCGCTCCCATTTTTCCGCGTCCTGGCCCGCAAGTCTGCGCGGGTGCGCAGATTCTTCGGCCTCCAATAGGCGCCGCGCGGCAGATCGGGCTGCGGCAGGGCCGAAGGACAGGAACAACCGACGTCGGAGCCCCAGCACTGCCTGCGCCGCGGTCGCGGTCACGGCAGGGGTCATCGCCTCCTCCATCGCCTTGCTCGGACTGGGCCTGGAGCTGATGATCGAGTTGCCTGCCGAAAGACCTCCCGCGACCGCACGCGCCACGTGACTGTCCTCGATCTTGGTTACGAAGGGGCCGAGTAGCCGCGTAGGCCTTCGTTGAGCTGGCACTAACCCCACCATAGTCCCCCCTGTTGCCCCCATAGCTCGTTCGGATCTTTCGAGCCTAGGCTTTGAATAGGATAAGTCTTCACATTTCGCGGTGACCTGCGGTAATGGGTGCTGGTCGCGGGCGTGTCCACGGGTTAAGCGTCCCGCAGCCACGGTTTTGTGTGGTGGTTTGCCGGGTGTCGTGGGCGGAGCCTGCGGGTCGGCATTGGTTAGCCCAGCGGATCGGCGTCGGCGATGGCCAGGGTGAGGGCTTCGGGCTCGGCGACCAGGGCGCGGAGCTGGCGGTGGTAGTCGAGCCATTGCCGTAGTCGTCAAGCTGGTCGCCCTCGGCGAAGTCGACGGTCCCGGCCGCGCGTGCTTGCGCCCGGTACGCCTCAATCGCATCCCAGGACGCTGACCGGCGGGCGCGGTCGAGTGCGATACCGCGCCCAGGCCGGCGGACCTGGTGTAGATGCCTCGCTAGGCGAGCGATCCCTGCTCTACGTCGCGGCCACCTGCGCACGAGATCGGCTCTGCCATGGCATGGTGAGCCCACTCAGCTTCTCGACAGCCGCGGCACAGCCACCCACGTCGGATCAGGCATATCGGGAGCCTCGCCCGGCCTCCGTTTGCCCGGTGCGATCGTGGCGGCCATACGCTGACCGCTCAGCCGATCTGGCACTGTGGGATGCTGCGGCATGCTGACCTCGCCGGATGACGCACCCTGATGAACGCTGATAGCACCATGTATCTTGCGGCCGCTTTCGCGGCTTGTCCCCGCGTCGCCTGGGACGTGGAAAGCGCTGGACTGGACTGGACTGGACTGGACTGGACTGGACTGGACTGGACTGGACTGGACTGGACTGGACTGGACTGGACTGGCGCCATGATCGGCTTGGGACGTGCCACGTTGCACGCTCGTGGACTCACTGTGGAGTCCACCTGGCCGACCTGATCTCAGCGGACTTGCTTCCAACTGCCAACAAGACTTTGTGTTTGGTTTGGTACCACGGATTGCCACACTTGATCTCATGATCAGGTTCGTTGAAGATGCCGGGCCGTCTTCGGCTGGGCGTCTGCCATCTGGTGTGTCAGGTGGCGCGGGGCAGCCAGGTCTGTGCTGCGGTAACCAGGGCGGCGACACCGATGCTGAGGGTGGGCTCGATGACCGGCGCGTAGCGCGGCGAGTGGTTGGAGGGCTGTGCTTTCGCCATGTCGATGACGTCGTCAGCGCTGCTGGCGGCGGCGAAGACCCGGGGGTCGGCGCCGCCGAGCAGCCAGAACACACACGGTGCGCCGGAGGCGGTGGCGAGCACGCCAACGTCTTCGCTGGCGGTAAGCAGCCCGGGGTCGATGACCTTGCCCTCGCCCAGCAGGGTGGTGAAGGCTGCCAGGGTTCGCGCTGAGGCGGGTTCGCCGTTGACTACTGCGGGGAAGTTCCCGGTGAGCTGCACCTGGGGGTCGCGGGTGGCCCCGGAGGCGGCCGCCTCGGCCCGGACGATCCGTTCGATCGCGTCCAGCACGCGGCTGCGGACACCGCCGTCGACGGTGCGGATGCTCACCAGCAGCTCGGCATCGTCAGGGATGATGTTCTCCTTCGTACCCGCCCGCATGGCCCCGACGGTGACAACTGCGGTATCGGTGCCAGCGACCTCGCGAGACACCACCGTTTGCAGGCGCATGACGGTTGCGGCGGCCATCACGACGGGGTCGATCGAGGTCTGCGGACGTGAACCGTGCGCGCCCTTGCCAAACAGTGTGATCTTCAAGCTGTCCGCCGCAGCGTAGGCGGTGCCAGGATGCAGCGCCACAAACCCGGCCGGAAGCGGGGCGACATGCTGGCCGAGGACGACGTCGGGCCGCCCGAATCGATCGATTAGGCCGTCGTCGATCATCGCCTTGGCGCCCGCCCCGACCTCCTCAGCAGGCTGAAATACCACCATCAGCGTTCCCGACCAGGCCGGACGGTTAGCTGCCAGCTCCCGGCACGCCCCGATCAGGCAGCTCACGTGCACGTCGTGTCCGCAGGCGTGCATCACCGGGCCCTCGTGACCGTCGTGGTCTACACCCCGGGCCACGCTGGCATAGGCCAACCCGGTCTGTTCCGCTACCGGCAGGCCGTCCATGTCGGCTCTGAGCAAAGCGGTCCGGCCTTCCCCATTGCGCAAGATCCCAACGACTCCGGTACGCCCCACACCGGTGGCCGTCTGGTATCCAAGCCCGCGCAGATGGTCAGCCACGATCGCCGCGGTCCGCCTCTCCTGGAAGGACAGCTCCGGATGCATGTGCAAGTCCTGGTAGAGCCCGGCAAGGTCGCCGGCGGCTGGGGCTCTTGGATCGATCGTCATCCTCGGTCCCTCTCATCAGCCGGTGCCGGAGCGCGGCCCGTGTTCCGCGGCCACCTCCATAGCTCTGTGCTTTTCCTGAAAATATGCGCTTTTCCTGAAAATATGCCCGCGTTGTGTCACCGCGTGGGTCTTGCCGAGCGCATTGTACGCACTCGCTTCTGACCGGCTCATCGCCGTCGTGCGCCGCTGGGCCCAGGCCAGCGACCCGGACGCCGAACTGGCGGCGGGGGGCTCGGCGTGGCGGGCGTGCGGGGGCGTGGCGTTCTGGGTGTTGCGGCTGATCTTGGTCGCGCCGGGCACGGTGGTCATCGCGGCGAGGATCACGATATCGAGCCGGCCAGTCCGTTGGCCGCGCTGGCGTTGCTGGCGGGGCGAACCGCACCCGCTGGGTCTGACCGCCCGAGAGCGCGGCCGCGGCAGCGCCCGGCGCAGCCGGGCTCCGGGTAACGGCAGGTCACCCCGGGGCATAATGACTCATTTGCACCGGATCTTGGACGCGAACCGAGCCTGGTAGTGCAGCGCGCGACCGACACCGCCAATGCGAGCGCTGTCGAGGATCAGGTCAGGCTTGTCATCGGCGCGGCTGATCCAATGAGCGGTTGTTTGGGCGTGTCTTCCACCCCGGGCTACCCGACCAGGGCGCCAGTTTCGGTGCACTACCGCCGGAGCTGGGTGATCTTGGCGAGGGCTGATACCCTCACGACGTGCGTTTCGCCTTCAAGACCGCGCCGCAAAACACGACCTGGCCGGACATGCTGGCCGTCTGGAAGGAAG